>OKSL01001050.1_pt1 | contig 11134 bp, 8 predicted proteins | sample 1606251 | NCBI WGS metagenome assembly OKSL01 (sample SAMEA3879543, study PRJEB24766) | human gut metagenome | biome: human-associated habitat; feature: feces | place: USA | collected 1985/1987 | reverse complement strand
TGCTTTTTCGGGGACTCGGTTCCGGTCTGACAGCCTGTTTTCATGCGAAGCCGCGCTCCGTGCCCTATGCTTTCCGCTTCGTTTTATATGCCTGTGTTTAGCAGGATTAAACCCGCACAATTTTTATGCTGAACTTTCATATTGACACAGCGGCTTTCATAGCATATAATCATGCTGTTTTTATCGGTTGAACCCTAGAAATACAAAGCATGATTTCAGGGAGGATAACATGCAGGATACCCTTCTTTCTTTACAGCATATTTCCAAGAATTTCGGCGAGGGAGACGTTCTTCGCGATATCTCCCTTGACGTTGCCCGCGGCGAATTCGTCACGCTGCTCGGCGCGTCGGGCTGCGGCAAAACGACGCTTATTAACCTGCTCATGCGTTTCTATGACGTTAACTCAGGTGAAATTCTTATTGACGGAGTGGAAACCCGTTCCATGCCCCGCCATGAGCTGCGCAAAAAATTCGGCATGGTTCTTCAGGAAACATGGCTTCAGGCGGGAACCGTTCGGCAAAACATTGCAATGGGCAGGCCGCAGGCAGCGGAAAACGAAATCATCGCCGCCGCAAAGGCCTGTCACGCGCATGGGTTCATAATGCGTCTTCCGAAAGGTTACGACACCGTACTTGACGAAGCGGGCGGCAGCCTTTCCCAAGGGCAAAAGCAGCTCCTCTGCATTGCGCGCGTTATGCTTTTGAATCCCCCGATGCTGATTCTTGACGAGGCTACCTCTTCCATTGATACGCGCACGGAGCTTCTCGTTCAGGATGCTTTTGCAAAGCTTATGCACGGCCGAACAAGCTTTATCGTTGCGCACAGGCTTTCAACCGTTCGCGAAGCGGATATTATCCTTGTTATGCGCAGCGGGCGCATAGTTGAAAGCGGAACTCATGATGAATTGCTCCGCGCCGACGGTTTTTATAAAAAACTTTACGAGAGTCAGTTTGCCCGCTGAAAATGATTGTTCCGCTTTTTTGCTTTTGATATTTTCGCCGCAGGCAGAATCATGTTTGCGGTGATTTTTCTTTTTGGCGTTTTAATATCCGTTGAAATATTTCTGTTGTGCAGTTGATATATTTTATTAATGCCTTGTTTTTTGTTGTCAAATATCGGGTATATGTGTTATACTGGGAAGGAGCAAGGACAGCGCATTTGATTTTCTCCGCGTAATTTCGTGTTTACCGCCGAACAATCTTTCGGTTGTCCGCTCACGGCATTGTTTTTCCCCCGCTCGACGATTTCATGACAGGAGGTTAAATCTTATGAAATCAAAACGCAAATTTCTCATTCCAGCCCTTGCCGTTGTGCTTACGGCGGCATTGGCAGTCGGTGTGTTCTTCTTTTACAAGGCCTTTAAAAAGCGCATAGACCCGGAAGAGCAAATGATTCACAACACGCAGGAGCGCATTGAATATGCGCAGTCATGTTACAAAGAATTCAGCAAAAACCCGAACAAGACCTATACCGTTCTTGTCTCGCTCGACAGCGTCACAACGGAGGAGTTTACGCAGCTCTTTGCCGACTGCGGCGGCTTCACCCAGGTATACGACTGTATAACCGAAGGCGTTGACGACCCGATGTACGGCGGTTATCTCGACTGTGAAGGCAAAACGGCGGCGCAGCTTGCCGCCGAGTGTTATGCGGACACTTACGACAGCATCTGTTCCGAGTTGGACAGTTATGATCAGCAGGCTGCGGAAATCCGGGAGTCTTATATGTATGATGAGACTGTCGAGCCTTTTGTTACGCAGCCCCCTGTTGACACATTCGGCAAGGATATAGACACATCCGATATTGAAGTCCCCGGAAGCTCCTACAGCAGCGATGACACAGACTTCCAGCTGGCAGAAGACTTGGCTGACTTGCAGGAATTCCATGATAACTTTGTCATGCTGAAACAAGCAATGGAGCAAGGCAGATATCGCATATACGGAGTTAAACTGACGCTGACAGGTGCGCAGGCTCAGGCACTGCTTCAATCGAACAAAGTCCGTTTGGTCGAGAAGCTGACGATTTTTCCTGAAAGCAGCCTCTCTCCGTTGGATCCCTCCGAGGAGAATTGGGATTAAGAATATGACTTTTCATACTTTTGCGGCAATCTATTTGCGTCTAATGTGAAACCAAAGTGTCCGAATCGCCGCAGGCAGAATCATGTCTGCGGCGATTTTTTGAAGCACTTCTTTATGAATGCAAAACAACGATTCCTTTGCATTCACAAGGAATCGGAATAATCAAAGCGGCTCATCCCGATTGCATTTTGCAATGTGTCGGGGCGAGCCGCTTTTTATGGTTTTTTTCGGATTTTGCTGCTAAGGCTTATTTTGCCTGTTTTGCCCTGCGAACCGCAAGAATTCTCTGCATTTCGTTATAAACGATCATATAGCCCTCGTCAACGCCCATGCCGGGTTTTGCAAGGATCTGAACGGGCTGGGTTGCCATTGCGCACTGGGTGCAAACCTGTGCTGAACGGTCGGTTTCGTTGCAGGTGCCGCCCTGGTATGCGCCGATGCCCTTTTCTTTGCAGTAAAGAACAGCCTCGATCGTGTTGTTGATGCCGCCGAGATCGGGAGTTTTTATCTGAACCATGTGACCCGCTTTGTTGTCGGCAAAGTACTTGATGTCCTCAAGAGTGTTGCACCATTCGTCCGCAACGATCTCAACGTTGATTCCGCGGTCGTCAAGTTCTTTGGTGATTGCTGCAAGCGCGCGCATCTGCTTTTCACGGTCTTCAACATCCATGGGGCCTTCAATGCGGAGGTGGAAGGGCTTTGCGGCTTCTTCAAGGCGCGCCATGTAATCGGCCATTGCCTTGTAGTTATCGTTGCCGAATGCAGCACCGATTGTGCCGTATACGTCAATGTGGAAAATCGGGTTGTAATTTTCATCCGTGCGGAGCTGAAGCACGCGGTCACGCAGCCATGCAACATACTGTTCGAGCAGTTCGCCGTGTTCGCCGAGCTTGGTCTTAACGTTGTTGATAAGCGCATGGGGCAGAATCTGTGCCCCCTTGATAATCATTTTATCCGCATTGGTGTAGCGATCGTCACCGGACTGGGTGAAAATATCAATGGGCTTGTCGGAAATGGTGCAGCCGTATTCGTCCGCAACAACTTCGCACATCATTCTGCCGGTGGACCTTGCAACAGCGTCAAGAATCGCCTGAGTCATGCCGTAGCGAATTGCGGTGTGCAGACGTTTGCCGTCAACATGGATGGATTCGACCATTTCGGAAAGTGCGCGGAAATTGTCCGCCTCTTTGCCGACGAGTTCGGGCTTGATATAGTTTTCGATAACGGGAATGAAGTCCTTTGCAAGGAAGAGGGGATCGCGTCCGCCGCAGCCGCTGTACTGAACGGCAGCGCAGTCGCCGTATGCAATCTGGCCGTCCTCAAGAACGAGCATCACGGAGATGGATTCACCGGGCTGACGAACGGAGGTAAAGCCGGGGGTTTTGGGTTCGCCGACGTATGCGGCGCCGTCGCTTTTTGCGCCCGCTTTAATGGCGCGCTGATCGTCAAAATAGAAGCCTGTTCTGCCTGCGGAGCAGATAACATCGATAATTTTCATAAAAGTATCCTTTCAGTTCTTCAAAATTTTATTTCAAAAATGAAATTTAAGTATTCGTGCGGCACGAAAGCATTCCGCGCCGCCGTGCATTTTCAGCCGAAGCCGATTTGCGTCCGTTTATCTGCGGAGAGCCTGCGGCCTTCCGACAAGACGACCCTTGCTGATCGCGTAAACATCGTCAATGACCATTTGGAAGGTTGCATTGCGCTTTTCGGCCTTTGCGCGCTCTTCGATCTTTGCGCGGTGGAACGCCTTGATATCATCGGTGAAGGGCAGCGCACCCATGTCGAGAATGCGGATCGCGCCGTCGTTATCGCGTGCGGGAAGCATTTTGCCCGCATTGTAGCGGGAAGGTGCAAACGGAATATCAAGAACGCCCGCAAGCACAGCGCGAACGGAACCTATCGCGATGTCGCCTTCGCCCAGTTCGAAGCACTTATCGACAATGCAGCGCGTCTCTCTGCGGATAATATCTTTTTCTTCCTCAAGGTTGGCTGCGGTGCAAACCTGGTCGGAAAGCATGCTGATGACCTGCTTTGTGCAGCGCAGACCCTGTGCGTTTGCTTCCATTGTGGGAACGCCCGCCGCTTCATGCGGAGTTTTGACGATGACTTTTGTTGCCTTTGAGAGTGCAGCGGTTGCACTGCCCCAGGAAATGACGCCGAATGCCTTCGCTTCGTCCTGCGGGAAACCGCCCATCCACTGATGGAAAACCGTGGTTATGATAACATCATCATAGCCGTATTTATGCATGTATTCGTTTGTCAGCTCTTCAAGGGTGCGGATCGCCGCAACATCCTGAACAAGGTTGCCGCATTGGCCGTAGCCGACGGTGATATTGCGAACTCCCTGCTCTGCTGCAAGCAAAGCTTCAATAATCGCAACCGCATGGGATACGCAGGGCGGAACAAGAGTTCCCGTAAGCGGACCGTAGGGTTCACGGTTAATGGAAACACCCGCTTCTTCGTAGATGCCCGTAAGCCTGTCAACATACTGCCAATCGCGGATCGTCTCCTCCATCGGGACGCTCTTTGCATAGGGCAGGTTATAGGAAATTCCGCCGCCCTCATAGCTTGTGAAACCGCCCGCATAGGCAATTTCGGTCAAAAGGCGCGCATCGGGTGTGCCGTGGCGCACCTGAATGGGAGTGTTCAATGCTTCAATGAGCATACGGCAGCCCGCGACGCCGTGATTGACGGCGGGAAAGCCGTTAAGCAGGGAACGGCCGAGCCGCTGGGACTCCTTTATGCCGTTTTCGGCTTCTTCATAGCGGTTCTGACGGGTGTAGCTGTCAATGGTTGTCGGAAGCAGATCGGCTTCGCCGTTATCCTGAAGATAAGTCAACAGCTTGATATGTTCGGGAATCAGCGCAACGCCCGCGCGCGGCTGAATCAAAGTGATACCCTTTTCCTTTGCTTCAACAAGTTTTTTTGAAAAAACTTTGTGAGCGGGCATGGCCTTGTGGTATTCGATGGCTTCTTTAAGATCAACTTCCCTGCCGGTCGGCCACTGCTTGAGCACGTCGGCACGGATCGCGTTGAATTCGTCATCGGGAATGCGCTTGTTTTTGATATTGGGGTTGTTCATTGTTTAAATGCTCCTCTTTTATTGGGAAATCGCCTGAAGGCAGGTTCGGCACCGAACCTGTTTTCGTCAGGCTCTGCATAGTTCTTGTTTCATTATGCTCAACGCCTGTTCCGGATATTTTTCGGAAAGCAGACCCATTGCGGCGATAATGTATTTTCTGTCGACAAGCACATCCGCCCTGAGCGGCCTCAGCGATGTCGGATCCTTTTGGTCATAGAGCGCAAATGACGCGATCTTTGCCGTGTTTGTTGTGTGGATCAGTGAACCGCCCGTCACAACGAGCTTCTGCACTTTACGCAGATCCTTGCCGGTTTGAACATAGGTCGTGCCCATCATTGAATACGCTTCTTCGATGCGGCCCGCATGTCTTGTCACCGCCGTGCGCACCGCCATGCATGCAAGAGCTTCGTCCAACCGTTCGGTTTCATCGTCCGTCGGCAAAAGATCTGTGTTTGCGGCAAACATACTGATGATTTCCTCCGCACGCGCCTCGCTCATGCCTGCAAGCTCTGCAATCGTTTTTATTCCCGCCGCATCCACAATTCCGCGAATGCTGTATCTCATGCCGATATCGCCCTCAACCGTGCGCTTGATATACGGCTCGGGCAAACCCTTGAGCATGGTTCGCGGGTCGGTCGGCATTCCGTTTGCAACGGAATAAACATCCGTTGTTGCGCCGCCGACATCAACGGCAACAAGTTCCCCAAGCCCGCGGGAATTATCCGTTCCCTCCGCAAGCAGCTTCATTGCCGCCATGACTGCGGAAGGCGTCGGCATCATAATGCCGGAAATAAGTTCGCTCGCCTTGGTAAGTCCCTTTGCCTGCACGATTCTTTTAAGGAAAACTTCGCGAATCTCTTTCTGGGTCGGTTCAATGTTAAGCGTGCCGAATTTCGGCATAACATTTTCGCAAATATGCACTTCGCGCCCGTCAAGAATGCGCTCGCACTGCCGCACGGCATTTCGGTTGCCCGCAAGGATGATGGGAAAATCTCCGCCTATATCCGCAAGCACATGCGCATTATGCAGAATGCAGTCGGTATTGCCGCCGTCCGTGCCGCCGACAAGCAGGAAAATATCCGGATTTATCGCCTTTATCTCGTCCGCATCATCCTCATTGAGCTTGAAGGCGTAGGTCTTCAGCACCTTTGCGCCCGCACCGAGGCTTGCACACTTTGCGGCTTCCGCCGTCAGTTCCGGAACGAGCCCGCTTGCAAGCATACGAAGACCGCCCGCCGCGCTGCTGGCGGCGTAGCGTTCGCAAAAATCAAGTTTTCCGGTCACTTTTTCAAGCTTTGAAAGCGCGTCGGAAAGTCCGTTGTTAATGTCCGACTGAACGGTCGTGTAGGCATTTGCCGTGCCCAACAGCCTGCCTTCGTCAACATCCGCCGCGGTGACCTTTGTGTATGTGCTCCCGAAATCGATCAAAAGAACAGGTTTCATGTTTTTTCCCCGCTTTGCAATCGTAATCAGTAAACAATCAGAGCCGCAGGTTATTCCTCAACGTGCAGGTCCTGTTTCAATGCCTCAATATCGACTTCCGGCGGGGTTCCCGGCGGGAAGGAGCGATCGAAGCCCATCTCTTTAAAACGCTTTTCAACCTCGTCAAACGGCTGTTTGCCGATAACGATATTGCCGCCCACATAGAGCAGGATGTTTTCCAAACCTGCCTCATCGCATTTTTCACGCATACCGCGGCAATCCAGCTCACCCTGACCATAGAGTGAGGAGATGACGATTGCATCGGCGTTCGTTTCAATTGCGGCGTTGATGAATTCTTCCTGAGAAACCATAACGCCGAGATTGACAACATTGAAACCCGCATCGGTGAATGCATGATACAGGATCTTGTTGCCGACCGCGTGAACATCGGCGCCGATAACGCCGATAACAAGAGTCTTTTTATCCATCACTTTGACCTCTCATTATTATGATAAAGTGTCCTTACATAACCCAAGCACACAAAGAAACATTGTGTGCCGCATTTTACAGTCGTATAATACATTTTTAAGCGCAAATAGTCAAGTGCATATGCACTGCAAACCCCAATATATTTGATTTAACATTAATAAAACGACTCAACGGACGAGTTAACGTAAAGCGCGGCGGGAAATTTTATTCCTGCCGCGCCGTTCGCTTTAGTGCAAAACGTTATTCTTCTTAGGATTTATTATGCCTCCGCCTTGCCCGCCGTGTTCTGCGGTTTTATGCACGGCGGCTGTTCACCGTTAAGTGCCGCTCTCAGAGCCAGCAGAGCATCGAAAACGTCAACCGCTCCGTCGCCGTTAAGATCCGCACGTGCAATCTGTTCATCGGTGAGGCCCTCCGTTCCTATTGCATAGCGCATAAGCATAAGCGCGTCGTCAATTCCAATCGTGCCGTCGCCGTTAATATCTCCGATAACGGGGGCTTCGGGTTCGAAAACTGCGTGAATAACCGTGTCCTCCTCAACGGTGATTATCTCATCCGTGACAAGCTCTCCGTTGATGAACCAACCCACAAATACCATGCCCTCATGGGTCGGAACGGGTATTTCGCTGACTTCCAAGCTGAAGCCGACACTGACAGGGGTATCAAGCAGCGTTTCTCCCGTGTAATCGTCAATCACCGTCAAATTGCACGTGCGCGGAGCGTAAACCGCCGCAAAAACCATGGGCCGGGTAATCGTTACGGTTTCTTCGGTTATTATGCGTCCGTTGTAATCCCAGCCTGCGAACTCCATTCCCTCGTGAACGGGCGGCGCGGGAAAATCGCTGACTCTCAGCACCGTGCCGTACTCAACATCCTCCATGGTCACAAAAAAGCTGTCAGCCATGGTATCATAGAATCTCACGGTAAAAGTCTCTTTCCTCAATACCGCCGTAATGACCATATCCTCGTTTACGATAACGGTCCCCGACTCCATCAGCTCGCCGTTTACAAGCCAGCCCACAAACACCATTCCCTCACGATAGGGCGGCATGGGCAGGTCCGCAAGGTCAACTTCCGTTCCGGTTCGAACTTCGTAAGTCTCATATGTTTCGCCGGTATCGCTGTCAACAAGCGTGATCGTATGCGTTTCGAACCCGCTGTAAACCGCTGTAACCGTCATGTCCCCCAACACTCTGAGATAGGAGCCTTCAAACAGGATCCCTTCAACATACCAGCCGACAAAGTCCGCATTCTCATGAACGGGCGGAACGGGGAATTCGTCCGTGTAAAGGCCGTTGTCATAGAGCACGGTTACGGATTGCAGCGTTTCACCGGTGTAACCGTCAACGAACGTGACCGTATAAGGGTGCTGCTCATAGGTGGCGTAGATTATAACGTTTGACACGACCGTAACTTCGTCAAGGAACTCGCCGTAGCCGTACCATCCCTTAAAATCATAGCCTTCATGTTCAATGTGTTCGGGGAAATCTTCCGCCTTGATCACTGTTCCGTAAGGCACAGTATCGGTACGAAGAATGACGTCGGTGTGATCATCCCAGAACTTGACCGTGTACATTTTCGCTTCATAAGCCGCATAGCAGCTTGTATTTTCCGTAACATTGATGCTTCCCGAAACGGCGCTTCCGTCCGCATACTGCCATTCGACAAAATTGTATCCGACTGCATCGGGAGCTTTCGGAAATTCGGACAGTGGAATTTCCGTGCCGTATTCTGCGGTGCGTGTTCCGATGAGTTCGCCGGTGAGTCCCGAATAAAAGCTTACCGTGTAGACTTCGTTGCTGTATTCCGCGCGGAAAGTCGTATCACCCGTAAGATAGTAACTGCTGCCGAAAAATTCGGAACCGTTAACCGACCAATATTCAAATGTTTTGCCTTCATGCTCCGGCGGCTCGGGAAAAGCCTCTACTGTAACGGTATCTCCGATGGGCATATTCAGAGTTTTCAGCACCTGTTCCGTCGCGCCGTCCACCCATTGCACGGTGCAGGTCGGAACGGTGTACGAAGCAATTATATTTGTGTTGGCTGTTATTGTCAGGCTTCCGGTAACGGTCTCTCCGTTCGGACCCCTCCAATGAGAAAAGTTTTTCCCCGGAATCGTCGGCGGCGTCGGGAAGTCGCTGAGATTCAACACCGTGTTCTTTGTTACCGTAAAGGATTCAAACGCCGCAGTCTGTCCCTCAACAATGAAGTTCACCGTGTAAAGCGGAGGGAAGTACCAGTTCCTGTTGCCCGCAAGCACGGGATGGGTGTATATACCCTCATCCTCATAATAATAAGGATCGTATTCACCGCGGCGGCTCTTCGCATAGTCAAGTGCCTGCCCGATATTGTAGCATTCGGACACGCCCAATCCGCGCATGGAGTTCAAAATATCTTGGAAGATGTAAACATCATATGCAACGGTCACGGTTTCATCATAACCCAAAGCAACGGAAGCACCGTGTGAAGTGAAATAGTTCAGCAGATTGCCGTCCTTGCCGCCGCTGCATGTTGCAAGGTGAACATAGCTGCCCGGCATGGTTGCGGTTGCATAGTGATTCAGATAGAGATAATTCACGGCAATGCCGCCGCCGGCAAGTTCCACAACCCAACCGTTGCTGTAATCGCTTGCCGTGACACCGTTTTCATTGTGAATTGCAATATAGCTCAGCCCGTCATATTCCAAACCGTGCGAGTCAAACATGATCACACCGTATTTATACATCTCTGTCAAATCGGTAACATCACATTCGTTGCCTCCGTACACGGTCAAAGTTCCGCCCGTGTAGCTGCTGATCACGGGAGCGAAGGTTTCCGAATAGTAAGTGCCGACACCCTCATCAATTCCCAAATAGGGCGCATAAACGGCAACATTCCTGTTTGAGGCCGTAACCGCACCGTCATTCAAAATACCGCGAACCTCTTCCGCAGGGGAAAGCTCGATTTTAACAGGTTCGGAACCTTCTCTGATGCCGTGAACGATATTGTAATCATACACCACGGTCATTCCGGATTTCAGAGTGTAGCCGAAAGTTGTTCCGTTCTGCCGGTTGATGCTCTTGATTCGTGAATCCCCGTCAAGATATTCGAACAGGGTGTCAACCGTGTCAACAGCGGACAGGTCGGAGTCAAGTTCGCTTTCGAGTTCAAAGAGCTCGCCGTCAATTTCACGACGAACCTTCTGCATACTGCGAAGTTCAGCTGCTGCCGCATAACTGTCCGCCGCAGCACCGATGGGCAAAAGCCCGATGCAAAGCATCGCTGCAATGAGAATACAGAGTATTCTTCTGAAATTCGTTCCTTTCATAACGCCTCCTGAATGATTTTTTTATATCACGCAATTCGAGTGAACAGCGCTGATATCGTTCACAAGCTCAAGCATCGGATTTCGGAGAACGCGCTGCACCGTTTCCGTCATTCATACCGCGACCGCAGTCGAGTCCGAATCGTCTGTTTGCAAAAACTATTCCTTGGAGTATGATTTAAATAATAATTTAAATTGCGCTCCAATTATTTACATTTTAACACAGTATTCAGAGGCTGTCAACAACATTCTAAAAGTATCCGATTGTTTCTTTTTCTGAAAAAAGGCGGCAAATTAACATTTTTCGGTACGGTTCACAATTTTCTCAAATAAATATAACTTGCGGAAAACTTTGCAGCAAAAAGCACGGCAGGGAAAACCCCGCCGTGCTGCGTTTCACTTTCAGTTTGGAAGCATAAGCTTCAAGTCATAATCGAGTTCTTATTTATTATTGCTGAGCATATCAGCCGCCGCATCCGCAACGTTTTCGTTTGTCAGCCTGTCAATAATTCCGTTTTTGGATTCAAAGCCGCACAACCGGAGCGCGCCGCCCTTCATCATCAGGCCGATGCTTGCGTTACTGCTGCTTTTCTCATCCGAAAACCCCTCGACAAGCCCGGTTGCCTTTTGGACCTGTTCAAGCGTCATGTTTTCAAACACAACAAGGCAGTACGGCAGATGAGCTGTATCGCCTTTTTTATTTAAAATGCATCCCAACCGCATGAAAACTTCGCTTGAAAGTATTCAGAATTCAATTAA
>OKSL01001049.1_pt1 | contig 11140 bp, 9 predicted proteins | sample 1606251 | NCBI WGS metagenome assembly OKSL01 (sample SAMEA3879543, study PRJEB24766) | human gut metagenome | biome: human-associated habitat; feature: feces | place: USA | collected 1985/1987 | reverse complement strand
GCCGAACCGATCATCTGATGGATGTTCCGTACCGTTTTGGGAGCCAGACCTTTCGGCTTTTTCTTGGCCTCGATGCGGTCTACCCGACCACCGTCCAGCAGGTGTTTGTAGAATCTCTGCAAGTCCAGAGAGGTTAGGTCTGCCAGCGGGATGCCGCCGATCTGCGGCTTGATGTGGTTTTTCAGAAAGCCCTGTGAGGTTTTGCAGGTCGATGGGCGCAGTTTGATTTTCGCGTAGTTTTCCATCCAGACCTCCAGCCAACTTCCCACGGTGTAGGTCTTGGCCCGTCCGTAGTCGATGCCGACGTTTTCCTCGATGGCTTTCTTCAGCTTTTCTTTTACTTCCGCTTGCGTTTTTCCCAGCACATTCTTGATGATGGCCTTTCCTGTCTCTGGATCGTGACCGACTGTGTACCGGCCCTCCCAGCGGCCATCCTTTCGCTTTCGGATATTTCCCTCTCCGTTTGCTCGTCTTTTCGGCATAAAATCAACCCCTTTCGACAACGAACAATACCGTAAGCAAGGGGACAAAGCTACCGAAAAGCGGAACTGTTATCAGAAAGTTATCATTTGCACCTCGGAGCCGCGCCGCCTTATCTTTGACTATTGCGGCGCAATTTCTGCGCTGCCGGAGGCGTTCTTCTTTGGTTACAGCGGTGCGATTTTTGAACGCTTGAAAGTCTCTTTTCATTGACTACAGCGGCGCAAAATATGCACGTTTTACTCCGAAAAACGCCGCCGAGCCGAAAGCACTTTTTTGAGTGGTTGAAAACGGCGGTTTTGCTGTTTGACTGCGGAACGTCCACCTTGAAAAGTCCGCTGTCACGGGCTTTTTCCGTGCCTGACGTTCACCCAAGACCGCGAAAACGCCTCTCAAGGTGCACCTTAGACTGCGGTCTGGAAAGCGTGAAAAAGCCCCGCACTGCGGGGCTTTGTGGGCGGGCTGCGGGCGCTTGCGACTGCGGCCCTTTATCTTGTTATATTTTCGAACGGGGATATCACCCCACAAAACACCTTCAAAACCGGTATCAACGCTCTCAAGAGCGATGATATAATATCCTCATGCGGACAGAGAATTTCCTGTTTCTATCTTTGTAGCCAAGTCTACTGCGCACAGACTGGAACCTCTGCCCTGTGGGATGTCACTTATGAGCCGGATGTCGGGGCGATAGATCGCTTTCTTCTAATCTCGCAACAGGTTGTGACCTTCAGCAGCACGAGGAATGTCCGTAATTTGAACATGAGAGGAGCCTGCACTATGTACATCGTTGGGATCGACATCGCCAAGAGGAAGCACGAGGCAGCGGTGATCGACGGCGAGGGCGCCGTCATCATCAAGCCGTTTTCCTTCACCAACAACTGCTCCGGGTACAATCGGCTGCTGGCCATGCTCACCAAGGCCAAGCTGCCGCTTGACGAGGTTTCCTTTGCAATGGAGGCCACCGGACACTACTGGCTCGCTCTTTTTACCAGACTTCAGAAGGAGGGCTTCCGTGTTCAGGTCATCAACCCGGTGCAGACCAACTCCATCCGCAGCTTCTACATCCGTCAGGCCAAAACAGATCCGCGGGACGCCCTGCTCATCGCGGAGGTGATCCGTTTCGGACACTTCTCCGAGTCTACCCTGCATCCCGAAAATATTTATGAACTGAGAGAGCTGTGCCGTGGACGGCACGCCATCGTTTCCATGCAGGCAGATGTTAAGCGAAAGGTCGTTGCCCTGCTGGATCAAGTCTTTCCTGAATACGAAACAGCTTTTACCAATATGTTTAGCGACACCTCCATGGCGATTTTGCAAACCTGTCCTACGCCAAAGGAATTATCCGAGATGCCTCTTGAAGAACTCTGCCATCTCATCGAAGTCTCCAGCCACAAGCGTTTCCGCATGGCGAAAGCCCAGGAGCTTCAGGAGCTTGCGCGCAATTCCTTTGGCTTCGCCATGGCCGGCGATGTTTTCAGCACGATGATCCGACTTTACGCAAAGCACCTCGATTTCTTAAAACAACAGGTCAGGGAAATGGATCGCAAGATCGCCGAGATCATGGAGACTTTGGACACACCGATCACCACCATCACCGGCATCGGTCCGACCCTTGGCGCCTACATCCTCAGCGAGATCGGAGACATCAATCGCTTCTCCTCCGCGGCAAAGCTTGCCGCCTACGCGGGGATCGATCCAACCATGCGGCAGTCCGGCGAATACAACGGTGTCAGGAACCGCATGTCCAAACGAGGCTCGCCTTATTTGCGGCACGCCATTTGGCTGGCGGCTTCATCGGCGGTGCTTCACGATCCGGCGCTGAAGCTTTATTTCCAGAAAAAGCGGGATGAAGGGAAGCCCTACATGGCGTCCGTGGGCCACGCCTGCAGGAAGATGGTCTCCATCATTTACGCCGTTATGAGAGACAACAAGGCCTACACGCCCTATATCCCAAATGAGATTTCAGCTTGACAAATTATAGCCGGTCTGTGCTAAAATCGAACGGCCCTCACCACTCAAAAAACCTTCCTGTAAAGTTCGATTTTTCGCCAATAGACACTTCCGCAACTATCGCCAAAAAGTTACCGCCACAACGCTGTTTCAAACCGCTTCTTATTCCGATTTTCAACTTCACTCACAAACGCCCTGCGTTCGCTTTCACAGGTGAAAGTGGGTACACACTCGGCTTCGCTCAAAGGATCGCACACAACGGCTCACACGCCGAAACAGGGGGCGTTTCGGATGGGGGGTGGTATCACTACTCTCGGAGCGTTCCGCACGTTCACCAACATCCCCGGGCCGGGTATCAGAACGGCGTACTTTGCCGCTTTGGGATCTTGGCCGGGAGGTGCTCTCGAAGAACGCAGAAAGCCTTCGGGACAGCGATGCGCTTATGCGTGTCGCTGTCCCGAGGCGTCGCGGCCCCGCTGGGCTGCGTGATCTTTTTCGCTTCTGCCGAAGTTGCGGCTTGTATGCCCTGTTCCAGATACTTCTTTCGGTCCTCCAGACGCTCCAGCTTGTGCCGTTTCTGTGCAAGCTGCGTCTCAGCTCGTTCCTTTTCGGCTCGGAGTTCAATGGTTTTCGGTCGAAACAGGCAGGATTTTTTGCTATAATTTTGGAAAACGTGTAACCTGGCTGCCCCAAAGGGTGCTTATATGGGTGAAGGCCCTTCAATCGAAACCGGAAGGAGATGAATGTCATGGATGACCGCAGCATCGTCGCGCTGTACCTGCGGCGTGACGAGACAGCCATCCGGCAGACCGCCGAGAAATACGGCAGCCGTCTGCGCGCGCTGGCCTACGGGATCGTCAATGACTTGCAGACGGCCGAGGAATGTGAAAACGACACCTACATGGAGGCATGGCGCACGATCCCGCCCCATGAGCCCGGCGATCACTTCTACGCCTTCCTCGCCCGGATCACCCGCCACATTTCCCTGAACCGCTGCCGTGACCGCAGCCGTCTGAAGCGCAGCGCTTTTATCTGTGAGCTCAGTGCGGAAATGGAGCAATGCATCCCGGCACCTGACGACAGCTCGTGCCGCATGGACGATCTGGCACTTCGGACGGCCATCAATGACTTTCTCGGCAAACTGGATGAGGAAAAACGGAACATATTCGTCCGCCGCTACTGGTTTCTGGACTCCGTGGCCGACATTGCCAAGCGCTATGGCATATCCGAAAGCAAGGCGAAAACAACGCTGTTCTGCTGCCGCAACCGGCTGCGGGAGCATCTGAACAAGGAGGGTTACACAGTATGAGAGGAAACGAACTGTTAGATAAGATGGACCTGATCGACCCCGCCTATATTGAGGCGGCGGACACCGCGCCGAACAAGCGGAAAAGCGTCTGGGCGAAGTGGGGAACGCTGGCAGCCTGCCTCTGCCTGGTCTGCGTGCTGGCCGTCCCCGCCATGGCGGCCTTCAGTCCGGCATTTTATGAGCTGCTGTACGCTGTCACCCCCGCCACGGCCCAGTTCTTCAAGCCGGTGCAGCGGTCCTGCGAAGACAACGGCATCCGCATGGAGGTGACGGCGGCTTACATCCACGAGAATACCGCCGAGATCTATCTCTCACTGGAGGACCTGACAGGAACGAGCTTCGATGAAACGGCGGACCTTTTCGACAGCTATCGGCTCCACACGCCCTTTGACTGCACAGGCCACTGCCAGTTGGCCAGCTACGACCCGGACACCCACACCGCCACATTTCTTGTGACCCTTGAACAGTGGGACCGGCAGAGCATCAAGGGCGAGAAGCTGACGTTTTCAGTCCAAAAGCTGTTGAGCGGCAAGAAAACCTGGGAGGGTACCCTTGACGGCGTGGATCTGGGCGGCAGCCTGACCTCCGCCACGCAGACGGTCCAACCCCGGGGTCTGAGCGGGGACCTGTTCGGCTCCGACGGCGGAAAAAGCGTGACGGTGCTGAAACCGGGCGACGCAATCGCATCTCCCGTGGATGGCGTGACCCTGACGGGGATCGGCTATGCGGACGGGCGGCTCCATGTGCAGGCGTATTACACGGATATCCTCAAAACGGATAACCACGGCTCTATCTCTCTGGTAAATCGGGAGACCGGCGAGCGAATTGACGGCGACGGGTCTACGGCCTTTTTTGACAGCGCGCGAACAGGCAGCTACGAGGACTATATCTTCACCGGCATTGAGGCCGACGCCCTTGGCACTTACGCGCTGTACGGGGAATTCGTCACATCCCATGGCTCTGTGGAGGGAAATTGGAGCGTGACGTTCCCGCTGGAGAACACAGAGGGCCGTTGAGCAGACCTCGCCCCGTCTTTAGATTGAGCACATATGCAAGAAAAGCTCCGGTGCTTTCAGCGCCGGAGCTTTTCAAAAGACCGCTTACGATCGTGAGTTTCTGCATTTGTAACTTGGAAATACTCTAAGCCAAAAGCTTGACCATTTCAGTTTGTAATTACAAAATCCTCTTTGACCCAGTTTTGACCCAGAATCCGAAAAAAGCAGGCAGGGCTGGACGGAAACAACGGAAAATTCGCCGAGCGAATGGCGGCAAAAAGCGCAAATCGGAGCCGAAATGACTCCGATTTGTGCTTGAGACTGCCTCATAACCCGGAGGTCGGAGGTTCAAGTCCTCCCTCCGCAACCATATCGAGCGGATGTAACTGATTTCAGTTACATCCGCTTCTTTTTTACCTGAAAGTATTGACACGGGTATCATTCGTGAGTATACTATGATGATTTAGCGAGAAACGCTGAATGGGTGGCATGGGCGAAGAGGAGATTGTTATTATGTATCACTATATTGAAGATAAGGTATTTCTTAAAGATATGAAATACTTATGCTCCAATATCATCAACCAGCTTGTTCAGCTCATTAACAACGATTCCCTTATGGAAGTCGAAGCTCACCTTGTCGGCAGCGGTGCAAAAAATCTTATCACGCAAAATTCCAATGAACCGATTGATCTCGATTATAATTTGATGATAATTGATTCTGAAATCAACATCAACAACTGTAGAGGGATTAAGGAATATATCCGCAAACAGTTTAATGTGATTCTCAATAAAAACGGATGGAATGACTGCATGGATTCCACTTCCGTATTAACAACAGAAAAACGGCATTTTACCAAAGGTAATCACACCGAATTCAGCATTGATCTCGCCATAGTATTCAACGATCGTAATGGTTGCCATAGATTGATTCATGAGAAAACCGGGGTTACTGCTTGGGACAGGTATTACTGGAATTCAGTGCCCGATTCAAGGAATTTGTTTGATAAAGTTGCAGCCATCAAAGACGAACATCTTTGGGACAAAGTAATTGATGAATATCTTGAAAAGAAAAACATGTATCTTCGTCGGCAAGATTATAATCATCCGTCATTTAACGTTTACGTCGAAACCGTAAATCAAGTTTTTAATAAATACTTCGATTGAATACCCTTATCCTCGGAGCAGGTTTACGCCTGCTCCGGTCTTGCTTCTTCAAAAGAATCATCGCACGCGCCGTATCCCTCCGGGAACAGCTCGGTTCCGTCAAGATTTATGCGCAAAATATTGAAGAGGGTGGTATCATAGATGACGTTGAGGTCAAAAGGCTCTTTTCATCGGTATGCCAAGAAAATAAAAAAGCCACCATCTCCATCAACGGTGGAAAATAGTCGAATATTGAAACATTCCGGGCAGTGGTAGAGAACGGCAGCATGACGGCCGCCGCAGAAGCGGGCTTTTACAGATGCAGCTCCTTCAGCCGGCGGAAGCTGCGGCTGGCCAGCAGCAGACCGAGAATCGCCAGCACCAGCGCCGCCGCGCCCAGCAGATATGTGGCGGTGTCCACGGCTCCCCTGTCGCACAGGTAGGAGAAAATGCGGTAGCCGCCCATCACCAGCAGGATACCCGCCAGCAGAAGCCCCACCAGCACCGTGGAATTTTCGCAGTTGTCTATCTTTTTCATAAGTGCCCTCCCTGCCCGTTTTCCGTGGTATTGTATCACGGTTTCCCGCAAAAAACAAGCCTCCGGTCGTTGACCGGAGGCTTGCTGCTATGCGGAAAGCGAGTGCTTACTTGGCTTGCTTGATGGCGGCCTGCGCTGCCATCGGTACATAGCGCCAATCATTTCATATCCACACACTCACATTCAAGTCCGCCCACTTGTAGACTCTCCTGCGGGTCGAAAAGCTGTAGATAGGGGCGGATTTATTATTCCTGTCGCGCAGGCCGAATCATGCTTCAGCCCAGGTCCACGTCGATGGCGAACAGCCCTCCGGCACCGCCGGAATATAGGTACAACACGTTATCATCAGGCTTGAACTTCCCCTCCCGGGCGAGTTTGATTAAGCCGGCAAAGGCCTTACCGGTATATACGGGATCCAGGAAAAGGCCCTCATTGGCCGCCATCATGCGGATGGCGGCGTTGCCCTCCGGGGAGGGAATGGCATAGCCGGGGCCACACATATTCACCAGGTGCACATCCGACTCGGTGGGCACAAAGTCCAGCTCCAGCAGCTTGGCTGTTTCCTGCATAATACGTGTAGTGATTATCTCAAAGGGATCGCTGTCCACCATCAGGCCCACTACCTGGGTCTTCGGCATAAAAAGCTTAGCTCCCAGTGCCACGCCGGCGTGGGTACCGCCGCTGCCCTCGGCACAGCAGACGTAATCGAAATGCATACCTGTGTCGGCAATTTCCTTCATGCAGTTCACATAGCCCAGGGCGCCGATGGCGTTGGAGCCGCCGCAGGGGATTTTATAATACTTCTTGCCACTGGCTTGGCCCACGCGATCCATCTCGGCGTAAATGTCGTCATAGCTGTCCGTGTCCATGAACCTGACGTCGGTATCCATGAGGTACTCCAGCAGCTGGTTGCCCTTGCGCTCGGTAACGCCGCGCTTTTTCAGAATCAGGATGGGCGTCATGCCCAGCTTTTTGGCGCAGGCTGCCGTCAGCATTGCGTGGTTGGATTGTGCGCCGCCGGTGGTGAACACGATCTCTGCGCCCTGTCGCTTGGCGTCTGCCAGCAGGAACTCCAGCTTGCGCACCTTATTGCCGCCCAAGCCGATACCGGTCAGATCATCGCGTTTGATCCACACATTGGTTCCCAGCAGACGACTAATATTCTCCAGCTTCTGAATGGGGGTGGGCAGCACCGCAAGGGGAATCCGGGGAAACTCCTGTAAACTCTTCATATTTATTCTCCTTTCATGGTATCAAAAATATGTATGGATTCGGTCTGTCAGCGCAGACCGTACTCCTTCAGTCTTTCGTAAAACACGGATCGAGACAGATCCAGCTGCTTCATAGCTTTCTGCCGATCTCCTCCGCACTGAGCCAGTACCTGCTGGATAAAGCGCTTTTCCTCCTGTCGTAGGTGCTGCCGCAGAGTCAATGGCGCAGACTCCGTTGGCAGGTGGATATGCTCCGGATAGATGATGTCCGAATCCGACAGCGCCGCCGCTCCCTCCAGCACGTTTTCCAGCTCTCGCAGATTGCCGGGCCAATCGTAGTTGATCAGCTTGCTGAAAGCCTCTCCGGACAGTGTTTTTTCAGATATATGATAGCGCTGGCAGATCTGCTCTGTCAGCTGGTTGGCCAGCAGATAGATGTCCTCTTTATGGTCACGCAGGGACGGCATCTCCACCGAAAAGGCTGAGAGCCGGTAATACAGGTCCTGGCGGAACCGACCGGAATCCACCTCGTCCCGCAGTTCCGGCCCGGCAATAAAGAGCAGCCGCACATCCACAGGCACCGGAGTAGAGGCGCCCACCGGCATAATCTCCCGCCGACGAATGGCATACAGCAGCTTGGCCTGTACATTCATAGGCAAGCCGCCCACTTCGTCCAACAGCAGCGTACCGCCGTCGGCCTCCAGAAAGGAACCGGGTACGCCGCCTTCTCTGCCGAACAGCTGCTCCTCCAGCAGACCCGGCGCCACGGCAGAGCAATCCGTTTGAAGAAAAGGGCCGCCCCTGGGCTGCACTTGCTGAATGCTCTTGGCCAACTTCGTCCGCCCTGTGCCCGTCTCGCCGATGATGAAAATATTACAATCCATCTGACTGAGCTTATAGGCCCGCCGCCGGACGGCGCGCATGGCGGCGGAGCTGCCGTAGGTCTGCAGAGAGCCTTCTTCCTCCGGCAGGCTGCGCTCGGAGGACTCCCGGTATTTCCGCTCCGCCGCGGCAATGGCTGTGTTGCGCTCCATAATCGTGGTGCGTATGTCCTCAATGTTGCGGAACTTGACGATGATCCCCGCGATCTCCTCCCCATCCCGAATGGGCAGGATGGAGGCCAGCAGGGCAAATCCGTTGATTTCATAGGCAACATCCGAGAAGCCGGGAGCCTGCCCGTCCAGCACCTGCCGCAGGTGCTCCTCGAAAAGCTCGCCCTCAAAAAAATCCTTGAAGTGGTAACCCACCACGCAGATCTCCTGATCCGGGTCCTTTGCAATATAGGTGCTGCCCCGCAGCAGACTACCAAGGCCTTCTTTTCGGGCAGAGTAGCCTTTTTCTTCCCAAAACTTCACCTGCCGGGTCCGGTGATCCAAAACGACCGCCTGACAGATGGAAACAAAATAAGTAATGGAGTATACCTTCTCCCGCACCTCCACGGCAACCTGCTTGTCACCAATGTGTACGGAAATAGGAACGCCCTGAAAGGTCACATCCAGGTGCAGCCCCACGGATTCACCGCCCCGCAGATATTTGTACACAGGCTTGACGCCCGGCCCCTTGTATACGCCCACCGCCGCCAGAATGTCATTCGGCCGCAGGCGCGGATCCCGGATGCCAATCACCGCCAGGTCCTCCGGCGTCAGATTGCCGTCATCGGCGCCCATGGCGGTGGTGGCCAGAATCACCAGATCACCCGGCTCCAGCCGACCGGCTGAATGGGCGTACAGGCTGTGGTTAAATAGGCCAAAGCGCTCCTTGGCCTGCTGATTGATATGAGTTACAATCCCCTGTCGATCCATGGTGAACATGGCGTGGGAGGACGAGTCCATGACATTTTGCAGTATATCCATCCTGCATACCTCTTTTCACCCATTTCTGCGGTGTTCGTTCCTCTCTGCCCTGCTGTATTCGCAGTTTACACAATAATTTTACACGATTACCGCAACGTTTTCAATGGGTATAAAATCAAAGCCCGCCTGGGCGGGCCTTGATTTTATTGCTTTTGCTTACAGGTCACAGGCGCACAGATCCTCGAAGGTTTCCCGCCGAATGGCTACATAACTCTTGCCGCCGCTGAGCATTACGGTGGCGGGCCGCGGCAGGCGGTTATAGTTGGAGGCCATAGAGTAGTTGTACGCACCGGTGGTACACACTGCCACAGTGTCGCCGCGGCCCACGGAGGCAGGCAGCATCACATGCTCCTGGATAATATCGCCGCTCTCGCAGCAGCGGCCCACCACAGAGGCCTCGAAGTCGCACTTCTCATTCATTTTATTAGCCAGCAGGCAGGTATAATTGGCTTTATACAGCGCATAGCGTGGATTATCCGGCATGCCGCCGTCAATGGAGACATAGTTTTTATAGCCGGGGATCTTCTTTACCGTGCCGCAGGTATACAGAGTCATGCCTGCCGCGCCCACGATGCTGCGGCCGGGCTCCATATGGATCTCAGGCATTTCAATGTTCAGCCGCTTGCAAGCCGCCTGGATGGCTGCTGCCACCTGACTCACCTTGGTGTCCACATCCAGGAAGGGATCACTCTCCACATAGCGGACGCCATAGCCGCCGCCCAGATCCAGCTGCTGCGCCATATAGCCGTGCTTTTCCTTCATAGCGGCAATGAACTCCAGCATAATGACGGCCGCACGCTCAAAAATATCCTCACCGAATACCTGGGAACCCACATGACAGTGGAAGCCCATCAGCTCCACATGGGGCTGCGCCAGCGTGAAGACGGTGATCTCCTCGGCCTGTCCCGTCTCGATGGCGGAGCCGAACTTGCTGTCCACCTTGCCGGTGGCAATGGCCTCGTAGGTGTGGGGATCAATGCCCGGCGTCAGGCGCAGCAGCACCTTCTGCTTGATGCCCCGGCGGCCGGCCTCGGCCTCAATGGCCTTGATCTCCTCCACATTGTCGGCCACGAAGTAGCCGATGTGGTTGTCCATGCCGTACACAATATCCCTATCGGTCTTATTGTTGCTGTGGAAGTAGGCGTGGGACAGATCGTAGCCCGCCTGCAGGGCGGTGTAGATCTCGCCTGAGGATACCACATCGATGCCCATGCCCTCCTCCCGCATGATCTCGTAGATGCGCTTGAAGGAGTTGGCCTTGCTGGCATACAGGGGACGGCTGGTGGGGCCGAAATGCTTCTTGAAGGCATTCTGATACACGCGGCACTGATGGCGGATATAGTCCTCGTCCAGCAGATACAGCGGTGTGCCGTACTGCTTGGCCAGCGCCACGGTATCCTGCCCGGCAAAGTGGAGGTGGCCATTGGCTCCGATGGTAATATTCTCACAGATCATAGCGATATCCTTTCTTTCTCCCACTGATTCGATTCTAATGTATGTGTAAGGCTCACAGCGAGCCGGATATACAAATTTAAGGCTTTTGTTTGTATGTAAGGTGGATACCATCGATTGACAAGAGCAAGCACGCCTGACAGCGTGTCTTTCCGGCGCTTTTTGCCCTTTTCACCTTGGCGGGCGCCAGCCTCGCTCCAAAGGAACGT
>OKSL01001048.1_pt1 | contig 11159 bp, 7 predicted proteins | sample 1606251 | NCBI WGS metagenome assembly OKSL01 (sample SAMEA3879543, study PRJEB24766) | human gut metagenome | biome: human-associated habitat; feature: feces | place: USA | collected 1985/1987 | reverse complement strand
GTAAATTTACGCAAATCTTTTGTTTCATGCTAAAAACAGAGCTGTTTGGCCCCGTTAGGCATCGCTATGTAGTGTTCCGGTACAAAAGCCTTCGGCCTTAGCCAGTGTTTCAGGCTTACCGATATCAATGAGTCGCAAATCTTCTACCAGATAACCGGAAAACTCCACCTGCCGGCAGGTAGCAAGATAAAAATCCATAATAGAGAATTTGCCTTCCCAACAAGGAACATCCAACAAGCGGAAAATAGCAGGTGAAAGAACATGAATACCACTGAATGCATATTCCTGATAACGTGATTCATCCGGTCGAAAGCCTTCCGGCTTCACTTGTCCCGTGTCTTTATTAATCCAGCCGCAAAGCCTCCTGTCCGTATCAAAAAGCAGATAACGTGAAGTTTTACGCCGACTGGCCAACAAAGTAGCCACACTGCCGTTTTGTAAATGATAGTCGTATAATTCCTTTAGATCCACATCCGAAAGAATATCGACATTATGCACTAAAAAAGGCTCATCGGAATGTTCAAAGAAAGTACAGGCTTTCCTGACTCCTCCTCCCGTATCAAGCAACTGTTCACGCTCGTCGGAAATATGTATGGTAAGTCCGAAATTATCATTAGCTTTCAGAAAATCGAGTATCTGTTCACCGAAATGGTGAATATTAATCACAATTTCGGTGAAACCGGATGCTTTCAGTTTCAGGATAACATGTTCCAGCATCGGACGTCCGGCTATGGGAACAAGGGCTTTCGGCATAGAGTCGGTCAACGGTTTCAGCCGGCTACCCAAACCGGCAGCAAATATCATAGCTTTCATTAGTCTTCTATATAGTTGCTTCAAACGTACGTTCTATATTCTGTTCACGATGCACCAATTCTACTTTTACTCCGAATTTCTTATTAAGGTACTCCGCCAAATGCTGGGCGGAATAAACAGAACGATGTTGCCCTCCGGTGCAGCCAAAACAAACAGATAAATTACTAAATCCCCGTTCCATATATCGTTTCACAGAAGCATCCACCAAGGCATAAACATGATCGAGAAAACGAAGAATCTCTCCGTCTTCTTCGAGGAAGGTAATCACCGGTTCATCCAGTCCGGTAAAAGGTTTGTAACGTTCATATTTTCCGGGATTATTTACAGCGCGGCAATCAAAAACATAGCCGCCCCCATTGCCTGTCGGATCGTCAGGAATCCCTTTCTTATAAGCAAAACTCATGACTTTGACTGTGAGCTGGCGCTTTTTCAGATCGTCCGTAAATTGTTTCAGCCCGGTTAGTTCACGCAGTACTTTACAGAGATACGGATATTCCGGATATTCCTCTTTCAACAGTTCGCGCAGGTTCCCGATAGCATAAGGAACACTCTGGATAAAGTGGGGCTTCTTTTCGAAGTAGCCACGAAAGCCATAGGCTCCAAGCACTTGCAAAGTACGGAAAAGTACAAAATGGCGAAGCTGGCTATAAAAATAAGGTTCGTCAATTGGTTGGTATTTGCGGAGTGCTTCAATATATTCTTGCAGCAGTTCCTGACGGAGACTATCAGGATATTTTGCTTTTGCCTGCCATAAGAAAGAAGCAATGTCATAATAGAACGGTCCCTTACGTCCGCCCTGAAAATCAATAAACCATGGTTCGCCGTCTTTAATCATCACATTACGACTTTGGAAGTCACGATACATAAAAGTGGCAGAAGAACTACGAAGCAGAACATCGCTCATCTTCTGGAAATCATCTTCCAGTTTATCCTCTTGAAACTCCATGCCGGTAGCCTTGAGAAAACAGTATTTAAAGTAATTCAGGTCCCAAAGGATAGAACGTTGGTTAAACTCCGGCTGGGGATAGCAACGGGAGAAATCAAATCCGTCCGCCCCGGCAAACTGGATAGCGGGCAGCAGGCGAATCGTCTTTCGAAGCAGTTCTTTTTCATCTTCGGAAAAGACACTCGTGGCACGTCCTTTCTCTATGGCATGAAACAACAAAGTGTCTCCTAAATCTTCTTGCAGATAATAGGTTTTATCTTCCGACACGATGTGAATCTCAGGAATAGGCAAACCGCATCTGCGGAAATGGGCCGCCATATAAAGAAAAGCCTCATTCTCATCGATACAGGTTCCATAAACTCCGATCAATGTTTGCACCCCCGCCAACCGGAAATAACGGCGATTGGAGCCGGAAGAAGGTAATTCTGTTATATTCTCGGCGGGAACTCCCGTATATGCCAGATAAAGTTTTTGTAGTTCTTCGGTAATCATAATCGTATATTTTCGAGCAAAGATAGGGATAAAAACTAAAAAATAAGAGAGCTGATTTAAGTAATATTCATCCGAATACATTATCTTTGTTTCAGTTAAACTGACCTGATTTCATGAGAAAAAACATATTGGTACTACTATGCGTAGCATTTATCATACAGTTTACCGGCCTTCTCCCCCTTCAAGCCGGACATTATTACTATAAACAAATCTCCCTGAAAGACGGACTACCTTCCACCGTGCGCTGTATCCTGACGGATGAACAAGGCTTTGTATGGATTGGAACCCGTTCCGGGCTGGGACGATACGACGGGCATGAACTCAAAAAATATGTTCATCAGGCCGATGATCCTCATTCCATTCCACATAATTTTATCTATCAGATGATAGAAGACGAACAAAACAATATCTGGATTCTGACGGACAAAGGAGTGGCGCGCTATCGACGGCAGAGTGATGACTTCTTCATACCAACGAATGAGTCGGGAAATAACATTATCGTTTATTCAGTTTGCCTGACAAAAGGCGGCGTCTTGTTCGGTTCAAAAAATAAAATCTTTTTCTATAATTATCAGGATGCTTCCTTACGCCTCTTGCAATCATTTGAGCGGGAGTTGAATTACAATGTCACCCTGCTGACCCTTTGGGATGAACATACCCTGCTCTGTTGTAGCCGGTGGCAGGGCTTACTACTACTCGACTTAAAAACCGGAAAATATAACCCTCCCCCTTTCGATTGCGGAAAAGAAATCATGAATATATTCATCGATTCACAGAAAAGGATATGGGTGGCACCTTACAACGGAGGCTTGAATTGCCTGACCCGCGACGGAAAACTGCTAGCCACCTATACCACCCGCAATTCTTCTCTGAGCAACAATGTTGTATTAAGCCTCGCCGAACGGGAAGGGCAGATATGGATTGGAACAGACGGAGGAGGCATCAATATCCTTGACCCGGAAACGGGACAATTTTCCTTACTGGAACACATCCCCGGAAGAGATAACTATTCACTTCCTGCCAATTCGATCTTATGTCTTTATAACGATCGGAATAATAATATGTGGGCAGGCAGCATCCGAAACGGATTAATCAGCATCCGGGAAGTTTCTATGAAAACATATAAAGATGTATTGCCCGGCAATGACCGCGGATTAAGCAACTCCACCGTTTTGAGCCTTTTTCAGGAATCCGAAAACCGGATCTGGATAGGTACGGACGGAGGAGGCATAAACAGCTTTAACCCGTTTACGGAGAAATTCGCCCATTACCCTTCGACTTGGGAAGACAAAGTAGCCTCTATCTGTCCGTTTACTCCCGGTAAATTATTAATTTCCCTTTTCTCGCAGGGAGTATTCATTTTCAATCCGGCAACAGGAGAAAAACATCCCTTCACCATTGTCGATAATGAAACGAACACCCGTCTCTGTAACCGGGGAAAAGCCGTGAATTTACTACAAAACACGCCTCACAGCATATTATTCCTGGGAGATCATGTTTATAAATACAATCTGAAAGAACAGACTTTCAATATTGCTACCGAGCAGGAAGGGCAAGATATCATCGGTACCCTTTTACCTATTGGCAATTATCAGGATTATACTTATATAAACGATACAAAACACATCTACGAACTGGATAACCGTACAAACCGGTTGAAAGCATTGTACTCTTGCCGGAAAGATACTGTTATCAACTCCGTTTCACGGGATAAAGAAGGGCACTTCTGGATCGGGAGCAATTACGGATTGATACATTATCATCCCGGAACCAAGACAAAGACTCTGATACCGACTTCCCTGTTCGGCGAAATTACTCTACTCGTATGCGACCAGCAGGGAAAAGTATGGATAGGAGCCGACAGTATGCTCTTTGCCTGGTTGATCAAAGAAAAGAAGTTTGTCCTATTCGGAGAGTCGGATGGAGCTATTCTAAACGAATATCTTTCCAAGCCTCAATTATTAAGTATGCAGGGAGATATCTACATGGGCGGTGTAAAAGGCTTGCTTCATATCAACAGCAAGCTCCCGCTGACCACCTCCGAACTTCCACAACTCCAATTGTCAAATGTCATTATCAACGGAGAATCCGTCAACGATAAGTTAAGCGGTAATCCGAAAGGTATCTCCGCTCCTTGGAACAGCAATATTACTATCCGAATCATGTCGAAAGAGGAAGACATTTTCCGCCAAAAAGTATATAAATACCAGATAGAAGGGTTGAATGACCAACAAATCGAATCCTACAACCCTGAACTGGCTATACGCTCACTGCCACCGGGCAGTTATAAAATCATGGCTTCCTGTACGGCCAAAGACGGTAGTTGGATTCCTAACCAAGAAGTACTGGAGTTAACGATTCTTCCTCCCTGGTATCGTACATGGTGGTTCATCCTCAGTTGCGCAGTTTTCGTTGTCGCCGTTATTATAGAGACTTTCCGAAGAACCTTGAAACGCAAAGAGGAAAAGCTCAAATGGGCTATGAAAGAGCACGAGCAACAAGTGTATGAAGAAAAAGTACGCTTCCTTATCAATATCAGCCACGAGCTTCGTACACCGTTGACACTGATACACGCTCCACTTAGCAGAATATTGAAATCACTCTCCTCCGAAGATCATCAATACCTTCCGCTGAAAGCTATTTACAGACAGTCACAACGTATGAAGAACCTGATTAACATGGTGCTTGATGTGCGTAAAATGGAAGTCGGAGAAAGTAAAATGCAGATACAGCCTCATCCGCTCAATAAATGGATTGAGGACGTATCACAAGACTTTATCAGTGAAGGTGAAGCCAAGAATGTGCGAATCCGTTATGAGCTCGACCCACGGATTGAAACTGTCAGTTTCGATAAGGACAAGTGCGAGACTATTTTAAGCAACTTGCTTATCAACGCGCTCAAACATAGTCCTGAAAATACGGAAATTACAATTACCTCCGAATTGCTTTCAGAAGAAAGCAGAATACGTATTTCCATAATCGACCAGGGAAACGGATTGCAGCAAGTAGACACCCGGAAACTCTTTACCCGTTTCTATCAAGGGACAGGAGAACAAAGCGGAACGGGAATCGGATTATCTTATTCCAAGATTCTGGTTGAGCTGCATGGTGGTTCTATCGGTGCCCGCAACAATCAGGAAGCAGGTGCAACTTTCTTCTTTGAACTGCCACTGAAGCAAAAGACCGAAGAAATTATCTGCCAGCCTAAGGCATATCTGAACGAACTGATAGGCGACAATGACAATGAACAGATTCCTGATGAGGACAATTTCGACACGACCCCTTACAGTATTCTGGTAGTGGACGACAATTCCGACCTGACGGACTTCCTGAAAAAATCATTAGGAGAATATTTCAAGCGGATCGTAATTGCTGCAGACGGTGTAGAAGCCCTTCAACTTATCAAGAGCCATACTCCGGATATCATCGTCAGTGATGTAATGATGCCGCGAATGAACGGATATGAATTGTGTAAAAACATCAAAGAGGATATTACTATCAGCCACATCCCTATCATCCTGCTGACGGCAAGAGATGATAAACAAAGCCAGCTGAGCGGTTACAAAAACGGAGCAGACGCCTATCTCACCAAGCCTTTTGAAATAGAAATGTTAATGGAACTCATCCGCAACCGGTTGAAAAACCGCGAACATACCAAGAAAAGGTATCTGAATGCCGGCTTGATTCCTGCCCCGGAAGAAAGCACGTTCAGTCAGGCGGACGAAACATTCTTACTCAAAATGAATAAGATTATCCAGGAAAATCTGGATAACAGTAATCTGGATGTCGCTCTGGTCTGCAAAGAAATCGGCATGAGCCGGGCTTCGCTCTATAACAAGCTAAAAGCTCTTACCGATATGGGGGCCAATGATTATATTAACAAATTCAGAATGGAGAAAGCGATCACATTAATGACTGGCACGGAACTGTCATTTACGGAAATCGCCGAGAAAGTCGGGTTTACTACTTCCCGCTATTTCAGTACGGCTTTCAAACAATATACAGGCGAAACGCCGACACAGTATAAGGAAAAGCGGAAACAGGAAAAGAAAAACGAATAGCCATCCGACAACTAAAAAATAAAAAACGGTGAACACTGTGCAGCAACGAACTGCCTGATGTTCACCGTTTGTTCTATATATTGAGCCTTGTCTACTCTCAACCGTTGACTTTTTTATAGTCTTCCAGGAATTTTTTCAGTCCCGAATCCGTCAACGGATGATTCAACAATCCCTTAATGGCACTCAACGGGCAAGTAGCAACATCCGCCCCCACTTCCACACATTCGATAATGTGCTTCGTATTACGGATAGAAGCTGCCAGCACTTGTGTCTTGTAATCATACGTGCGGTACATACGTACAATATCCCCGACAAGTCCTATCCCATCTTCACAAATATCATCCAGACGGCCGACGAAAGGAGATACATAAGTTGCCCCGGCTTTAGCCGCCAGCAACGCCTGTCCCACCGAAAAGACCAGCGTACAGTTCGTGCGTATTCCTTTCTCCGTGAAATACTTGATGGCTTTGATACCGTCGGCAATACAAGGCACTTTCACTACGATATGCGGATTAAGCGCCGCCAGCTCCTCGCCTTCGCGAATCATCCCTTCATAATCGGTCGCTATCACCTCAGCACTCACATCACCGTTGACGATATTACATATCTTGACATAATGGTCACGCTGGTTCTGTGTTCCCTTAATACCTTCTTTCGCCATGAGCGAAGGGTTGGTAGTCACTCCGTCAAGTACACCGAGGTCATGTGCCTCCTTAATCTGCTCCAAATTGGCTGTGTCAATAAAAAACTTCATACTCTTATTTTTTTAATGGTTAACTATCTAATAGTCAAAGATAAGAAATTATTTCCATTCACAACCGTATCAAGCGATCGTTATTGACGGATCAAGATAAACATCCTGGATAGCATTCAATAATTCTACCCCTTTATTCATCGGTTTCTGGAAAGCCTTACGTCCGCTAATCAGTCCCATACCTCCGGCACGCTTATTCACTACGGCAGTAATGACGGCATCACGCAAATCGGAAGTTCCGTGAGATTCCCCACCGGAATTAATCAGTCCTACACGCCCCATGTAGCCATTAGCAACCTGATAACGGCAAAGGTCAATCGGGTGGTCAGTCGCCAGTTCGGTGTACATACGTTCGTCCACCTTGCCGAAGCCGATAGCTTTAAAGCCGCCGTTATTCGTCGGAAGTTTCTGCTTCACAATATCCGCCTTAATGGTCACACCCAGGCGGTCAGCCTGTCCGGTCAGGTCGGCAGCAGAGTGATAATCTATTGCTCCTTTTTTGAAATCATTGTTACGCAGATAGCACCACAGAATGGTTGCCATACCCAGTTCGTGCGCATATTCAAACGCCTCGGCAATCTCTACCAACTGACGGCGGCTCTGTTCCGAACCGAAATAGATAGTGGCTCCGACAGCTACTGCCCCCATGTTCCATGCCTCCTTCACGGTGCCAAACAACACTTGGTCGAAGCTGTTCGGATAAGAAAGCAGTTCATTATGATTCAACTTCACAACGAAAGGTATCTTATGGGCATACTTACGCGCTACGGAACCCAGGATTCCGAAAGTGGAAGCCACGGCGTTGCAGCCGCCTTCAATAGCCAGTTTCACGATATTCTCCGGGTCGAAATAGATCGGGTTCGGAGCAAAAGAAGCCCCGGCAGTATGCTCGATATCCTGATCGACAGGAAGAATGGACACATAACCCGTATTTGCCAGACGTCCATGCCCTAAAAGGGTTTGCAGGCTGTTCAATACTTTAATGTTTCGGTCCGAATCAATCCAGACTTTATCAATGGTATCCGGTGAGGGTATATAAATCAACGACTTATCAATGGTCTTACAGGTATGATCCAGATAATAACTGGTCTTATCTCCTAATAAATCAACTACTTTACTCATAACTTTATTTTTTTAATGTATAACAATTTATATACAGGCGATGAAGCCTGCTATTTTTTCTTCCCCTGATTGGCTACCGCTTCCATCAGCTTACGAATTTCTTCCGGATTGCCCAGGAAGTAATCATTGGCAACATTCAGGTTCTCGTCGAACTCGAATACATAAGGAACGGCAGTAGGAAGATTCAGTTTGATGATATCTTCATCAGAAATATGTTTCAAATGCTTAATGATACCTCGCAGACTATTGCCATGCGCGACAACCAGCAAGGTATGCGCATCTTTTAAAGCCGGGAATATATCCGACTCCCAGTACGGCATAATACGGTCGATGGTATCTTTTAATGATTCGGTACGCGGCAGTTCCGCATCGGATACTTCGTGATAGCGATAATCGAAACGCGGATTTCTCAAATCGCTTTCGGAAAGCGGATTGGGAGCTATATCATAACTGCGACGCCAGATCAGCACTTGTTCTTCTCCGTATTTCTCGGCTGTTTCCGCCTTATTGAGTCCTTGCAAATCGCCGTAATGCTTCTCATTCAGACGCCAGCTCTTCTCGACGGGAATCCAGTCCAGATTCATTTTATCAAGCACGCAGTTCAAGGTTTTGACTGCCCTTTTCAGATAAGAAGTATAGGCTTTATCAAAGTTGAAGCCATATTCCCTCAACGTGACGCCTGCCTTTTCCGCTTCGGCAACTCCCTTTTCCGTCAGGTCTACATCCGTCCAACCTGTGAAACGGTTTTCTTTGTTCCAAGCACTCTCTCCATGACGAAGTAATACTATCTTTTTCATTCTTAATGGTCTCCTTTCTTCTTTTTATATATACAACATTTTGTTTCTCTACAAAGTTCACGAAAGAATCAGCAGGTATCAATACCTAAAAGTGATGGTTTATTGAAAAGAATTCAATAGAAATGACTATTTTTACGGACTAAATGAATATTCAACCGCCAACTTAAAACAAGTCAGACATTGGAAACAAGCAAACAGAAAGAATACACATTCCTGCAAAAACTGCTGAATAAAGCGAATATGGGATGGTGGGAAGCGGACTTAAAAACAGAAAGTTATGTATGTTCCGAGTTTATCTCCCGATTACTCGGGATAGACGAAGACGGAGTGATCAGTTTTGAAGATTTCAATAAACGTATCCTAAGGGAGGATCAGCACCATACTACCAGCTACTCTTTCGATAAATTGCAACAGAGCATTGAGGAGGTGTACCTGCTCGATACTCCCCACGGGGAAGTATGGATTCGCAGTAAAATATGCTTTCAGGAAACTGATGGGGAAGGAAACACCAAAATATACGGAATAGCAGAAACTCAAGATGGTCCACGCATGGCTTCCGCCTATCAGGCACTGCAAAACAGTGAACGTATCCTGCACAATATCTATAAAAACCTTCCCGTCGGCATTGAACTGTATAATAAAGACGGTTATCTGCTTGACTTGAATAAAAAGGAACTGGAAATGTTCCATATCACCCATAAAGAAAAAGTTATTGGTATCAATATCTTTGAGAATCCGGCACTACCCGAAGAAATAAAGCTAAAGATCAGAGATAATGAAGAGGTTGAATTCACCTTCCAATATGATTTTTCAAAAATCAAAGGATATTATGAATCGGAAAAAACATCCGGTTTCATTAATCTGACAACAAGAATAACAACACTTTATGATCATGACCGGCAGCCCATCAATTATCTGTTGATAAACGTAGATAAGACGGAAAACACCATCGCCTACAACAAAATTCAGGAATTTAAAAATTTCTTTGAACTGGTAGGAGATTATGCCAAGGTTGGATACGCTCATTTTGATGCGTTAAGCCGCAATGGTTATGCCTTAAGCAGCTGGTATAAAAATGTAGGAGAAGAGGAAGGCACGCCCCTACCGGAAATTATCGGTATCCATTCTCACTTTCATCCGGAGGACCGGGCTGTTATGCTCGACTTTCTGGCGAAAGTGGTCAAAGGCGAAAGTACCAAATTATGCAGGGATGTACGTATCCGCAGAGCCGACGGAAGTTATACGTGGACACGGGTGAATGTGTTGGTCCGCAACTACCGACCGCAGGATAATGTCATCGAAATGCTGTGTATCAACTTTGATATTACCCAACTAAAAGAAACCGAACAAATGCTTATCAAAGCCAAAGAGAAAGCCGAAGAAGCGGATCGTTTAAAATCGGCCTTCCTTGCCAACATGAGTCACGAGATACGTACTCCGTTGAATGCGATTATTGGATTCTCTGACATGATTTGCCAAACGGGTGAAGAGGAAGAGAAACAGGAATACATGAAGATAGTGTCCAGTAACAATGAGTTGTTACTGCAATTGATAGATGATATTCTCGATCTTTCCAAAATCGAAGCCGGAACGATGGAGTTTACTCTTGCCCCTACCGATATCAATGATCTGATGGAAGGTATTTGCAGGCAAATGCAAGAGAAAAACACTTCTCCCGACGTGGCGATCACCTTCACGGAGAAAGCGGAAGAATGTATTCTCAACACAGACCGCGTACGTCTTTCGCAAGTAATCATCAACTTCACAAACAATGCGATGAAGTTCACTCCGAAAGGTTCCATTCAAATGGGATATCGGATTGACGAAGCAAAAGATGAAATCTACTTCTATGTAAAAGACACGGGCATTGGGATTCCGGAGGATAAAATAAACGAGGTATTCGAACGTTTCGTCAAGCTGAATACATTCGCAAAAGGTACGGGACTCGGTCTGGCTATCTGCCGGGTGATCGTAGAGCGCTTAGGCGGCACTATCGGAGCAGATTCTAAAGAAGGAGAAGGTTCGTGCTTTTGGTTCAGACTTCCGATAACCCAAAAATCAAATAATTAACTGTAAATGGCTGTACACACTAATTCATACTTGTACAGTTTTACTCCTTTCTGTTTAGGAATGAACTAAACAGTAGTACACAATAGTAACTCCATTCTCCTCCT
>OKSL01001045.1_pt1 | contig 11176 bp, 7 predicted proteins | sample 1606251 | NCBI WGS metagenome assembly OKSL01 (sample SAMEA3879543, study PRJEB24766) | human gut metagenome | biome: human-associated habitat; feature: feces | place: USA | collected 1985/1987 | reverse complement strand
ACGTCAAGCCCGCCCACTTCGAGGGTGATACGCTGGTCGTGGACGCCAAATAATAACAATTTGTAACTTTTTGCTCCGCTCGTCTTTACAAGCGGGGCAAATTTTTATATAATCATTTAGATGTTTGCCTGTGCGGCGCGCTTCGCGCCGCGTTTTACGATAGAGAAAGAGGAGACGCTCCCGATGAAAATGCTGCGAAGATCCGTCTGTCTGCTGCTCTGTGCGGCGCTGTTTTTGACCCTGCTCGCCGGCTGCGGCAAGCAGGAGGAGCCCGCGGAGGACTTTGTGGTGAGCGCCGCGGTCTGCGGTCCGCTGGAGACGCTTGACCCGACCATGAACACCGACGTGGGGACGGAGAGCCTGCTCTCCACGCTCTTTGAGGGCCTGATGCGGATGCGCGACGACGGCGCCGGCAAGGCGGTCGCCGTGGCGGGCATCGCCAAGGAATACATCGAGGAAAAGAATTACGACGACACCGTGACCTATACGTTCACGCTGCGCTCCGCGGCCCGCTGGTCGGACGGCGAGCGCGTGACGGCGGAGGACTTCGTTTACGCCTGGCAACGCCTGGTCGATCCCGCGACGGCGTCACCCAACGCCTCGCTTCTGAGCATGGTCGCGGGCTATGACGAGGTGCGCGAGAGCGGCGACGTGTCGCTGCTCGGCGTGAAGGCCAAGGGAGAGAGCACCTTCCTCGTGACGCTCAGCAGGCCCTGCGCCTACTTCATCACCAGCGTCTGCACGTCGCCGGCGACGGCCCCGCTGCGCCGTGATCTGGTGGAGGGGAATGCGAGTTGGGCGGCGACCGCCGACATCGTGACGAACGGCCCCTATACCGTGGGCACATGGGTAAAGGCCGCGCAGCTTCAGACGAAGAGAAACGGCGAATACTACGAGAGCAAGCTCGTCGTGCCGGACAGCATTTGCTTCCGCTTCGAGACGGACGCGCAGACGAACTACGATCAGCTTCTTGCCGGCGAGCTGGACTACACCGCGAAGCTGCCCTACGCGGCCATCGAGCAGCTGGCGGAGGATGAGACGTGGCAGCCCGCTCCGCTGGCGGAGACGGTCTGTGTGCTCTACAACCATCTGACCGACACCTTCTCCGACGCGCAGCTGCGCCGTGCCTTTGACCTTGCCATCGACCGCGCGGCGCTCGCCGAACAGCTCGGCGTGACGGCGACGGCGGCGACCGGCTGTGTGCCCGACGGCATCAGCGACGCGCCCGAGAGCGGGGAGGACTTCCGCACGGCGGGCGGCGCGCTCTGCGCGGCGAACGCCGAGGGCTATGCCGAGCGCAGCGCCGAGGCGGCGCGGCTGATGACCTCTGCCGGACACTATCAGGGCGCGGGCCTGCCGACGCTCCGCTTCCTCTTTGTGGAGGGGGAGCAGACGCGCGCGGCGGCGCTGAGTCTGTTCAATATGTGGAGGACCGCCACGGGCGTGGCGGTCGAGCTGGTGGGCGTGAGCGCCGAGGAGCTTGACGCGGCGCTCGCCGCCGGTGATTTTGACCTCGCGCTCACCACGCTCACGGCTCGCTGCGACGATCCGATGGAGTACCTGCTGCCGTTCCGCGGCACGTCGGAGAGCAACGTCTGCGGCTACCGCAACGACACCTTTGACCTGCTCGTCGGCGTGGCGGAATCGACCGGCGACCTGACCGCCCGCGCGGCCTTCCTGCACGACGCGGAGGCGATGCTGCTTGAGGACAGCGCTGTTTCGCCGCTTTGCTTCTCCGGTACAGCCTACCTCCTGCGCGAGGGGCTCGCCGGCGTGAGCCACGACTGCTTCGGTCACAGCTACTTCACCGCGGTCTCCCGCGCGGAGACGGGACCGGCTGCATAATAGACACAACAAAAAACCGGCGTCCGCTTGAAACGGACGCCGATTTTCTGCACTGTTTAGAGACCCTGCAGCAGAATGATGACGATCAGGATCGGCAGCACCCACTGGAAGTAGGGCTTGAGCCAGCGGGCGAACCTGAGGCCCGTGCCCTTGTTGGCCTCGGCAAGATACTTGTCGAAGCCCCAGCCCCACTTCGTCACGCAGAAGAGGAGGTAGACGAGCGAGCCGATGGGCAGCAGGAGATTGCTCACGAGGAAGTCCTCGCTGTCGAGCACGTCCTTGCCGAGGATGGGACGGAAGTCGCTCCAGATGTTGTAGCCGAACACGCAGGGCAGACTGAGAGCGGCGATCAGGATGCCGTTGATGAGCACGGCCTTCCTGCGACTGATCCCGAAGGTGTCCATGCAGATGGCGAGGATGTTTTCAAACACCGCCAGCACGGTGGAGAAGCTCGCGAAGATCATGAACAGGAAGAACAGCGCGCCCCAGAAGCGCCCACCCGCCATGTTGATGAAGACAGGGGGAAGGGTCTGGAAAATCAGGGAGGGGCCGTTGTCCGGTGTCACGCCGAAGGTGAAGCAGGCGGGGAAGATGATAGTGCCCGCCATCAGCGCCACAAAGGTGTCGAGCGCGCAGATGCGCACGGCTTCGCCGGGCAGGGTGTGCTCGTCGCTCATGTAGCTGCCGAAGATCTCCATGGCGGCGATGCCGAGCGAGAGCGTGAAGAACGCCTGGTTCATTGCGTCGGTGACGAGGCTGCCGAAGCCGTTTTCACGGATGGAATCCATCGAGGGGACCAGATAGAACTTCATGCCCTCCGCCGCGCCGGAGAGCGTCAGGCTGTGACCGGCGAGCACGAGAATGAGCGCCAGCAGGCAGAGCATCATGACCTTCGTCACGCGCTCAAGACCCTTTTGCAGGCCGAAGGAGCAGACCAGAAAGCCCGCGACGACCACGACCTCGGCCCAGAGCGCCATTTCGCCGGGGGAGGAGAGCATCGCGCCGAAGGCGCTCGCGACCTCATCCGTGCTCATGCCGGAATGGAACGCGCCGGTGAGGAACTTGCCAAAGTAGCTGACCATCCAGCCGGAGACGGTGGTGTAGTACATCATCAGCAGGTAGCAGCCGAGCAGGCAGAACCAGCCGTGGATGTGCCATTTCTGACCGGGCTTTTCCAGCGTCTTATAGGAGAGCACGGCGCTCCTGCGGCTCGCGCGGCCGACCGCCAGTTCCATCGTCAGCACGGGCACGCCCATCACGAGCAGGCAGAGCAGGTAGAAGAGAACGAAGTAGCCGCCGCCGTTCTTGCCGGCGATGTAAGGGAAGCGCCACACGTTGCCGATGCCGATGGCGCAGCCCGCGCTCACCAGCAGGAAGCCCAGACGGGAGCGGAAGGATTCGCGTTTCATGCTTTCTGAACACCTCGTTTGTTGATAAACTTGACCGCCGCCAGGGCGGCAGTTCGACTATTCTACCGCAAAGAGCCGCCCTTTGCAAGGGCGGCTCTCGAAAAAAATGCACAAAATTGCTGTTTGGTCGTTCATCCGAATTTCGCGCGGAAGCGCCCCTGTGCGGCACGGCCCGCGTCGGTCAGGCCGTCACGGTCGCCGAGCAGATAGGTGACGATGCGGGAGAACATATCGAGGTCGTAGCTGTCGGTGAGCGAGGCGCGGTAGGCGCTCAGCCTTTCGAGTGCGCGGTCCTGCTCGGCAGCGTCGTATTGACCCAGCCAGTTGAGGAAGCTAATGCCGCTGCTCATCACCTCTTTCAGCTTGTCACCGTCCAGAGCGTCGGGACGGAGGACATTGTTTTTCGCCAGCAGCGCGGTCAGATCGGCATAATAAGCGGGGCTGCCCGTGCTGCAATCGCCGCTCATGCTGCCCTCTAACATGCGTCGCGTGCCGCCGTCCATGAGGCAGACGATATAGGGACCGTCCAGGACCGTGTCGCCGTCCAGAATGGCCCAGCCGTCCTCGTCCACCTCAGTGCCGCCCGCGAGCAGGATCTTTTCCGGCTTTTGTGCGTGGTAATGCTGGCTGAAGCTGTAAACCTCCAGCGTCAGACCCGCGTAGCGGGTCTCCGCACCGAGGAAGGAGACGTCTGTGTACCAGTCGTCGTACTGCGCGGCTCTGCCCGCAAGGGTGTCATATCGCCGCTGGACGAGCTGCTTTGCCCGCGCGACGATTTCGGCGGGAACGCTCGGATCGGCAAGCGTCGCGTCGGCGACGTGGTCGGTGTGGCTGCGATCGGGCTTGTAGAGCAGCAGACTTTCACCGTCGAAGTAGAGATAGCGCGTGAAGTTGACCCCATCGCCGGGGGCATCGCCCGCAGACAAGCCGCAGAAGAGGAGCGAACGGCTGGCGGGAGCGGCGGATGTGTAGTCCCACCAGTTCAGCTCCGGCCACGCGGCGGTGATGACGCTCTTGAGGTCGACACCGTAGAGCTCGCCGCCGCGCTTGTAGTAGATCGCGGGGAAATCGGAGCTGTTGACGATCTCACACACGCCGTCGCCGTCCATGTCCATCTGCGTGAGCCAGTCAAGGGCATCGGAGGGGATGCGGCGGTCGGCAATGCGCTGTGCCTTCCCGGCAAGGGGAATGGTCAGCCACGGCTCCCGCGCGGGCAGGATGTCCGCGAGCGGCGTCGGCGCGGTGGTCTCAAAGTCCGGCAAAGGCGCGGGCGAGGCTTCCAGACTGTCGAGACACGCCATCAGCGCGGGACTGTCGATCCAGAGCGTCGGGCGGTCGCTGGGATAGCTGGAGGAGAGCGCCGGCTCGAAGGCGGGAGAGAGGAGGCGCACGCAGTCGAAGCCACAGAGGAAGGTGTATTGTGTGCCGTCCCGCAGATTCACCGTGAGCGTGTAGTATGTGCTGTCACCGTAGCCCTGTTGTGTGTAAAGCTCCGCTTCGCTGAGGGCGTTGAGAGCGGGCACGAGCTGCGCCGAAAGCGCGGTCAGCTCTGCATCGACGAGGAAGCGCGAGCTGCTGCCATCGCGGAATTGCAGGTTGAGAATGTCCTCTGCGCGCAGAGCTTGCGCCCAGTGCAGAAAGCTGTCGACGGCGTCACGCTGTGCCGCCGTCAGACCGTCAAGAAGAGCGGGGCGGAGCAATCGGTACAGAGCTTGTGTCAGTTCCGCGTTGTCCACGACGGCGACGGCCTTCATGTAGGGAAATGGCTCTCCCTCGGTTTCGTACTCCGCGGGTGCGTCCAGCGCAACTTGCCCATTCTCGCTCAGCGAAAAGCCATAATAGCCGGTATAATCATCGTTGAAGGAGAGCGTATAACGGACTTCTCCATCGCGGGCTGCGAATGGAGTAAGCTCCTCCGCACGGACGCTGCGGAGAATGCCCTCGAGTGCTTCGATCTGCGCGGATGTATCATCAGAGGGCTCCTCCAGAAGGAAGCGGGCTGCGCCGGTCTCGGCGTCCCATGCGCCGCAGCCTGTTATTTTGCTGCCGTCAAGCTCCGCCGCCCAGTCGAGGAACTCGAGACAGGCCCGCGCGTCCTCGGTCGTGAAGCCCGCGTCGTACCATTCCTGCGTGACCTCGGGCGTCGTATCCGGCGCGCCGGTGAAGCTCACCGCGCACAAGAGCGCCGCGAGCGCGGCGGCGGCGAACACCGCCGCGGCCTTGGCCTGCCGGTTCTCCGCGATGCGTGTGATGCGCTCCTTGAGGCTCCTTTTGCCGCTGGTCATGGTTGTCGCGCCGAGCAGCGGGTTCTGCGGCTTATCGCACACAGGCACGAGCGCGAGCAGGGCTTTTCCGTAGGCGGTGCGCTCGTCCGCGCCGAGCGCGCGGAGCGTCCCCTCGTCGCAGGCCAGCTCGCAGTCCTCGCGCGAGAGCACCGCCGCGAGCCACACGAGCGGGTCAAACCAGTAGACGGTCAGGCACAGGCCGCGCAGCAGCGACCACAGCGGGTCAAGGTGCCGCGCGTGCGTCTGCTCGTGCGCGAGCACGAAGCGCAGGGCGTCGGGGCTTTGCAGCGCCTTTTCGTTCAGGTAAACGGCGGGGCGCAGCACACCGAACAGGCACGGGGAGGGAAGCGCGGACACGAGATAGACCGGATAGCGGCAGCCCTCGGCGCGGTAAGGTGTGCGCGCCTTGCGCAGCGCGCGGGCGAAGCGCAGGTTGGTGAAAAGGAACCACGCGCCCACGCCGGCCATTCCGGCGTACCAGACGTAGGTGAGCGCTTCGGAGAGCGTGACGGTTCGGTAGGTCGGTGTCACGAGGGAATATTCGTCGGCAGGGGCGATCTGTGCCGCGTCGGACGGCGGAGACAGAGGCTCACCCTGCGACTCCTTGCCGGGCAAAAGCTGTGCGGGGCGCCGCTCCGTGCCGTCCTGAACGTACAGCACGGGGGTATCCAGCCGCTCCTCCACAACGGTCTGCACCGGCGCGGCAGCAGAAAGGACATTGTGCGCCAGTGTGCCGACGTTCACCGGCACGAGCAGCCGCACGAGCACCAGAAGCCAGAGCGCGTACTGCATCCGGCGCGAGACGGTGCGGCGGAACAGCTGCCGCAGCGCCAGCAGCGCAAGGATCAAAGCCGAGGAAGTCAAAAGGATCTCTTTCATTTCGTGTTCCCTCCCGCTTGCTCCAAAATGGCGGACAGCTCGTCGATGTCCTCGCGCGTGAGCGCGCGGCCCTCGACCATGGCGCTCATCATCAGTCCCAGGCTGCCGCCGTAGACCTTACCGAGAAAGCTCTCGGTCTCGGTGCGGGCGGCGTCGCTCTGCGCGACGGCGGGATAGAACTGCTTGGCGCGCCCGCCGGCCTCGTGGCGCACCGCGCCCTTGGCCTCCAGCCGTGTGAGCATGGTGATGACGGTGTGCTTCTCCCAGCCGGTCTCGGCGGAAAGCGCGGCGGTGAGCTGCGTGATGGTCTGCGGGGACTGCTCCCAGAGACGGTGCATCAGCTTCCACTCCGCGTCGGTCAGATTGCAGGACACGGGACATTCCTCCTTTCGGTATACAGCTGTATACCTGTCTGAGCCCAGCATAGCAGAAAGGTATACAATTGTCAACCAAAATTTGCGGAGAAAAGCCGCACCCGTGGGAGCGGCTTTGGCACAGATTTATTTTTTCCGCCACACGGACGGCAGGAACAGCACGAGCAGAGGCATGATCTCCAGTCGCCCGAGGAGCATCGTAAACGAGAGCACGAGCTTTGAGAGCGGTGAGAGAAAGCCGAAGTTGCACGTCGGGCCGACAAGGCCGAGGCCGGGGCCGACATTGCTGATGCAGGTCAGGGATGCCGTGAAGGCGGAGGTGAAATCCAGCTCGTCGAGCGAGACGATCAGCGCGGAGAAAAAGAGGATGATCATATAGGCAAAGAAGAAGAGGGAAACGGAGGAGATGGTATCCTCCTCCACGCGCTGCCCGTCGAGCGTGATGGGGCGCACCTCGCGCGTGTGCAGGATGCGGCGCAGGTCGCGCTTGAGTCCCTTGAAGAGCAACACGATGCGCGAGACCTTGATGCCGCCGGCGGTCGAGCCGGCGCAGCCACCGGCGAACATCACAACGAGCAGCACAAGACGGCTGAACTGCGGCCAGAGGTCGAAATCCTCTGTGCAGTAGCCGGTGGTGGAAATGAGCGTTGTGACCTGAAAGGCCGCGTGCTCGATGGCGGAGCCGACGGAACGGCCCGTTTTGAGAACAAGATCGAGCGCGATGAGCGCGGACGAGCCGAACACGATGCCGGAGTAGACGCGCAGCTCGTCGCTGCGCAGGACCTCCCGCCAGCGCCGTGTACCGGCCAGAAACAGAAGCGTGAAATTGACCGACGAGACGAACATGAAGACCACGATGATCCAGTTGACCGCCGAGGACTGGTAGTAGGCGATGCTTTCGTTGCGGACGGAGAAGCCGCCGGTCGAGATGGTCGTGAGCGCGGTGGTCACCGCGTCGAACCACGGCATCCGCGCCGCGCGGAGCGCGAGCGTTTCCGCCGCCGTGAGGAGAATGTAGATGCTGTAAAGCATTTTGGCCGTGTCGTTCGTGCGCGGCAGTAGCTTGGAGGAGATGGGGCCGGGGCTTTCGGCCTTCATCAGGTTGACGCTGCCCTCGCCGAGCTTCGGCATCAGCGCGAGCAGCAGGACGAGAACGCCCATGCCGCCGAGCCATTGCGTCAGCGCGCGCCAGAGCTGGATGCCGCGCGGCAGCGAGGCCGGCGCGCCGAAGATGGAGGCGCCCGTCGTCGTGAAGCCGGAAACGGTCTCAAACAGCGCGTCCACATAGCCGCAGCAGCCGCTGAGCGTATAGGGCAGCGCGCCGAAGGCGGACAGCACGATCCAGCCGAGCGCCACGGCGACATAGCCGTCGCGGTTCTGCAGGCGTGATTTGGCCGTATGCAGCCGGCTCAGCGGCAGACCGACCGCGAGGCAGAGCAGCGCCGTGACGCCGAAGACGGCGGTATTTTCCCGGCAGACGAGCGCGATGACGAAGGGAATGAGCAGGGACACGCCCTCGATGCCCAGGATGATGCCGAGAATTTTGAAAATGAGCTTTTTGTTCATGTCGCGCCTTCCTCCGTGCAGCGGCTCAACGGACCAGAATGTCGTTGAGGTCCTTGAGGAACAGGGATTTTGCCACCACGATCACGCGGTCGCCCTCCGAGATGATGGAGTGGCCGCCGGGAATGAGGAGCTTGCCGCCGTGGACGATGGCGGCGACCAGCAGCCCCGGCTTGAAGTTCAGGTCCTTGAGGGGCGTATTGAGGAAGTGCGTCGCGCCGGTCGCGGTGAATTCCACCGCCTCCATCGCGCCGCCGAGGATCTTATGCAGGCTCTCCACGGCGCTGCCCTGCGAGTTGGCGAGGCCGCGGACGTAGCTGGAGATCTGGCTGGCCGTCACGTCCTTGGGGGAGATGACGGTGTCGATGCCGAGGTCGTGCACCAGCGCGGTGTAGTTCGGGCGCGACATCTTCGGCAGGACCTTGGCAACGCCGGAGTCCTTCGCGGTGAGCGCCATGAGCAGATTCTCCTCGTCGCGCCCTGTGAGGGAGACGAAGGCGTCCGCGTCGAAGATGCCCTCGGATTCGAGCAGGTCATGGTCCGTGCCGTCGCCGTGGAGGATGGTCGCCTTCGGCAGCTTCTCGGCGATCGCCATGCACTTTTCCTCGTTCTGCTCAACGATGGTGATGTGCATCCCCATGCCGTCGAGCGCCCAGGCGAGGTAGAGCGCGATGCGCCCGCCGCCGATCACGCTCAGCTGGCGGATGGGCGAGGTGTCGCGGCCCATGCTGCGCAGCACGCGGGCGGTCTCGGTCGGTGTGCCGATGGCGTAAACGCGGTCGCCGGCCTGCGGGACAAAGTGGCCGTTCGGCACCAGCACCTCGCCGCCGCGCTTGGCCGCGCACAGCAGCAGCGCGTTGGGATGGAGCTTGTTGTATTCGATCAGGCTCTTGCCGGCCATGCCGTCCTGCTCGGTGATCTGGAAGCCGATGAGCTCCACGGTGCCGCGGGCGAAGCTCTCCACGCTGAACGCGGCGGGCACGCGCAGGATGCGCGCGATCTCCTGCGCGGCGGCGTATTCGGGGTTGATGATCATGTCCAGACCGATCTCGCGGCGCAGGATCGGCGCGTCGCGGAAGTATTCGGGATTGCGCACACGGGCGACCGTGTGCTTGGCGCCCAGCTTTTTCGCCATCAGCGAGCAGACGAGGTTCACCTCGTCGTCCGCCGTGGCGGCGATGACCAGGTCGGCGTCGCGCACACCGGCGCGCAGCAGCACGCTCGCGCACGCACCGTTGCCCTCGACGCACATGGCGTCGAGCGTAGCGTCGGCGTGCTCGATCACGGCGGCGCTCTCGTCCACCAAAATCAGGTCGTGCTCCTCGCCGACCATCTGCTGGGCAATGGCGTAGCCGACCTTGCCCAGACCGACAATGATGATCTTCATGCTTTGTTCTCCGTTCTGCCGCGCACCGCGCGGCGCGTAATATCCCCGGTATCCGCGCGCCTCATCCGCGCGCAGTCTTCATTTCCATCAGAACGCTGTTGAATTCCGCGCCCATGATCATCATGGTCGCCGAAAGATACAGCCACAGCAGCAGCACGATGATGGCGCCGATGGAGCCGTAGATGACGGAATAGTTTGCTGCGTTTTCCACATAAAGCGAGAAAAGCAGCGAGAGGACCATCCAGGCCGTGAGCGAAAAGAGCACGCCGGGCCAGACGTAGTGAACGCTTCGCGTCTCCTGTGCGAGGCCGTAGAGCACGGCGAGCGCGAGAAAGACGATGCAGCCGAGGAACACGAAGCGCAGCGTCGACCACAGCTCGATGAAGATGGTGTAAAGGAACACCTTGGCCTGATGGCGGAGGAACTGCGTGGGACGCCCCATGCCGTAGGCCTTGCGCACGCTCAGCAGCAGCGCGTTGGCCGCGCGCATCGGGAACCAGATGGAAAAGATCAGGCTGAAGGTCATCAGCGTCCGGCTCGATACGCGCGAAACGTAGCGCAGGTACTGGATCAGCAGGTCCAGCACCTCGGCGGGGATGATGGTGCCGAGCTGGCGCAGGAAGCCCTCAATGTCCACAGCGAAGAAGCCGACGAGGTTGCTCAGGAAGATGAGCAGCGGGAACATCGCAAAGAGCAGGTAATACGTCAGCGCTGCGCTGTCGCGGGCCACGCGGTGGTCGAAGTAGCGGCGCACGAACAGCGCCGTGCCGCGAAAAAACCGGTTGTGCATCACGCGCTCGAGCAAATCCCGCTCACCTCCGCCCTGTTTATTCTTCACGAAGCCCTATAAAAACAACAATACTATAGCACAGCAAGACCGAAAAGGAAAGAGAAAGATTTCCGACGCGCCGCAGCGAGGAAAACGGGCCGAAAAAATCGGGAAAATGCTTGACAAAGAAAGAAAATGCGCATATTATGATAAGGTAAATAAATATTCGTCCGGTAGGTAAGGCTACCATCAGGATATGGACTGCTGCCGCAGAGTCGTGGAGACACGATGCGAGGGTTTGAACAGTTGGCATCGAAACCAAGGTGCCATCTAATGCAGTTTCACCGCCTGGTGATGCTAAAGCTTGAACGGTAGGGAAGATCGCAAAGCGCGATTTTTATCATTGTCGCTCCCGCAGCCTTGGTACCGGAGGAAGGCCTGCGGGCTTTTTTTATCCCTTGGCCCGCGCCGGTCAGCTTTGGAGAAAGGAGGAACAGCGCATGATCGATTTTGAAGAACGCCGCGACGAGCTGCTGGAGGAAATAGAGGGGATGACCCGCCGAAAGCAGTATAAGGCGCTGCGCGACATTTTAGTCGAGCTGGAGCCCGCCGATATCGCAGACCTGTTCGACGATCTGCCCGAGGAGATGCTGCCGCTGCTGTTC
>OKSL01001044.1_pt1 | contig 11176 bp, 8 predicted proteins | sample 1606251 | NCBI WGS metagenome assembly OKSL01 (sample SAMEA3879543, study PRJEB24766) | human gut metagenome | biome: human-associated habitat; feature: feces | place: USA | collected 1985/1987 | reverse complement strand
GGCAATGCAGGGTTCTGCAATTTCAAACTGTGATGTCGGCTCTGTCACGATCAAACTGAGTGATGAGGGATTTTACAATGTGATCGTCGGATGTACTGATATGGGAACCGGCTGTGACACGATTCTGGCGCAGATTGCGGCGGAAGTGCTGGAATGCCCAATCGACGCGATCACGGTGCTGGGCGCGGACACGGATTCATCCCCGTATGACTCAGGTTCTTATGCATCGAGTACGACCTATGTCACCGGCAAGGCGGTCGAGCAGTGCGCCGAGCAGCTCAAGCAGAAAATCTGTCAGGTCGGCGCGGGGCTGCTGGGTCTTGACGAGCGCTCGGTCGTCTTTGCGGGCGATGCCGTGACAAGCGAGGACGGCACGCAGCGCGCCACGCTGGCGCAGATCGCCGCAGCGCTGGACGGTCGCCGGGACCTGAAGCCGGAGTTTTTGCGGGCGCTGTAGCGCACACGCGCATTCAAAAGGGCTTCCCACAGGGAAGCCCTTTTGCTGTCCAACCACCCCCGCGCTCTGCGGAAAAGGGCGGGCTTGACAGGGTGGGTGGTTTTGTATATAATAGGCAAGATTTATATCAAAAGGAGGATACAGGGCGATATGGATACCGACAGCGGCGACCATCCCGGGAACTTGCCGGGCTGCCATCTGTTTTTTGCGGCATATCTGCGCCGCCCGACGCGGGGCAGACGTGCTTTTTTGCGCCTTTAGACCGGCGCGGATCACAGAAACAGATGACAGAAAAAGGAGCTATTGATCGTGTCAACGACTACATATATCATTATTATGGCGGTATGCCTGCTGCTATCCGCCTATTTCTCGGCCACGGAGACGGCGTTCTCCTCGGCCAATGTCACGCGGCTGAAAATGCTGGCGGAAAAAGGCAACAGCCGTGCCGCGCTGGCGTGCCGGCTGCTGGAGCGCTATGACAAGCTGCTGTCCACCATTCTTATCGGCAACAACATCGTGAACATTGCCATGGCATCCCTGGCCACGGCACTGTTCGTCAAAAGCTTCGGCGATGCCGGCGCTACGCTGTCCACCATCGTGGTAACGGTGGTGGTGCTGATCTTCGGCGAGATCTCCCCCAAGAGCATCGCCAAGGACTGCGCCGAGAACTGGGCCATGACAGCCGCACCGTTTCTGCGGTGCCTGATCTGGCTGCTGATGCCGCTAAACGCGCTGTTTTCCCTGTGGAAAAAGCTGCTGGCCAGGATGTTCCATCTGGATGGGGACAACAAAATGTCCCCGGAGGAGCTGCTGATGCTGGTGAATGAGGTACAGCAGGACGGCAGCATCGACAAGGACGAGGGCGACCTGCTGAAGAACGCCATCGGCTTTTCCGAGCAGGAGGCGCAGGACATCCTCATCCATCGGGTGGACCTGGCGGCACTGCCGGTGGACGCCACCAAGGAAGAGGTGGCAGACCTGTTCACCCAGACAAAGTATTCCCGGCTGCTGATCTATCGGGAGGACATCGACCATATTATCGGCACCATACACCAGAAGGACTTTTATGTGGGCTGCGGCGTAACGGACAAGCCGCTGGAGGAGATACTCTCCCCAGTCATGTTCGTGCTGGAAAACGAGCCCATCAGTCTGCTGCTGAAAAAATTGCAGCTGGCCAAGACCCAGGTGGCCGTGGTGGTGGACGAGTACGGCGGCACCTGCGGCATCGTGACCATGGAGGACATTCTGGAGGAGCTGGTGGGCGAGATCTGGGACGAGCACGACGAGGAGGAGGTCTTTATCCGCAAGGTGGACAAGGACACCTATCTGGTGGACGCGGCCATGGATTTTGACGATTTTGCCGAGTTCTTCCATCTGAATGAGGAGACGGAGATGACGTCCGTCAGCGGCTGGGTGATGGAGCAGTGTGACCGGGTTCCTGAGGTAGGCGACCGGTTCAGCTGCCAGGATCTGGACGTGCTGGTGACGCGGGTGGACAACCACCGCACTTGCGAGATCAAGGTGGTCCGGCGGGAAGCGTCCGGCGGCGAGATCACCGACGAGACATAAGCAGAAGCACCCGGAGGCATAAGCCTCCGGGTGCTTATTTTTTCCTGTGAGGAACCTCCCCTAAGGTGAGTCCAATACTACCATACCACCATCCGCCCGCCAGTGCAAGAAGAACTTTCGCTTCTGCAACAATTTCTCCCTAATTCTATATATTATATGATAATTCCGATGAAATATCTGCGTTTTGCACCGTTGACAGCGGAGGTATGGGGGTGTACCATCGGAGCATATTTTTTACAGGGGAGATGGCGGGATGAAGTATATTTTTGTGACCGGCGGCGTGGTGTCCGGGCTGGGAAAGGGCATCTGCGCGGCATCGCTGGGCCGGCTGCTGAAGCAGTGCGGTCTGCGGGTGCGAAACCAGAAATTCGATCCGTACCTGAATGTAGACCCGGGGACTATGAGCCCTTACCAGCACGGCGAGGTGTTCGTCACCGACGACGGCGCGGAGACGGATCTGGACCTGGGGCAGTATGAGCGCTTCGTGGATGAGGCGCTGACCGGCGACAGCTCCGTTTCCTCCGGAAAGATCTTCTGGTCGGTGCTGAACCGGGAACGGCAGGGCGGCTATCTGGGCGGCACGGTGCAGATCATCCCCCATGTGACCGACGAGATCAAGCGGCGGTTGTACGCCATGGATGACGGACAGACGGACGTGGTCATCGCGGAGATCGGCGGCACGGTGGGCGACATCGAGAGCCAGCCGTATCTGGAAGCCATCCGTCAGGTGGCGGCGGAGCAGGGACGGGAAAACGTGCTGTATATCCACGTGCCGCTGGTGGTCTCCATCCCCGGCAACGGCGAGCTGAAGAGCAAGCCCACACAGCACTCCGTGAAGGAGCTGCTGAGCGTGGGAATCCAGCCGGATATCCTGGTGTGCCGCACCGACAGCCCGCTGCCGGAGGACATGCGGAAGAAGATCGCACTGTTCTGCAATGTCAGTGGGGACTGCGTCATCCCCAACCTGACGGCGTCCACCCTGTATGAGGTGCCCCTGCTGCTGGAGCGGGAGGGGCTGTGCCGGGTGGTGTGCCGCAAGCTGGGACTGGGCGTCGGCGAGCCGGATATGCGGCACTGGCAAGAGCTGGTGACGCAGATACACGCGGCGGAGCAGCGTCATGTGACCATCGCGCTGGTGGGCAAATACACGGAGCTGCACGACGCCTATCTCAGCGTAGCGGAGTCGCTGTTCCACGCGGGGACGGCCTGCGGCGCTCAGGTGGACATCCAGTGGGTGGACTCACAGCACCTGACGGTGGAAAACCTCACGGAAACGCTCTGCGGGTGCAGCGGCATATTGGTGCCCGGCGGCTTCGGTGACCGGGGCATTGAGGGGATGATCCTGGCGGCACAGTACGCGCGGGAGAAAGGTATCCCCTATCTGGGCATCTGCCTGGGGATGCAGATTGCAGTCATCGAATTTGCGCGGCACGCAGCCGGGTGGGCGGATGCCCACAGCGCAGAGTTCAGCGCCGTGACGGCACATCCGGTCATCGACCTGATGCCGGACCAGGTGGGCGTGACCGCCAAGGGCGGCACCATGCGGCTGGGCAAGTATCCCTGCGTGCTGGCGGAGGGAACAAAGGCCCGGGAGGCCTACGGCCAGCGGGAGATATGGGAACGCCACCGTCACCGGTATGAGTGCAGCAACGTGTTCCGGCCGGAGCTGGAGGCCGTGGGCCTGCGGGTAGCGGGTACATCGCCGGACGGCCGTTTGGTAGAGATGGTGGAGATAGCGGACCATCCGTGGTTCGTGGGCTGCCAGTTCCACCCGGAGTTCAAGAGCCGGCCGGACCGGCCCCATCCCCTGTTCCGCGGCTTTGTGGCCGCAGCGCTGGCACAGCAACAATAAAGATACGCAAAAGGCCCACCCCGGTGGGGCGGGCCTTTGCGCTCAGCGCATCAGGGCTGCATGGCGGCAGCGGTGGCCGGGTCGAGATAATACTTCCCATCGCCGCCCCGGTAGTAGATGTTCTGGATAAACCCGTGGAGGTCATACTCCACCTTGGTGTTGGGCTCCGCCGCTATGGTGTACATCTCCTCCGGGAAGATGTCCTCCCGGCTGTTGATCTCCTCCTCGGTCAGGTCGCCGCCGCTTTCCACAGTGCGGTTCAGGTGGGCGTCGTAGTACACCACGGAGTAGTCCTGCATCCACATGGGGATATAGACCACCTTCGTGCCGGTCTGCCCGTCCTCCTGCGTCTGGGAGATGCCCTCCACCGGCGGCACGTCGCCTTCATCGGCGGGCAGCGTCTGTGCGCCGCAGGCACTCAGCGTCAGCAGCGCCAGCAGGCACGCGATAACGGTGATTTTTTTCATGGTCTTAACTCCTTTCGCTCTCATATATGCTCTCCGCCACGGACACCAGCTCCTGCCGGGACTGACCGCCGATCAGCAGGAACAGGCAGTTGGCTCGCTCGTCCACCCACACCAGCGCCGCAGCGCCCTCCGGGATGGACACCTGATGGAAATGCACGGGGTCGCTTCCCCGATAGAACCACAGGCCGCAGCCGTGCTGCACCTGCGGAGAGGTGCCCTCCGCGGGCAATATGCGGTATAGCCGGGCGGACAGGCCATGTACAGTCACATTCTCCGTCTCGTAGTCCTCCGGCTCGCCCGCCCCGCCCGTGGGACGCTGCCCCGTCTCCGTGGAGAAAAGGCCGCCGGTGCTGCTGCTTCGCAGCTCCACGCTGATAGGCTCGTCGCCGGTCATGGGCACGGCCTCAAACAGCAGATCGCCCTGTGAGGACGTCCAGCGCATGACCCGGATGCCGTTCTCCCTGCCGGTAAAGTCGCCCGACAGGACATAGCCCAGCGGGGCGGTGGGGGTGTAGTCCTGCACCGTGTCCCCGGCGTCCGCCGGGGTGATGCGGTAGGCTGTCACCAGCTCCGTTATCTGCACGAACCAGCGGCTCACCGCCGCCCGCGCCACCGGACTGGCCGCCAGTATTACCCCACAGGACAAGCACACCGTCACCAGCGCGGCCGCTGTTCTCTGCCACATTCTCCGGCGGCTCTGCCGCCGCGTGCCCTGTTGTACCACCGGCTCCATCCGCCGGGTGAACTCCGGCGAAGGCGGGGCATCGGTCTCCGGCAGCTCAGATGCCAGCAGCGCCGCCATCCGCTGCGCGCCCTGCCGCAGCACACGTTCGTATGTGATATCTGTCATACAGTCAATCCTTCCTTTTCCAGCTCCTGCCGCAGCGCGGCCTTAGCCCGCTGCAGAAGCTTCTGGGCCGCGGCAAAGGACAGCTCCAGCAGGGACGCCGTCTCACGGGTGCTGTAGCCGCAGCCGTAGCGCAGCAGCAGCGCCTCGCGGCAGCGGGGCGGCAAGCGCCCCATAGCGTCGGCCACCGGGTCGCCGCAAGGCGGTGGCGTGACCAGAACGGTGTTCTCGTCAAAGGGCACGCCGTCACGGCGGGCCTGCTGCCGCAGGATGTCGATGCATTTGCGCTCCACGGTCACCACCAGATAGGCTTCCAGCTGCGTCTCCGGCAGCTTCACCAGTCGGGAGAAGTGCTCCGCCAGCGCCAGGAACGATTGCTGCACCGCGTCCTCGGCGTCCGCCTGAGCGGACAGCCTCCGCCGCGCCAACGCCAGCATCCGCCCGCAGCAGGCGCGGTATACGTCCTCAAAGAGCCGCCGCTCCTCCGCGCTCTCCAGCGCCGTCATGCACACCGTCAAACGCCCACCTCCCCGCAGCTTGTTGCATTCATCATAACACAGGCGGCCGCCCTGTGTCATCACTATATAAACGGCGCAGCGGAGCAAATGCGGACAGGAAAACCGAAAATTTTTTCAAAAAACGCGTTTCCCTATGGAAAAAGGACGCCGGGGCGTCCTTTTCGGGTAAGACTGTTCATACATATACAGAAGGCGATGCCGGCTACACCATGACGAACATATTATAATGCTTCATCAGGCGGATATCCTCCTTGGATATCTTCAGCTCCTGGACCAGCGCCTTGTCGATGGAAAGCGGTGTTTTGCTGAGAAGGCGCTTGGCGGCGGAGGGCATCAGCGGGCGGCAGGAGATGCCATAGGTCAGCACCCACTTCCGGTCGTCGTCCATATAGGGCTGGGGAATGCCGATCTGGTATTTGTCCATGGGCATATCGTCATTCTGGAACAGCATGGCGCTGAACGCCTCGTAGTGGGTCAGGGTGCCGTGGTAGGTGCTCTCACAGACCCGGTAGTGGGCCAGGTCCTTGATGTTCATGTACATGAGCACCTCGGCCGTGCTGCTCTCCTCCGTGGGGAATATATCGATCACGGTGCACTGGGCGCGGTTGACCCGGCCGTCGAAGAAGTACATATATAATTGGGAGACCTCCCGGAAAAAGGCGGGCACCTCCGCGTTGTACTCCTGGTCAATATCCGGTGTATTGCGGTACAGCAGATCATAGATGCTGACCTTCAGGGCGTTGGCGATGTCGTAAAGCGTGGCAATATCCACGGAGATCTGTCCGTTCTCGTACTTGGAGATGGCCGAGCGGGTCTTGTAGATGGCCTGAGCCAGCTCGTCCATCGACATACCCCGGCTTTTGCGGGCGTAGCGGATGCGGCTGCCGACTTCTCTTGTGATATTTTCTCTTGCAGTGTCCATAGGCGATTTCCTCAAAATCAATTCAGGCTCATTTTTGCGCTGGTTTTTAACGATTATAGCAAAATACGTCAAATATGTCAACAAACGTTCCGTTCAGGAAACATAATTTGCACAAATTGTTCCGCAGGGGGAACAGGCGACAAATTGCCACCCGGTCCATTTTCCGTTATAATGGCAACTAAGGTAAACCTTACGTACGCAAAACTGTACAAAATCACAATAATACTACGTTGAAATTGGAGAGGTGTACAAAATGAAGGTCAAAGCTGATACGTTGTTTTATGGCGGCAAGATCTACACGATGGAAGCGCCGGGCGTCTGCAAGGAAGCAGTGGTGCTGAAGGACGGCAAATTTGCCTATGTGGGCACAAAGGAAGAGGCGCTGGAGCGCTTTGACTGTGCGAAGTGCATTGATCTGCAGGGCAAGACTGTGCTGCCCGGCATGGGCGACTCCCACCTGCACTTCTTCGCTTTCTGCCAGACCTATACCACGGTGGACCTTGGCGGCGCCACCTCCCGCGCCGAGGCACTGCAGCTACTGCGTGACCGCGCGGCGGAGACGCCCAAGGGCGAGTGGATCAAGGGCTCCAACTTTGACCAGTCCAAGTGGAAGGACTGCGAGGACCGGCTGCCCACCCGTCTGGACCTGGACGAGGCCAGCACCGATCACCCCATCGTCATCAAGCGCGTGTGCCTGCATACAGCAGTGGCCAACACCATGGCGCTGGAGAAGGCCAACATTACCAACGGCTACGTGTACGGCCCCGGCGGCCTGGTGGAGTTGGATGCCGACGGCAATCCCAACGGCATTTTCCGTGAGCAGGCCTCCAAGATCTACGACAATCTGATCCCCGACCCGTTCCTGGTGCCCGCCACCCGTGAGAAGTGCATGAAGAAGGGTCTGGCGCTGGCCTCAAGCCTGGGCGTGACCATGATGCACACCTACGCCGCGGAGATCTGGCACTATGACGAGGACTTCGCCGACTATGTGGCCCGCAGCAACCGCGGCGAGCTGCCGGTGCGTATGGCCGTGTGCCTGGACTATATGTTCGACCCGGAAAACCTGACACCCGAGCAGCGGAATGATCCCTATCGTGCCGCACGGATGGGCAGCTTCAAGAGCTTCTCTGATGGCTCCCTGGGCTCCCGTTCCGCCAAGCTGTACACCGACTACGCGGACGATCCCGGCAACACCGGTATTCTGGTCATCAGCCCCGAGGATCTGGCCAAGAGGATGTACAAGGCATACCGCCACGGCTTGCAGCCCGCCACCCACTGCATCGGCGACAAGGCGCTGGAGGTCACTCTGGACGCGGTGGAGTACTGCCTGCAGCAGGGGCTGAAGGATGGCATGACGCCGGAGGAGCAGGCCAAGCGTCTCCCCTTCCGCATCATCCACGCCCAGATGGCCACGCCGGAGCTGATCGAGCGCATGAAGAAGCTGCCGATCGTGCTGGATATCCAGCCCACGTTCCTGATGACCGACCTGCACTGGATCGAGGAGCGCGTAGGCAAGGAACGCGCCGTGCTGAGCTATCCCTGGAAGACGTATCTGGACGCGGGACTGATCATGGCCGGCGGCTCCGACGCACCGGTGGAGAGCTTCAATCCCTGGATCGGCATCTACGCCACCGTGACCCGTCAGGATATGGACGGCTATCCCGTGGGCGGCTATCACCCCAACGAGAAGCTATCCGTGTATGACGCGGTGTGTATGTACAGCAAGAACGTGGCCTACGCCAACGGCGATCAGGACCTGATGGGAACCATCGAGGCCGGCAAGTTCGCCGACATGGTGGTCATCGACCGCGACATCTTCCACATTCCCGAAAACGACATCAAGGACATCCAGGTGCTGAACACCTATATGGCCGGCATCGAGAGATATCACCGCGACTGATACGCGCAGCATAACAAAGGAGCTAAGACATGAAATTAAATTCTTTTGACAAGGTCAAGCAGTTGACGGAAGAGATGGTCGCCATCCCCAGCATCAACAAGGAGCCGGGCGGCGAGAGCGCCGTGGCCCGCTATATACAGGACTTCTATATGTCCCTGCCCTACTTCCAGGCACATCCCGAGCAGGTCAAGTGCTTCCAGACCAAGAACGACTTTGTGGTGCGGCACAGCACGCTGGCCTATGTGAAGGGCACCAAGGGCAATTCCAACCGCACGGTCATCCTCATCGGCCACATCGACACCGTGGGCGTGGACGATTTCGGCACCATCCGCGAGTACGCGTTCCGCTGCGAGGAGCTGCCCGCCAAGCTGCGCGAGACGTTCGTGCTGCCCCAGGAGGTCATTGACGATATCGAGTCCGGCGAGTATCTGTTCGGCCGCGGCGCGCTGGATATGAAGTCCGGTGTGGCAGGCCATATGTACCTGATCCAGTACTTCTCTGAGCATCCCGAGGAGCTGGATGGCAACCTGCTGGCTATCGGCGAGTGCGACGAGGAGGACAACTCCAAGGGCATCATCACCGCCCTGGACCTGCTGGAGGAGCTGAAGGAGAAGGAGCACTTCGAGTATGTGGCGTGCATCAACGCGGATTACTCCACCAACTACGCTCCCGGCGACGAGAACCGCTACATCTACTACGGCAGCATCGGCAAGCTGCTGCCCTGCTTCGCCGTGTTCGGCAAGGAGGCCCATGTGGGCCAGGCCTTCAGCGCGCTGGACCCCAACCTGGTGCTGGCCAACATCACGCGCAAGATGTCCCTGAACACTGACCTGTGCGACATCGCCCAGGGTGAGGTGGCCATTCCGCCCATCTCCCTGAAGCAGATGGACACCAAGGGCCCCTACACTGTGCAGACGGCGCTGACGGCCTTTGGTTACTACAACTTCTTCACCCACGGCTGGAGTCCTTCCATCGTGCTGGAAAAGAGCAAGCAGATGGCTGTGGAGGCCTTTGACGAGACGGTGGAGTACCTGAATGCCCAGTACAAGCGCTTCTGCGAGCTGAGCAAGGTGGACTTCCACCAGCTGCCCTGGAAGACCCGTGTCTACACCTGGAACGAGTTCTATAACGAGCTGGCCGCCGTGCACGGCGAGGCCTTCAAGAAAGCCATTCACGAGTTCACCGTGAAGCTGCATGAGGACGATCCTGAGCTGGATCTGCGGCTGTTCGGCCTGCGTGTGGTGCAGGAGGCATGGAAGTGGTCTGAGGACAAGTCCCCCGCCGTGGTGGTGTTCTTCGGCTCCATCTTCAGTGCCCGTATCGAGATGACCGGCCGCACGGCCAAGGAAAAGGCTCTGCTGGACGCGGTGGAGAGCGCCATCGAGGTGGTGCGGCCCGAGGCCCAGCGCCAGATCAAGACCCGTATGTTCTACCCCTACATCTCCGACTCCAGCTTTATGGCCGTGTGCGACGACACCCTGGCCATCCAGGCGCTGGAGACGAACATGCCCCAGTACGGCGTGAAATACACGCACCCGGTGGATAAGATCCGTCAGATCGACGTCCCCGTTGTCAATATCGGTACCTTCGGCCGCGACGGACATATGCTCACCGAGCGCGTGGATATGCGGCAGACGTTCCAAAATGTTCCCAACATCACCTATGAAGCGGTGAAGCGTCTGCTGAGCTGAGCTATCCCTCCCTACGCTGAGAGACCCTGTCAAAACGCACAAAACGCACCAAGCACAAAACGCAAAACGCACAAGCGCAATCACAGAGAAAATCACCTATTGTTTCGCGTGAAAGGAGAAAAGTATGGTTATACTGCAAGCTATTCAAGATTTTGGTAACTGGTTCTGGGGCATTCCCATTTTGATCCTCATCGGCGGTGGCGGTCTGTTCCTGACCATCTATCTGGGCTTCCCCCAGATCCGCCACTTCGGCTACGCCATGAGCCAGACCTTCGGCAAGATGTTCGCCAAGAAGGAAGAGGGCAAGGTCCGTCCCATCTCCGCCGCATTCGCGGCCCTGGCCTGCGCCGTCGGCGCTTCCAACATCGTCGGCGTGCCCGTGGCTATCGCCCTGGGCGGCCCCGGCGCTGTGTTCTGGATCTGGATCCTGGCTATCTTCGGCATGTGCACCAAGTACTGCGAGGTCGCGATGGGCATCAAGTACCGTCGTAAGAACGACGTAGGCGAGTGGGTCGGTGGCCCCGCCTACTACCTGCGCGGTCTGGGCAAGAAGATCGGCGTCGTGTTCGGCGTCGGCTACGCCTTCTTCTTCATGATCGAGCTGGTCCCCTCCCTGGCCTCTCAGGGCGTTTCCGCTGCTGAGCAGTTCAACGTCTTCGGCGCAAACCAGACCGTCACCGGCATCATCATTGCCGTTCTGGTGGGCGTTATCCTGGCCGGCGGCTTCAAGCGCGTGTCCAGCGTCACCGACATCCTGGTGCCCGTGATGGCCTGCCTGTACGTGCTGGGCGCTCTGGTCATCATCTTCGCCCATGTGGGCGAGCTCCCCGCTATTTTTGGCATGATCTTCCAGGATGCCTTCACCGGCCGCGCCGCTGTGGGCGGCTTCGCCGGCGCCACCGTCATGGCTGCTATCCGTTGGGGCGCTGCCCGCGGCGTGTACTCCAATGAGG
>OKSL01001041.1_pt1 | contig 11197 bp, 12 predicted proteins | sample 1606251 | NCBI WGS metagenome assembly OKSL01 (sample SAMEA3879543, study PRJEB24766) | human gut metagenome | biome: human-associated habitat; feature: feces | place: USA | collected 1985/1987 | reverse complement strand
GGAGGGGTGAGAGTCCCATGATACCGATTGACCATTGGTAGTCCGCAGCATTCCCTATTCGGCAGGGGCGCGAGCTGCAAATATGCCGGAAGTAGAACACTGTGAAAACGTCCGAAAGGACTTATCAGTGAATACTATGGGCAGCGATCCTCATGACCGCTGCCTATCAATTTGCTGATAAAGTGTTCTCGCGGCTTAACGCATAAGAAGGTAAATATTGGGCAAGAATACTCGTGAAAAGGCGGTGATGTTATGGAGAATGAGAGAAGCAGAAAAGAACTTCTCGACTCCTTGGTGGATATTCGGGACGTCAAAATTGACCGTTCCATGTCGGTAGAAGATCGGATGAAATCCTATGTGGAGCAGATCAAAAATCCCTATATGTTTAAGGTCGGCAACACGGTAGTTAGGGTTTCCTACGCAAATACTCAGGCTACGATCAATGACAATTTCGTAAATCTGCTTGCAAGTATGTGAGAAAGCCGTCGGATAACCCCAAAAGAATCTTTTTTGTGAACAAATCTGAAAAGGCTGGATAATTGCTTTGGACTGTGCTATAATAAGCATGGACAAAATCAGCGAAACACCACTGCTACTTTAGTTTTCGGGTTATCAGACCGGAATAAAGTAAGGAGTGGCGTTTTATGCTGAAATTATCTTTGGATAAAGATTATAAAGCCGCCATCTACCTGAGATTATCAAAGGAAGATGGCGACTTTTCTATTTCCGGCGAAAAACTTGAGAGTGACAGCATTTCAAACCAGAGAATGCTCATTAAGGAATACCTCAAGAAGCACCCGGAGATTACCGTAGTAAAAGAATACTGCGATGACGGCTTTACCGGCGCAAACTTTGAGCGTCCTGACTTCAACAGAATGATGGAGGCTGTCCGCGCTGGCTTAGTTGACTGCATCGTGGTGAAAGACCTTTCGCGTTTTGGTCGTGAGTATATTGAGGCTGGTGACTACATCCAGAAGATATTCCCCCGCCTCGGTATTCGCTTTATTGCAATCAACGACAACTATGACAGCGCACAGCCCGGAGCGGCAGACAACGAGCTTGTCCTTCCGTTCAAGAACCTGATGAACGATTCCTATTGCCGTGACATCTCCATCAAAGTCAGATCAAACCTTGATGCAAAGCGACGGAATGGACAGTTTGTCGGCTCTCGTGTGGTTTTCGGGTATCTGAGATCACCGGACAACAAGAACCAGTTGGTGATTGACCCGGTTGCTGCGCCGGTTGTGCAGGATATTTTCAAGTGGAAGATAGAAGGGCTGTCTCCGGCTCAGATCGCAGACCGGCTTAATGACGCCAATGTCCCTTCTCCGATTGAATACAAGAAAGCGAATGGCTCAAAGCAGCGCACCTGTTTCCAGACGAAGAAGGTTGCTCTGTGGAGCGCCGTTGCGATATATCGCATTCTCAAGAACGAGGTTTATACCGGAACACTGGTGCAAGGCAAAACCACGTCTCCAAACCACAAGGTTAAAAAGACCGTAGTGAAGCCGCAAAGCGAGTGGGCGCGGACAGAAAATGCCCATGAGCCTATCATTGCCCATGCTCAATTCGATCTTGTTCAGAAGCTCATGCTGGATGATACAAGAAGCCCGTCCGGTGCAACCGGCGTCCATCCGTTTTCCGGGAAAATTTATTGTGCTGACTGCGGAAGCCCGATGGTACGCAGAGTATCACGCTGCGGAGATAAGGAATATGCCTATTTCATCTGCGGTGGCAACAAGAGCGACAAGACCTTCTGTTCGTCTCACAGCATCAAAGAATCTGTTGTATATGATACCGTTCTCGCTGTCGTTCAAGGACATATTGACGCCGCTATGAATATGGCAGATGCGTTGAAGCGGATTGACGATATGGCTTGGGAAAACCGCGAGATTGAGAAGATCAAAGCAAAAATTTCGTTTCAGGAAGAAATCATTGATAAGAACCGCCGCTTGAAAACCGGTGCTTATGAAGACTTCAAGAGCGATTTTATCAGCCGTGAGGAATACAAAGCCTTTACAGCTCAGTTCGACCAGCAGATCAAGGAGGCAAGCGACACCATTATGCGGCTCACCAGTGAGCGAAACAGCGTGATGGGTGGGCTGGCAGAGCAACAAAGCTGGCTTGAGCAATTCAGAAAATACGCAAATATCAAGGAACTCACTCGAAGCACCGTGGTCAACTTAATCGACTATATTCACATTCGAGAGAATAAAGACATTGATGTCGGTCTCATGCACTGCGACCGCTTTGCATCTATCGTTGAGTTCCTGCGCGAACGTCAGGAAAAGGAGGACGCGAATAAAGTCATTCGCTTTGAAAGGAAGGTGGTCTAATGGCACGAGTATCGCGGAAAAAGCAAAATCTCCCTACCCCAGCAGTTGATACTCCTATCCGCCGCTGGAAAACCGCTCTTTATGTCCGCCTCTCCGTCGAGGATAACGGTAAAGGTTCGGACTCGATTGATAACCAGACCACGCTCCTTGAAGACTATGTTGCGTCACGCTCGTATCTTGAGAAGACGGCGCTGTTCGTTGACAACGGCTATACCGGAACCGATTTTCTCCGTCCAGAGTTTAACCGGATGATGGAAGCCGTCAAGATGGGCATTGTAGATTGCATCGTGGTGAAGGACTTATCCCGTCTCGGCAGAAACTATATTGAAACCTCTCAGTTCATTGAAAAGGTCTGCCCGTTCTTCGATTTGCGCTTTATCTCCGTCAATGACTCCTTTGACACTGCAACGGTAACGAGCGAAGGGCATTTGTCCGCTTCCTTGTCGAACATCGTCAATGATTTTTATGCGAAGGACATCTCGCGCAAGGTCACAACAGCCCTTCAAGCGAAGATGGAGCGCGGGGATTATATCGGAAACTATGCACCTTATGGTTATCGTAAAGACCCTGAGAACAAGAACCATCTTCTGATCGACCCTGAAACTGCGCCGATTGTTGTCCAGATATTCCAATGGAGAGCCGAAGGTGTCAGCTACATGGGCATCAACAAAAAGCTTAACGATGCCGGTATTCTTTCACCCAGTCAGCTCAAACGGGAGCGCGGGGTGGAAACGAACTTCAATAAGAAGGATCGGGTCATTCTGTGGAACAAACACATGATAACCGAAATTCTTCAAAACATCGTCTATATCGGGCATTTAGCTCAGAAGAAAGGCAGTCAGTGTCTCTATGGAAGCATCCCTTATCACATCACGTCCGAAGACGAATGGATCATCGCTAAAAACACCCATGAGCCACTTCTCAGTGAAGAACTTTTTGAAAAGGTGCAGGAGATCAACCGTGCAGCCGTAGAACGCACGAGAGCCAATTCAGGCAAGTACGATCATCTACCCAAAGCGAAAAATATCTACGGGAAGAAGTTTGTATGTGCCGAGTGCGGAGCAATTATGAAATTGCAACGTTCCATCAGCACGAAGAAGGACAAGGTGTATTTCACCTTCAAATGCCCGACCTACGCCGAGCATGGAACAAGAGGTTGTTCCGACGTGAAAATACGGAAGCAGGATCTTGACGATGCAGTTTTTTCCTTCATCAAGTCTCAGATGGAAGTATTCCTCGATATGGAGAAGACGCTTCATTCTCTGCTGGCAATGAAAAAAGTCATGATTAAGCAAGACAATACCGTTCAAGAGATACGGACACTGCGTCAAAAACTTGCGCAAAAACAGTCTCTCCTTAGCGGTATGTATGTTGATCTCAAGGAAGGATTGCTCTCTGACGCCGAGTACAGCCACCATAAAGAGATCGTCATGGAGGACATCCGGGCGATTGAGAGAAATCTATCCGAGCTGGAAGCGCCAAAGAATCAGACAGAGGAACAGATTACCGGCGAAATGAAGTGGAAGCAGATGATCCGCCGTTTCCACGACGCGACGGAAATCTCCGAAGAAATGGCGGACGCTTTCATCGAGACTATGGAAATTCATGAGGACGGCACATTGGAAATCAAACTCAGCTATATGGATGAGTTTGCAGCACTTACGAAGACTTGCGAGAAAATCAGGAAGGAGGTTGCTTGATGAAACAGCAAATCGCTATTTATCTGCGCTTGTCGCTTGAAGACGTTGACAAGCGCACAAACAAAGTCAAGGACGAGAGCAACAGTATCGCATCGCAGCGTATGCTCATCAATCGTCATCTGGATCAGAATCCGCTTCTCTGCGATCTGCCTCGTATAGAGTTCTGCGATGACGGTTTCTCCGGCACGAACTTTGATCGTCCTGACTTTGCAAAGATGATAGAGTGCGCAAAGCATGGAGAAATTAGCTGCATCGTAGTGAAAGACCTTTCCCGTTTCGGTCGAGACTATCTTGAAGTTGGTGACTATTTGGAGCATATTTTCCCGTTTCTCGGTATCCGCTTCAAGTCTATCAATGACCATTATGACAGCGCGAAACATGAAGGCAAGACTATCAGTATGGATATTGCCTTCAAGAACCTTATCTATGACTATTACAGCAAAGACCTGTCCAAGAAGGTCAAGTCTGCAATGGGAATGAAACAGGAGAAGGCAAAGTTTGTGAACACAGTCCCATACGGGTATAAAGCCGATCCTGCTGACAAGCATCACCTTATCATCGACGTGGAAACCGCTCCGATAGTCCGCCGTATTTTCATGGAAGTGATTGGTGGCAAGTCTTGCACACAGATTGCAAAGGAACTGAATACGGAGGGCATTCCAACACCCGCCCAGCATAAAGCCGTGTCCAGAAAGGCGTCTTCCAAGAAGCCCCAGTGGACACATCGCGGTATTCTGACTATGATAGAGAGCGTGAAGTACGCTGGAACAATGGTCAACCATATCCGCGAAAGCAGATTCATCCGTGACAAAAACCAGCGGCGCGTTCCCAAAGAAGAATGGTATATCCGCGAAAATGCGCATGAGGCGATTGTGACAAAGGATGAATACGAACAGGCACAAGAGGCAATCCAGAGGCGTAGAAAGTTTGTCCGAAGTTCCCATGACCAGTCAGACCGAGTTTACTTCTGCGCCCATTGCGGCGGAAAACTTGAGAAAGCCAATGGAACTGTATTTGCGTGTCCGTCCCATCGGTATCACGATGGCAGTCCGTGTGAAAACGTCCGCTGGCGAAAAAGCGCACTTGAAGAAATCGTCTTTGAAGCACTGAAAAGACAGATCGAGATCGTCAGTATTGAATCCGCAGCCGTCAGAAAAACAGCGAAAAGCAAAGGTGAAAGTCTGGAAAGACAGCTCGTCTTGCTGAAAGCTCAGTATGATGCCTGTGATCGTGAGAAGTTTACGATCTATGAAAACTACCGTGAAGGGAAGCTGACTCCGGAAGAGTATCTGTCCGGCAAAGACGCCCTTGCACAAAAACAAGCCGCCCTGAAAGAGCAGCTTGAATCCTGTGAAACCCAGCTTGAGGTCTTCCATCAGCAAAGTCTCGATGCAGAAGACCAGCATGAAGCAGCAAGCCGGATGACCGGCTTGCCCGATGACAAACTCAGAGAGCATCTGTATGATGCAGTTGAACGTGTACTTGTTTATGACGCTGAGACAATCGAAATTGTCTGGAAGTTCAACGAATCAAAAATCGACACCGATGAAAACATCGGAGTTGCGAATTGACTCCGGTGTTTCATTTCGTGGCAAATCTGTCGAATTTGCTCCTAAAATAACATAATCTATCGAAACCTCGTAGGCGCATCGTAGCACCGTCCGGAAAGCCCAGAGCCATTGATATTAAAGGCTTTTCGGATAATTTGTAAAATTTTTTTGCACCTACTTGACATAAAGGGACGATTTAGGTAGATTCGTGACAAGGGGGCAGTGCGCCCATTCGCACCCGCGAGGTGGAATAGACCCCATTATTTCGAGTTAGAGTCGCTGATATAATCTGCGGCTCATTTTTCGTTTTCGGCGGGCTTCTTGATATACTTGCCGTTCTTGATTCTCGCGTCCGCTGGCTTCTCTGCGTCCTCTGGAATCCCCCAGACCGTGCCAATGCGGATAGCACCGGGGACACGCCCCTCGCCGCACAAAATCTGAATACGGCGGGTGGAGATACCCCAGCGTTCGGCGGTTTGCGTGATAGATAAATACTTCATGGGCAGTACTCCTGTTGCAGTTCCATTCTGCGTCTGCTTATAAAATCACAATATAATTATAATCGTCAAAGCGAATAAAAGCAAGAGATTTCCCGAAAAGTTCAGGAAGTATTTTCAAATTCGACATGAAAGGGGTGTGGGGATTCCCCAACAACAAAATGAGCAGTTCGGGCGCAAGGCTGAACCGCTCATTTTTCCGGTGTGTACGGACACCGGATGTGCTTGCTACTCTCTCAAATCTCATATCCGCAGATACAACGCGCTCCCGCTTTCGCAAAAGCAGGGGCGCATATTTTTTGAAAATTTCTCATTTTGATACCTGCGTTTTGACTTAAAAATGTCCGTTGTAAAGTGAGGGGCAACGAATCGCCAATGCCCTCGTCTTCAAAATTTTATTTTCGTGACTACCAAGTTTTTGAGAAAAAATGTCCGTTGTATTGTGAAAGGAGTGTTTCAATATGCCAGACCGCACACGACCCATCCGCAAAGAAATCTGCCTGAATGAGCAGGAACTGAATCTCATCCAACACAAGATGCGCCAGTTGGGGACGCACAACTTTGGTGCTTACGCCCGGAAGATGCTCATCGACGGCTACATCATCAAGGTCGATTACACCGAGCAGAAAAAGTTAGCTGCCGCTGTCAGCAGGATTGCCACAAACATCAACCACGTCTGCCGCCGCATCAACAGCACCGGGCATTTCTACGATGCTGACATTGCCGAGCTGAAAGCGCGAATGGCTGACGTATGGGAGCTGCTGAAAGTGCGGCAGAGGGACGAGCTTTGACCACAACGGGATTTTCCATGTGTGGGTTTTTTCCGTCACCGGTTTTTCAGATGGTGGACAAGCTGACGCTCCGGAGCGTACTGCAACCGGATTTTTGGAGCATGGATTTCCAAACTGTCACAGGGGATGAAATTCATACCCTAATCAATAAGAAATAAATCAACGCTCAATATAGTCATCCATCAATCCTATCAATACTGGTTTTGATGGATGGGATAGGAGGATTATGTCACAGAAGTTTTTGAAGTTTACAAGCGAGAGCTTGTCGGCATCCTACATACCGTTTCCACGGTTTTTGATGGAGGATAGTCTTGCCGGGCTGTCCAACGATGCAAAAGTGCTGTATGCCCTGATGCTGGATCGGGCGAGCATTTCAAAAGTCAACGGTTTTCTTGAAACTGACGGCACCATCCGAATTTACTTCACCGTGGAACAGGCGCAGAAGAAGCTGCACCGCAGCCGACAATGTGCGACGCGGGTCTTCCGGGAACTGGAGTACAGCGGCTTGATTATCCGAAAAAAGCAGGGCTTGGGCAAGCCCGCCCTCATCACGCTGAACTACCCAGCGGACGCAAAGCTGATTCAGCCAAAAGAGGATGGCGCAATATCGCACGAATAAAGGTCGAAAACAAGGTGTTTTCCGCCCCACAAGCGCTGAGAAAGCACAGGGGAATATCTTTTCTTATGATCGTCCCCAAATGCGCCTAAATGTTCTACAGAAGCGATAAAGGAGGTACTATGTGAACGCAGAAAAAGCGAATATTCAAAACAGCATGGATGCAGCCGAAATCCCGGAATACGTCTTCGAATCGCTGGCACGGAGTCTGCTTCCGGTAATTCAGAAGTACTACGAAAGCGAAGGTGGCAAAAAGGCATTTGCCGAATGGAAAGCAAAGAAGGAGATTTCGGACAGTGCATCTACATAAAGAAACCGGGAGGATTGCCCTGATCGGCAGTCCTCCCGGTTTCTTTATTACCAGTCTTCAACTTCTTCTATAAAAACAATAAATCCGAACCCATGACCAATCGGTACAAGGTTCGGATTATATTGTTTTGGTGGAGATAAGCGGGATCGAACCGCTGACCTCTTGAATGCCATTGACGGCCGCGGCAGCGTCCGTCAGGGGCAAGCGCTCCAAAAGGAAAAACCGTTGAAATACAAGGGCTTTTTGCTCATTTGCCTGTTTCGCACACTTTACTTTTCTGCTTCATGTGCGCTTGAATTTTTGAATAGATTGCGTGTTTGCGGGGCTGCTTACAGCCCCATTTCTTTTACCCTGCGATAGAACGTGTTGGGCTTCAAGCCCAGCTCTTTCATGGCAGCGGTGGCGGTGATTTCGCCTGCCCGCCATTTCTTGCAAAGGGCTTTCATCTGTGCTTCGTCATAATCAATGGGCTTGCGACCTTTATATTTGCCCTCGCTTTTGGCGATTTCAATTCCCTCACGCTGACGCTCCAAAATGTTCTCCCGCTCCAATTCAGTCAGAGCGCCGAACACGGTCAGCATGAAACGCCCTTGCGGGGCGGTGGTGTCGATGTTCTCTTTCAGACTGACGAACTCCACACCCTTTTCGGTCAGTTCTGACACGATGGAAAGCAAGTCCCGCGTGTTTCTGGCAATTCTGGAAATGCTCTCGACTACTACGGTATCGCCCGCACGGACGAAAGCCATCATTTCCTTAAAGGCGGCGCGGTCTGTGTTCTTGCCGCTTGCCTTGTCCACAAATACCTTTTCGGCGTTCTGCTCTTCTGCCATTTTCAGCTGACGCGCTTCGTTCTGCTCGATGCAGAGAACATTTACTTCCCACAAATCAAGGAGTATTATCGAGAAATTGTTAGTTCTTACGACAATGGAAACTATCGTTCTGCTATGGTAATGTTGTATTCTACCATTGTCTGTGATCTCCTCTTAAAACTCAAAGAACTGAGTGATGTTTACAACGATAAGAAAGCAGAGAAAATACTGAAGGATATAAACGAAGAACGAAAAAAGAAAGGCAACTCTGCGTGGGAATGGGACTTGATTGAGACGATTCGGGAAAGAACTGAGCTTCTTTCCGATGAGTCCTACGCAATGATTGAACATATCTATGATCTTCGGAACTTTTCGGCGCATCCTGCTATGAATGATGACTATGAGTTGATCTCTCCCTCGCCAGAAATGACAGTGGCGTATATCAGAAAAGCTCTTGAAGATATTCTCGTGAAGCCTTCTGTTTTTGCAGATAGCATCGTACATCGTATGAGCGATGATATTTCATCGAAAAAGGAAAGATATAGAGCAGATATCGAGGCGTTTGAGCACTATTTGAACAAGGTTTACTTCCAGAGAATGTCTACGAAAATGGTGCAAAAGGTTTTTTAAGGCATTCTGGAAATTTACATTTATTAAAACTGCCGAAGATGGAGAAATCTATCAGAAAGACAGATTTATAAATCGCAAAACACTTGAAGCCATGTTAGGCAAGTACTATTATGAATTGTGTGAGTATATAGGGCAGAACAAATCATACTTTACGATTTCCGAAGAGCCTAATTGTATGGCTCATGCTTGTGTCCTCTTGGCGTATTATCCGCAGATTTATGGGAAACTTGACGAGACTGTACATCACCAGTTGAGTTCGTTCAAGGAAAAAGATATCGAAGTAATTAAGTGGTTCGAAAGTGGTGATCTCGAAAAGCATTTAAGCGAACTGAAGATAAGGAAAGATAGGATTGAACCCAAGATTCTTGAGATATTGGAAGAGATTTGCAAACGGCAAGGCGTTCCTAATTTGTTTATTAAAATGCTCATTGACCACTATGCGAATACCAATTCGTTCACTTCAGCCAGAGATCGCTTTGACTATTTAATCGAGCCGTATCTTGATAGATTTAGAAAAGATGATTTCATTCGCTTGATTCAAGAAATTAACAAGAATAATCAAATCTATAACTATTCAGGGCAACGAGCTAGGAATAATTCAATTATTGCTTCTGCGAAGTTTGTGCTGCCTGAGGATTTTGATTATGATGCTTACGAAAAATTCCGTTATACAAAGGTTGAAGAGACGCCTGAAGAATCAAGCGATGAGACTGATATTGATGTCTCCCAAATTCCCGATAGTGACCCTGAGTTGCCGTTCTAAAGTTCTGTAAAAGATGTTAAAAAGGAGTAAGAAACTTGAATGCTTCTTACTCCTTTTTTGTTTACTTCTTGATTGTTTGTCGTTTGCTTCTGGTCAGTTGTGCGAGGGGAGAATGCTGCTCATGGTTTTCGATGATGTCATCGTTGAACAGATTGCAATAGTGGCGGGTCATCTTCAGTGTGGAGTGTCCCATGATTTGCTGAAGGGAGAACGCATCGCCTCCGCAGTCCACCAAATACTTACGAGCGAAGGTGTGTCTGAACGCATGGATCGAAGTCCGCTCCACACCTCTGCTGTTGTTGTACTTCACGATGGCGAGCCTCAGGGCGTTCTCAGTCAGGAAACCACCGAACTCATTACAGAACAAGTAATCCGAAGATTCGCCCTCTCTGACTGCCATGTAATCTCTTAGAATGGACACCATCGCAGAGCAAAGGGGGATGACCTGAACCTTGCCGTTCTTCGTGTGCCTGAGAACGATCTGTCTTCGGCTCAGGTCGACATCCTGATTCTGGATGTTGCGGACTGTGGCAGCACGACAACCGCTGTTCAGAAGGAAGTTCACAATGACCCAATTCCGATACTCGCAGAACTTACAATCAGCGTCAGGCTTAGCCAGGAGCGTCAGAAGTTCTTCGTCGGAGTAGGTTTCCTTCACAGTTTCGGCTGCCTTGTAGATTTTGAGATTGGCTTTTGTGTAGCCCGCTTCGTTACACCACGAGAGAAAACATTTCAGCGTGCGTGTGTAACTGTTGATCGAACTGTCGGACAGCCCTTCCTTTCGCATCTGAAGAATCATGTTGTCAAGGATTGTCGAATTGAGGCGATTGATGGGGAGGGACACATCCAATCTTTTAGAAATTGCGTGAAAATGTTGTTTGTAAGTTGCTATGGTTTTGTCTTTAACTCCTCTCGCTGTGACTGCTGAAATGTAAATTTCAAAAACTTCAGCGAAAGTTGCCTTTTGGGAGTTTCTCATTGTGATACGAGCCATGAAATTCCACCTCTTGAATACTTGATTTTTAGGTGAAATACAAGAGGTCTAAAAGGCAGGCTTGAATGCGTCTTGAACATGACCACAACAACTTTTTGCGCAAAAAAATAAAGAAAAAGTCGTGAAATCGAGTAGATTTCACGACTTTTGGTGGAGATAAGCGGGATCGAACCGCTGACCTCTTGAATGCCATTCAAGCGC
>OKSL01001012.1_pt1 | contig 11566 bp, 7 predicted proteins | sample 1606251 | NCBI WGS metagenome assembly OKSL01 (sample SAMEA3879543, study PRJEB24766) | human gut metagenome | biome: human-associated habitat; feature: feces | place: USA | collected 1985/1987 | reverse complement strand
GTTTGGAAATCCATCAAACAATTCTTTGGGGTTTCCATATGAGCCGTTGAGTAATTGTTTGCTAAGTATCGAGAATGGAAAAAGCTTCGTATGCTCAAATGATATGCGTCAAGAAGAAAACCCGGCAATATTAAAGTTAAGTGCCGTTACTTATGGAGTGTATCAGCAAGACGAAAATAAGGCAATTTTAGATAGCTCAATGTTTGTCAAATCCGCAGAAGTTCATAAAGGAGATTTACTCTTTACGCGAAAAAATACGCCTGAATTGGTGGGAATGTGTGCCTATGTTAATGATACCGCGCCAAATCTAATGATGCCAGATTTGATTTTCAGATTGAATACAAATGAAAAAATAAACAAGATTTTTCTCTGGAAACTTATCAATCATGAATTTTTCAGAGGCAAAATCCAAAACATTGCAACCGGGTCTGCTAAATCAATGTCAAATATTTCAAAAGAACGATTGGAAAAGTTGGCAATCATTTTGCCACCTCTCCACCTCCAAAACGACTTTGCCGCCCTTGTGGAACGTGTAGACCAGCAGAAGCAGACCATACAGCAGAGTCTTGAGAAACTGGAGCTGTTGAAAAAAGCACTGATGCAGGAATATTTTGGGTAACTCCCCCAGTCGCCTGACGGCGACAGCCCCCTCAGAGAGGGAGCCTTAACGCGGCCGCAAGGCAAAAGCCTCCCTCTTTGAGGGAGGTGGCACGGCGCAGCCGTGACGGAAGGAGTGGGGTTAGAAAGCAGTTCTCATTAAGCACAAGTGCTCAAAAAGAAGCAAATTTAGAGAATGTTTCGTGCAAATGGCAAACTTTTCGGCTTTTTATGGTATAATAAGGAAAATTTGGAAGATTAACCACACGAATTCAAACCAGAGAGGAGCACAGCTATGAACCAGTTTTATAATCAGATGTTTAATCCGACCTATGTGAATCAGAGCTTTTATCAATCGATTCCATCGCAGACGATGTGGCAGTATCAGCAAGACCAAAATGCAGAGGTTCAAAAGGCTGTGAAAGCAACGCGTGACTTGTGCGAGGCAGTGAATAAGATGGACGTGGCGCACCAACAGCAAGCGTTTTATGCCTGTTTGATGGTGCTTGCTGCAGAGTTGGGATGGAATGGCTAAAATGGAATATGGATGGCTGAAAATACGTTTTGGAGCGCAGAAGTATAAGAAAGTAATTATAGCGTTGTTATGTGGCTTTGTATTTATGGCACTGATTTACTATGGTGTTCGGGGGATGATACCTCAAATGTCTGTAGAAGAAGGTAGCTTTAGCGCATTACTGGGTGCAATTGTCGGTGGCTTTTTCACGCTACTTGGTTCAGTGGGTGTTGCTAAAATGCAACAAAGAGCTCAAAAAGAAGTTTTAAAGAAAAATATTATTTATAAGCCGCTATATGATGAATTGGTAAAGAATGACAGGATGCTAACGCGAGAAAACCCATATCCTAGAAGCATAAGGTTGAATAATGAACGCCCAGCATTCGAGCCAGCGTTGGAATTTTGTATCTGGACAAAAATAAAAGATGATAGTCGCTTTTTGGAGACGCCCGAAGTAGTTGCAGATAAAATGATGGAGCTTCAGCAACTTGCAGAAAATTTTATAGCAGTGAAGAAAAATGCCATAGGAACGCTTGAGGAATGCTGGAAAGAGTCCAAAATCAAATTTGGAATAAAACCGGAAAACTACTCTTCGATGTCTGAATGGGAACTTGCAATTGTTTTGGAAGTAGACAAAAAGTGTACACTGGAAGAACTGAAACGGCGATTGGATGGCTTGGACGAAAATTACGATATATGTATGATAAGGGATTTTTATAATACAAGTCGAAAGAGTCCTCAAATACTAGAAGTAGAGAAAGCGAGAAAATTATATTTGAGTAAGCAGACAGAAATGATAGAGTTTCTGACAACGTATATTAAATATATCGATTTGAGGTATGAAGGGTGACAGAATACGGTTATTCTAAAGAACAGATTTGTGATATTATAAAAAATAGGATGAATGACAACCCAGACCTAAAATACTATATTAACAATGATTATATAGACGAGCTTGTAAATCTTCTAATTGAAGGTATTGCTGAGGCTATTGAAGTCAATACAGCAAAAGCAATGGATGATGTGGCAATTAAAACGGTTCGAGCGATGCGTGGTGTGTGACTCAAAAGAAGGTGCTTTTATGTCCAACTTTACCTTTTTGGCAACCAAACCCGAATATTCCCTCTTCGCCAATTCTGCCATCGAGGCCGAGAAAGTGTTCTCCACCTCCCCGGCGATGTGCGCGGTGGGGTGCCGGAAGGCGTTGGAGCTGGCGGTGAAGTGGGTGTATGCGGCAGACAAAACCATCACGATGCCCTACAAGGACAACCTGCAATCCCTGTTGCATGAGCCGAGCTTCCGGTTCGCGGTGGACCGGGATGTGTGGAGCGTGCTGCCCAGCATCGTGAAGGCGGGCAATCTGGCGGTACATACGGGGCATAGTGTGTCGGCGGCGGATGCAGTGTTCAGCCTGCGGGGGCTGTTCGACTTCATCCAGTGGGTGGATTACTGCTACGGCACGGACTATGTGGAGCGCTCCTTTGATGAAACAGCCATCCCCGGCGAAAAGGTAACGCTGGACGAAAAGAAGATCCGGGAGCAGGAAAGCCTGCTGACCCAGAAAGATGCCGAGTTGGAAGCCTTGCGCAAGCAGGTGGAGAGCCTTTCGGCGGCGTACACGGCCAGCAAACATCAGAACCAGCAGAGCCGCAGTTTCACCGCCGCCGACCTGACCGAGGCCGAGACGCGGCAGAAGATCATCGACATCGACCTCAAGGCCATGGGCTGGAAATTCACCGGGCCGGACGCCGATGTGCGCACCGAGTACGAAGTGGACAACATGAACGGCGTGCTGGGGCAGAAGGGCTATGCGGACTATGTGCTGATGGGCAAGGACGGCTTGCCGCTGGCGGTCATTGAAGCCAAGCGCAGCACCAAAGACCCCAACATCGGGCGCAAGCAGGCTCAGCTTTATGCAGACTGTCTGGAGCAGAAGTTTGGCCGCCGTCCGATGCTGTTTACCACCAACGGCTACACCACCTATTTCTGGGATGAGCAGAGCGGCCCGCAGCGTGCCGTGAGCGGGGTGTTCTGCAAGGACGACTTGCAGAAGCTGATGAACCGCCGCACCGAGAAAAAACCGCTGGACACCATCGAAATTGACGATAAAATCACCGACCGCTACTATCAGAAAAACGCCATCCGGGCAGTCTGCGCCCATATTACGCAGGGCTTCCGGCGCAATCTGCTGGTCATGGCAACGGGCACAGGCAAGACCCGCACCGCATCCAGCCTGACCGATGTGCTGAGCCGGGGCGGTCATGTGACCAACGTGCTTTTTCTGGCCGACCGCACTGCGCTGGTCAAGCAGGCGAAGGACGACTTCAAGAAGTATCTGCCCGACCAGTCGCTGTGCAATCTGTGCTCCTCTAAGGACGATAAGGCCGCGCGCATCGTGTTTTCCACCTATCCCACCATGCTCAACGCCATTGACAACGCCAAGACCAAGGACGGCGTGCCGCTGTTTTCGCCCGCCCACTTTGACCTTATCATCGTGGACGAGAGCCACCGCAGCATTTTCAAGAAATACCGCGCCATTTTTGATTATTTCGATGCGGTTCTGGTGGGTCTGACCGCCACCCCGAAAACCGATGTGGACCGCAACACCTACGACTTTTTCGAGATGGAACACGGCATCCCCACCTACGCCTACGATTACGACACGGCGGTCTACACCGATCATGTGCTGGTGCCTTACTACAACTACGAGGTCAAGACGAAATTCACAGAAGAGGGCATCCACTACGACCAGCTTTCACCGGAGGATAAGGCCCGCTACGAGGACGATTTTGCCGAGGACGACACCCTGCCCACCTTTATCCCATCCGAAAAGCTGAATAAGTTCATCTTCAACGCCAACACCGTGGACACGGTGCTGCAAGACCTGATGGAACGGGGCATCCAGACGGCAGGCGGCGACCGCATCGGCAAGACCATCATCTTTGCCCAGAACAAGCGCCATGCGGAGTTTATCCGGGAGCGCTTTGACAAGCTCTACCCGCAGCTGGAGACCCAGTACCCGGGATTCATCCAGCGGGTGGTCTGCGACGACGCCTATGCACAGTCCATCATTGACGATTTCAAACAGCCGGATAAGCCGCCGTTTATTGCGGTCTCGGTGGATATGATGGACACGGGCATCGATGTGCCGGAGTGCGTGAATCTGGTATTCTTCAAAAAAGTGCGCAGCAAAACGAAGTTCTGGCAGATGATAGGCCGTGGTACGCGGCTCTGCCCGTCCCTTGCCTGCGTGGATGCCATCGACGGCGAATATACGGGCAAACGGCGTTTTCTGATCTTCGACTACTGCGGCAACTTTGAATTTTTCCGTCAGAAACCCAACGGCTACGAGAGCGCGGACACCAAAAGCCTGTCCGAGAGCATTTTCTGCAAGCAGGTGCGGATCGCCGCCGCGCTGCAGGATGGAGCCTATACAGACGAAAACTACCAGAACTGGCGCAAGATCTTAACGGAGACCTGCCGTGCCGAAGTGGGAGCGCTGAACCCGGAGCTGGTATCCGTGCGGCTGCACCGACAGGCCGTGGAACACTATCAAAAGCCGGAAGCCTTTGTCAGCCTGACCGAAACGGACAAGGGGACGCTGATGAAAGAGGTGGCACCGCTCATCTCGCTGGACGACAAAGATGAAGCCGCCAAGCGGTTCGATAACTTTGTGTATGGCTTGCTGCTCTGTGAACTGGAAGGTCTGCCGGGGCTGGGCCGCGCCCAGAAACAGCTGCGCAGCACGGCGGCAATGCTGGAAGGGAAAGCTACCATCCCGCAGGTGCAGACAAAGCTTCCCCTCATCCGGGAGGTGCAGACAGACGAATTTTTGACCTCGCATGATCTGCTCCGCTTTGAGGAAATGCGGCAGGAGCTGCGGGAACTCATCAAGTTTCTGGTGGACGGTGTAGAAGGGCAAAAGCCTGTCTACACGGCCCTTGCCGACCCGGTACTGGAACAGACCGAGGGCAAAACGCTGGATTCCGGCTACGATTTCGGCGAGTACCGGGAACGTGTGAACCGCTACATCATGGAGCACCGCAGCGATACGCTGGCCATCCACAAGCTGACCCAGAACATTCCGCTTTCCCGGGGTGACTATACCGAGCTGGAACATATCTTCACCTGTGAGCTGGGCAGCAAAGAGGACTATGCACGGGAGTTTCGGGATACGCCCTTTGGTCTGCTGGTGCGTAAAGTGGCAAAGCTGGACCACGATGCTGCCATGCAGGCATTTTCAAAATTTATCAATGACGAATCGCTGAATGCAAAGCAGATCGCGTTCGTGCAGAAGGTCATTCATTACATCGAGCAGAACGGTTATGTGGAAAGCAAAGCGGTGTTGATGAAACCACCCTTTGACCAACCTATTCTGTTTACCCGCCTGTTTGATGGCAAAACAGGGAGTGAACTGATGGATACGATCAATTCGGTGAAAGAGAATGCCACCCATGTGACCGCATAAAGTGGTAGAATGTACTGATAAAAACGGTATAATGGACAAGGAGCGGATAGACGGTTTCCGCAGCGCCTTTGCGCCGGGAGAAACTTTATTCTGGCAGGTCCCTGCTGCGGCAAGGGAGAGAATGGCGTTTTACAGTGAGAACCTTCCCCGCTCTGACCACCATTCATCAGGATGCGGCGCTCCGGGCAAGGACTGCCATCCGCCGCCTTGAAGCCCTGCGGGACAGCCCCCCTGCGATGCCGGCATCGTTCTGCCGGTGGAGCTGGTGGAACGGGAAAGCACAAGGAGGCTGCCATGTCAGACTTTATGAGGACCCTTTGCAAAATCGCCATTCCGGTCACCTTACAGGGAATGCTGCAAGCCTCCTTTTCTATCGTGGATCAGATCATGATTGGGCAGCTGGGCGAAGCCGGTATTGCAGCCGTGGGACTGTGCAGTAACTTCATTCTTATTTTCTCCGTGATGTCCGGCGCAGTCGGCACGGTTGCCGGTATTCTGATCGCACAGTTTCTGGGTGCGGAGGAGCACACCGAGGCGTGGCGCAGTTTGGATGTAAGCCTTGTCTGCGGGGGTGTGCTGGCAGCACTGTTTCTGCTGACGGCAGGGGGCTTCCCGGCGCAGGTCTTGGGACTTTATACGGCAGATGACGCCATCCTCCGTGTGGGGACGGGGTACTTCCGCATCGTGGCGTTCTCTTATCTGCCCATGGCGGTCAGCACCGTCCTATCCGCATGGCTACGCTGCAAGGAACACGCCGCTGTCCCCTTTTGGGCAAGTTTTGGCGCGGTAGCGGCGAACACCGGACTGAACTATCTGCTCATCTTCGGAAAGCTGGGTGCCCCCACTATGGGCGTTACCGGTACTGCCATCGCCACGCTGGTTTCCCAGCTTTTGAACCTGCTTTTGATCTTGATAGGCTTTGCGGTCTGCCTTCAAAAGGAAGCGGAACGCCCGCTCACCGTGGAGATTTGGACACGGTGGGCGGGCGTTTTATGTTTATTTTCCGAGTACAACGGAGAGCCTGATCTCCTTTTCCGTCTCGCTCAGGTCAAGAGCGCCGCCATCGGCGACGGTCACGCGCAGCTCATAGAGCGTACCGGCGGTAAGTTCCGTTACAGCCTTGCCGTCCTCGTCTGTGATCGACCACAGTGCAGGATCGACCTTTGCCAGCTTGCCGTCCACGCCATAGGCGTAGAGGGTCAGACCGGAGGTGCTGCCGGACAGGTTATTCATGCGGAAAGCTACCGTGGTGTTGGGATGTACGTTGCGGACGGTCACAGTGTTGCGCCAGCTTGCAACGGTGCCTTCGCCGCCGTCCTGCGCAAACTGTTCCTGCGAGAGGACATTTCTTGCTGCCTGATCAAGATCGACCTTGCGGTAGGGCATTTCGGGCAGATAAACGAAACGGTCCTGCAAACGAAGCAGTTCCAGATAGCCTGTCGGGCAGTAGAGCGCATTGCCGCTGTTGCCGGCATACATTCCAATGGCCATGTTGTTATAGCCGTACTTGTTGGAAACATCCATCGTGAAAACGGTTTCGCCAGTTTCAAAATCCAGAATGATGTACTGCCACATCCCGGTGGTCACATCCTGCACATAGCCGTAGATATAGCCCGTTGCGGTGGAAAGCTTCAGGATGGAAGTGTCGCTCAGGTCGTTCCGGCTCCAGATGCTCTTCATCTCGTAGCCGTTTGCGGTCTTTACGGTGTCCATGCGCTCGATGCCGGGGGCGATCATAACGTTGCCCTTCATGAGCCAGTTCTGGTCGTAAATATTAGCGTAGCTCTGGATGGAGGAGTCGTTGTTGGGGTCCGCCAGACCTGCATTGCCCGCGCCAAACCAGTTGCAGACGATGGTGCTGACGGTGCCATTGCCGTCGTCATAGACGATGGCAGAGTTCTCAACGGCTACCTGATAGCCCTCGGGCAGGTCATCCAGCACCGGGGCGCTTGCCACGACCTCGCCGGTCTTCATATCGAGTGCAAGAAGGTTTACAGTGTCCTGATTATCCGTGAACAGCACAAGGTTCGGTGTCAGCGTGGGCGAGCAACCGCCGCCCCACGCAAGACCGCCGCCGGTGGTCTTATCGCCTTCGCCGCTCACCTTTGCACCCGCGCTCTCATAGGGCGTGCACCACACAACGTCTACGCCTTCTTCTGCACGCAGAAGATAGCAGTTCTGGTTGGTGAGGATCACCGCACCGTCCTTGGAGGCGGCGATGCCGTTCTCGGCACCCTCGCCGGGGGTCAGTTCGTGGACAAAAACAGCCTTTGAAAGGTCTGTCTGCTCGCCGTTCAGGATCGCATCAATGGCAGAACGGGCAATATAGCCGATGACGCCCTGCTGCTGGCGCTGCGGATAAATGCGGAAGCCGCCCGTTGCAAACCAGAGGTTTCCGTCGTAGTCAAAGACCACGGACAGAAGATTCTGGGTCAGCTCCTTGCCAAGCGCTGCTTCGGCGGCAGCCTTGATATCAATGTCCAGCACCTTCTCAAATTCGGGCAGCACATTGCCGTTTTCATCTGTTGCACGGAGCATCAGCACATGGTTGTTGCTCGTGGGGCAGACGATGCGGTTGGACGCGTCCATGAAGGTATAGGAGCTCTGGATAACGTAACCGCCGCCGTCATGCTTCTTTGGCGAGAAATAGCCGAGCGTTTTTGTTTCTTCGGCGTTCAGGTCGCGGATGGCGATGCCGCCCAGCAGCGGCACAACGGCATGGCCGTAGCTGTCAAAATAGATAGCGGGAGAAGCATTTGCATTCGTTGTCTCATAGGAAACGTTGATCTCGGGATAGATCGCAAGCGGCAGGATCTCATCCGTTGAATCTGTGTTGTAGCCGTCGTGATGAATGTTTGCATCGCTCTTGGCCATGTAGGGGTTTTCCTCCACCTGCTTGGGGTTCAAGGCCTTCACAGGCAGTGCCGCAGAGGTAGTCTCCGTAGCAGAGGGCTGCACCACGGCGGACGGTGCAGAGGGCTGAGAAGCGGCGACACTGTCTGCGGGCGTCTGCGTACCGCCGCAGGCGGCCATGGAAAGGCACAATGCTGCGGTCAGCGACAAGCTCAACGCAGAGTGGATGATCTTTCTCTTTTTCATAAGTCGTTCTCCTTGTTGTGTTCGTTGCGGTCAGGTCGGCGCTGCTCTGCCGGATTTTTTTGATCCAGCCAGATGCAAAAACCCTGCCGCAAAGCGGCTTCGGTCACTGGCTCCAGCAGAAAGTAGTCTGCACGCAGCCGGAAGGCATGGAGCGAAAAATTCAGATCGCTGCACCAGATAACGCGTGTTTGGGGACAAAGCGCGCGCAGATGCTCTACTGCATTCAATCCATCCACCCCCGGCAGGGCGATCACGGCATTTGTCAGCGGCTCGCAGCGCGCGGCTTCAAAAAAGCTTTCCTGATCGTGGTAACAGTCCATTTGGGGAAATAAACAATGCTCGGCGCAGAACTGCAAGATCTGCTCTGCCCAAAAAGCTTCCTGCGCCCTGCTGTTTGTCAGCACGGCGATTCGATACACAGCGACCCTCCTTCCTTCTGCCGTTGTTGAGGTTCTCTGTCTCTAGTATACGGGCGGATACGGCTGTTTCAAGCTGTTTGGCACGAAAGCCCGGTTTCCGTCACGAAATCCCGTTTTCTGCTGCGACAGAACCGGGCAACTGTGCTATAATCAGGATGAAAGAGTTTATAAAGGAGGTTGGAAGCTATAACAATAGCTTCTTGGTACAGCATGAGATTTGCGATCGTCGATGACCTTGGTACGGAGCGCACGCTGCTGAAGGAGCGCTTGGCACGGCAGCTGCGCCAGCGCGGTACAGAAGCAGAGCTTTTAGAATTTGACAGCGGAGAAGCTTTTCTGGTGGCAGAAGAAGCGCAGCGCTTTACCGCCGCATTTTTGGATATTTACATGGATGGTTTAAGCGGCATGGACGCGGCAAAGGAACTTCGGAAAACAGACGCAGACTGTCTTCTGGTTTTTACCACCACCTCGACAGACCATGCACTCGAGGGGTTTCAGGTACGGGCATTTCATTATTTGGTCAAGCCCTTTTCAGAGGCCGAGTTGTCCGGTCTGTTGGATGAAATGCTCGCAAAACTCCCCCGCCCGGAGCCGGTTTTGACGGTGAAGGTGGATGGCAGCGACATCCATTTGCGCTATCGTGATATCATATCCGCCGAGCATTTCGCCCACATCATCAATATCCGCACCACTGCCGGCAAAACGCTTGCCATGCGCCAGAGTTTCAAGGCGTTCACAGAGCCGCTCAAAAAGGACCCGCGCTTTTTTGTTTGTGGCCGCGGTACGATCATCAATATGGAGAATGCTGCCGATTTTCAGGATGCCGCCTTCTGTATGACGGACGGCAGCCAGGTCTATGTCAGTCAGGAGCTTTTGAAAGCCGCCCGACAGGCGTTTATGGAATTTCTGCTGCAAAGGGGGCGTGTGGGTTGAAGGATGTTCTGCGCCCGATCCTGGAGCTTACCGTTGTGTTTCCCGGCCTGCTGCTCGCGTATTTTCCGGTGCGCTCCTATCTGAAGCAGTCTTCCGCAAAGCTTGCGGTATGGGAGGTGCCGCTGCTGTTCGGGCTTTGCCTTGGCGGCGGGCTGCTTTGCTATCATTTTGGCATTTCAACGGCGTTCTCCGTGCTGTTTATTACGCTTACAGCGATTTTTTTGTATCTCAGAACGCTGCGGCTCTCTCTCTGGAAATCCGGGACCATCGCGCTGGCGGTCTGCGCGGTATTTGCGTGCCTGAATAGCTTGTCCCGCGCCGTTGGTACGGCGATCACGATCCGGCTGCAGCTGCCGCCGGACAAGCCGTGGTTCTGTTTTAGCGCCTGCATTTTTTATAACGTGATCTGCTGGCTGACCGCTGCTGCAGCCTATTATCCCGCCACCCACGCAGTGCGCGCAATGGTGGAGGATGACAATTTTGCGCAGACGTGGTATGTGTTCTGGGTACTGCCGCTGGTGTTCATCCTGCTGAACCTTTTTATAACCCCGCGCTACCAGATAACGCTCCGTATAGGGCGGGTCTTGCAGGTCTACATCGTTATGAGCATCGCGCTTTTGTTTCTGATGTTCATGTTCAATGCGATCTTTCTGCTGATGGCAAACAGCCTTAACCGGAATGCGAGATTGCAGCAGAAAAACCAGTTTCTTTCCATGCAGCAGCAGCGCTATGAAAGCCTGAAAACCGCCATTGATGAAGCCCGGCAGGCGCGGCACGATATGCGCCACCAGCTGAATCAGATCTCCGCACTGGCCGAGGCAGGAGATCTGGATAACCTGAAGGCTTACCTTGCAAAAACGGTCTCCCGGATCCCGGATCTGGATATGAATTTCTGCGAAAACCGTGCAGCGGACAGTGTTGTCGGCTATTATTGTGCCCTTGCAAAGCGTGAGGGTGTTCCCTTTTGTGCCAAACTCGACTTACCACAGGTGCTTCCTGTGGACGAGATCGATCTGTGTCTGGTGCTGTCTAATCTTCTGGAAAACGCATTCGAAGCCAGCCTGCGCACCGCACCCGCCCGGCGCAAGATCGCGATCACCGCGTATGTCCATGCCGAGCGGCTTCTTTTGGTCGAAGTGGAAAACGCATTTGACGGTGAAGTCAACGAAAAAAGCGGGCTCTTCCGCTCGTCCAAGCGAAAGGAAAACGGGATCGGCATCCAGTCTGTCCAGCATATTGCAGAAAAGACCGGCGGTGCAAGCACATTTACCCATCAGAATGGCGTTTTCTCTGCCAAGGTCATGCTTTGTGGAGAAAAGCAGCCGCCAGAGACCGCGGACAGCACCACGGAGTTGTACGGAAAATGTGAAAAGCAATGCGGAAAGCGCAGAAACTTGCCATATAAAAAGTGGAAACTTCATTCCCCCAATGGCAACCTCCATGCTAAAAGTGGCAAGTGACATATACAAAATGCCATTATACAGAAATGCCCACTCCCCTGAGAACTCCTCAGACGAGTGGGCATTCTTCTTTCCG
>OKSL01001010.1_pt1 | contig 11585 bp, 9 predicted proteins | sample 1606251 | NCBI WGS metagenome assembly OKSL01 (sample SAMEA3879543, study PRJEB24766) | human gut metagenome | biome: human-associated habitat; feature: feces | place: USA | collected 1985/1987 | reverse complement strand
TTATCTGACCCCAAAACAGTATAAGGAGTACTATGCCAGCTAAGAGATGTATAGAGACTAAAAATATGTGTCTACTTTTTGTTGACTACTGCAAAGTTATTTGCGAGATAGCTTTATTGGGTATTATAAAAAGAAAAGTAACTATTATACCCAAGAGAAGATAGAGCTTTGGGTATAGCAGAGAGGAAAATAAGCTATATACCCAAAGAAGAGAACATGATTGGGTATAGCGGAGACAAAAGCTGGGTAAATACCCCCAAAAAGAAAAGAAAGCACCCACCATCAATAGTGAGTGCTTTTTTTATCTTAGTTTATCATGAAATCAAGTCTTTCAATTCTATTCTTTACCAGTCAGAACCCCAATCGTCGGAGCCGGAGTCCCAGCTGCTATCGGAATCCCAACTGCTGTCAGAGTCCCAGCTGCTGTCGGAATCCCAGGTGTCGTCATCATCATACGAAGGGTCGTAGTAAGGAGAATCGTCGAAGTCATCATAATCGGCGCTGCTGTCATAAGAGTTGGAATCATAATAGGAAGAATAATCATCATTCATCCAGTCGGCAACCGTAGTAGCAGTCCAGGCGTCGTTCATCCATTCATACCAGCTACCGTGATAGTAATAATAATTGTTGTTGCCGTAGGTGTAGTAACCGGTTCTGGGTCCGGAACCGCCGCAATTAAATAGGGAGGGCATTGCCAGCTGCACAACTACAATCAGAATAATAATCGTAATAATGTTTTGAATTTTGTTTTTTCGGGTCGGTTCATTGCTGCTCCGGTTGCCGGAAGTATTCCTCTGCGGACGCGGCTGGCCTGCCTGACGGGCTTTCTGGTCGGCAACGCGTTCTTTCATTTTCATATAAAGCTCGTTTACCGCATAGGCTTCATCGCTGCCCTTGTAGCGGACCGCACGGCTGCCGTCGGCTTTGTTTTTGTAAACCACAAAAGTGCCGTCGTCCGGGTCCTTGTAAATACCGAAGGCCTTCGGACCTCTGTAATCCTCGCCGATAAAAGTACGCATGTCGGCAAGCGGCAGATTCATTGCCTTAGCCCATGCCTTCAGTTCTTCGATCGTTTTAGGAACCTTGTCTGACTGTCTCACGTAGTGGCTGTTGGTTGCTCCGCAGTTCGGACAGGTTTCGTCAAAATCATTAATCCAACTATCACAATAATCACATTTAATTTTCACAGTTTTCCCCCTCTGCATCTTATGTTGAAATGTCAGCCGTATCGCATAGTAAAATATATTCTCAAAATGAGACTGCAAATACAAATAATGTACTTAGTATAAGGCAAAAGGATGACCATCGTCAACGGCAGCCTGCCATTTTCCCAAAATTATATGAAAATTCATCAAGACCCGACCGGAAAACATTTCCACCCCACTCTGCCACATGAAATTCAAAGGTTATCCCGTCAAATGCGTACCCCCACTCTGTCACATGGATTTTATATGGGATTTACGGCAGCGTGATAGCGGAAGCCGGCTTTTTCCGTAAAATCCGCACCATTCTTTTGCCACTTCTGCACAACAGCAGTGTTTCGGCGGTACTTGCGGCATTCGGAGGCAGTGTGTTTAACCTTGCCATCACGACTATTCTGTATCCGCCAAATTACAGTACGCTGCCGGTTTACATCAGCGACTCCTACAACGATTTGAAGTTCGGCTATGCGGCAGCAGCCACCATGGTGGGCGGCGCCTTTATCGTGGGCATCATGATGCTTTTGGAAGTGGTGCTGAACGCCGGCTACCGAAAAAAGCAGGGACATTAAGAAGAAAGTGGTTACAAATTATGGAAACGATTTTGGAACTGAAAGATGTAAAGAAGAATTACGGTAAGAAGGAAATCTTAAAAGGCATCAACCTGACGGTGCAGGAAGGGGAGATTATCAGTGTGCTCGGCCCTTCCGGCTGCGGTAAGTCTACCTTATTAAACATCATTGCAGTCATTCTGCCCCTGAACGCAGGGCAGGTATTTGTCCGGGGGAAAGAAATGTCATCTCCTCACAGGGTGGTGCCTATCGAACAGCGTGACATGAACATGGTATTTCAGGATTTTGCCCTCTGGCCGCATATGAAGGCACGGGACAACATTATTTACGGATTGAAGGTGCGCAAAACGGACAAGGCGCAGATGCAGGAAAAACTTCACGAGGTGGAAACACTACTGCATCTGGAAGGACTATTAGACCAGTATCCGGCAGAACTTTCCGGCGGACAGCAGCAGCGCGTGGCAATCGCCAGGGCGCTTATCACCAACCCGTCCATTATTCTGCTGGACGAACCGCTCTGCAATCTGGACGTGCAGCTTCGTATTGAAATGAGAACGGAAATGGCACAGCTTTTCCGCCAGTTAAAGACCACGGTATTCCACGTTACCCACGACCCGTCCGAAGCATTCGCCATGGCGGACCGCATTATCGTGATGAACCAGGGTGTGATTGACCAGATTGCCACTCCGGCGGAATGTTACGAAAGCCCCCGCACCATCACGGTAGCGGGACTTTTAGGCGCCGGAAACTGCGTGCATGGCGCAGTAATGGAAGGGCCCGCGGAAGCAGACGATGCAGAAGTTGGAAGTGCAGAGCAGGCAGCAGATGGCAGCGACAGGGAAAACCGTGCCGTTGTCAGCATGCAAAACCGGAAGCTTGTCTGTAAAAGTTTTCAAAATGTTAAAAAAGGACAAAAAATGCTCTTGAAATTTCGCCCGGAAGAATGTATTTTTGTAGAAAAAGAATGTAAAAATGCTATTCCGGTGCGCGTGGTGATGTCCTCATTTGAAGGCGGCCAGTACCGGGTTAAGGTGGAAACAGATGGCGGCGATACCTTCTGCCTGCTTCATCCTACGTTTTTGAAGGAGCAGCAGACGGGATACGCCCAAATCCTTCCGGAAAGGTTGTATGCTTATGAGGAAATTTCTGGCTAAGGGCGGTTACGGAGAACATGGACGGAGCTGCTTTTTAACGGAATACGGTACAGAAGGTCGTTTTTATATGGTGGATTGTGGTATTATGGACAGCGACAGCAATCCCTATCCCGATGTGACGGAGGAGGAACTTGCCAAAACGGATTACGTTTTTCTGACGCACAGTCATAAAGACCATAGCGGTGCATTCATGCACTTTGTGGAAAAAGGTTTCCGGGGGACACTGGTTACCTCTGCCATGGCGTTTGAACTGTCAGATATAACCTATGACAAGGTTGTCATTTTATCATTGGATATGGAGCAGCCGGTGGCTTTCCGGCAGCAGGACTTGCAGGTTTCCTTCGGCAGAACCGGCCACTGCATGGGCGGCCTGTGGTTTCTCATCACGGATGCACTGGGCACCTGCTTTTTCAGCGGAGACTATCAGGAAGATACCCTTGCCTATGCCTGCGATGCGGCAAGAGGAATGAAAGCGGAGCTTGCTATTGTGGATTGTGCCCATTATGAAACGGACAAGAGTGCTGCCGAACTTCGTGAGGACATGCTCGCACAGACGGATAAATATCTGCAGGAGGCGAGACGGGTCATTTTCCCGGTACCCAAATACGGTCGCGGCATGGAGATGTTTGCCCTGTTGGAAAAGGAATTTCCGGATAAAAAAGTCATGGTGGATGCTGCTTTCGTAAGAGAAAGCCTGCGCTGCCTGAAGGACAGAGCCTGGTTCTGCGAGGATACCTACGACAAATTATGTGGATTACTGGAGCGGCTTTCCGGGGAATGTGTGGATTTCTCCAGAGAGGATGCCGTACAGCCGGATTATGATATTCTGCTGCTTGCGGACACGCACCTTTTGAAGCCTTACAACACTGCTTTCGTGGAAAAGGAAGTAGCCGCCGGAGCAAGAGTAATCGTTACCGGCAGAGTCAGACCCGGCAAGCTGCCGGAAAAACTGCTTGCCGAAGGAAAAGCAGCGAAGTTTCTGTACCCCCACCACCAGAGCAGAGGCGACCTGCTCCGCGTGGCAGAAAACAACGACTTTACCGTCGTCCTGCCTTACCACAATGAGGTAAAAGAAGTGCTGGTGAAGTAAAGAGAAGTAAAAAGAGAGGCTTAAGCCGGTATGACAGAAATGTTGTACCGGTTTTTTGATTTTAAATTATACTCTGTTATTGTATGGCTTTTTTGTCGGATTACGCGATAAGTCGGAATATATAAAATTAGGGTGAAAATTGACGGAAAATGTAGGATATGGTAATGTAATAATAAGTGGGTAAGTCATGGCAACATGCAATAAAAAGAATAAATGTTGAAAAATGATTACAAAGACCGATTTATGGGACAAGTGATGAGTATACTGGGAGAGAAGGGAAACCGAAAAGAGAAGCATGGCGAAGAGTTCGCCTACATGAGCAGATTGGGAGAAATGACTATGGCAGAGAATAGAAGAGAATTGACACAGGATGAAATGGATTTGAACACGGGAGCAATGGCTTATCAGCAAGGAGATTATAAAACCGCCATTACCTATTACACTAAAGCCGCAGAAGCGGGGAATGTGATTGCTCTCAGCAACCTGGGCTACTGCTACTATTACGGCAGGAGTATTCCGGTGGACAAAGTAAAGGCAAAGGAATGCTGGGAAAGGGCATCTATTTTTGGTGATATTGCTGCTGTATACAAGCTGGGTGATATGTATCGGAACGACGATCTAAAGAAAAATATTGCCTATTCCCATGCTCTTTACCGGAGAGCCTTTGAAATGGCACTGGAATCGGAAGATATCTATGTCTGCCCGGATGCTTATCTGCGCATGCTTCGCTATTATCCGGAGGAAATCGATCATTATGCAGACAGGCAGACCATTGCCGAAGACTGTGTCTCCATGTTAAAGAAGCGAATTGAGGATGGTGACCGTTATTCCGACAAGCTGTTAAAAGAGGCGGAAGATTTCCTTCAGAAAATTCATTCTGCTGCACCCAAGGATGCAGATATGACACCGGAGTTTGTTCATGGAAAAAATATACCCGACAGCCTGCAGGTAAAAGAGAGTTTCTTCTCAGACGGCAGGAGCTATCTGGCTGAAATGTGGTGCCTGGAACAGACAACCAATGTAACCTATTATTTTCCGGTAGACGATACAATGGGGGGTAAAATCCCCAATGACAGTGGAGCAATCGAGGACTTCCTGATCCGCCAGAAGAAATTAGTGGCCGGGGAATCCCATCCTCTGGGCATCCAGATCATAGAAAGATACGGCTGCCGGATTTATTCCGTGACAGTATGCGTGGGCTGCGACGATGAGGTGTTCTGCGAGGCGTATTTGTAGGGTGAGAAAGGTGTGTAAATGGACTTAGGATAAGGAGAAAAGGGATTTAAGAATATTTTTCAGAGCTTTATGGGAGAAGATAAACCGTTAATGAAAGCAATATGCAACAAAAAAAGACTTGAAACCAAGTCTTTTAAGTTCTACACCATGTAGAGTCTTGCGACGATTTCGGATAAATCCTTATTTGCACTCGTCTTGTAAGTTCATTAATAGGCTATCATTATTGAAGAGATATGTCAAGATAAAAAATTATGAAAAATTAAAGGAGGAATTTTCATGCGGGAAACAGGAAAGGATTATTATTTAGGGTTGGACATGGGAACAAATTCTGTAGGCTGGGCAGTTACAGATGAAAACTATGTGCTGATGAGAGCAAAGGGCAAGGATTTATGGGGTATTAGGGAATTTGATGAAGCGCTTACGGCTGTTGACAGAAGAACGCATCGTGTAGCAAGAAGAAGACGCCAGCGTGAAATAGCAAGAATTGGGTTACTTAAGGAATATTTTCATGATGCAATAGCAGAAGTAGACCCTGATTTTTACCAGAGACTGGATAACAGTAAGTATCATGAAGAAGATAAGGATAGTGCGGTAAAAGGCAAAAATGGGATTTTTAATGATGCAAATTATAACGATAAGGATTATTTTAAGCAGTATCCTACCATTTTTCATCTTAGAAAAGAATTAATAGAATCGACAGAAAAGCATGATGTACGTTTGGTTTATCTTGCTTTATTAAACATGTTTAAGCACAGAGGTCATTTTCTGAACGCAGGTCTTAGTACAGAGTCTGAAAACACCATGGATACGGCATACCACAATTTTGTAGAAACTGCAGCACAGACCATAGAATGCAATTTTATGGAAACAGTTGATATAGAAAAGATAAAGGAAATATTAGGAAGCAGAGATTATTCACGCAGTAAAAAAGCAGAGCTGGTAGCTCAGATATTACACGTAGATAGCAAAAATAAAGTTCAAATGGCTTGTATTAAATGCATTTGCGGATTAAAAGTGACTGCTGCCGCAATATTTGGAGATAAGATGGCAGCGGATGAAGAGAAAAAGACAGATATATGCTTTTCTGATTTTGGATATGATGAGAAAGTGCCTGTTATTTTGGAAATTGTTGGAGAAGAGAACTTTGAACTTGTTTTGGCTATGCAGGAAATATATGATATTGGTTCTTTGGCAGGCATCATGAAGGATTCTTTGTATTTGTCTATGGCACGGGTAAAAGAATACGAGCAGCATGGAAAGGATTTAAGGATATTAAAGGGTGTTGTGAAGAAATACGGAACAAAGGAGGAATACGATACACTTTTCAGAACCATGGAGGAAGGAACCTACAGTGCCTATGTAAATTCCGTCAATACCAAGAAAAAAAGCCGCAGAGATGTAAAAAAGAGAACAAGGGATGAATTTTACGGTCGGTTGAAAAAGATAATATCCAAGATGCCCCAGAATGATTCGGATGTTCTGTATATTAAGGATAAGATGGAAAAGGAGGCATTTCTTCCCAAACAGCTGACAGCTTCCAACGGTGTAATACCTAATCAGATTCATGCCAGAGAAATGAAAAAAATCCTGCAGAATGCGGAAATATATCTGCCTTTTCTCAAAGAAAAGGACACTTCAGGATTAACTGTTTCAGAAAGAATCTTAAAACTGTTTAGTTTTCAAATTCCTTATTATGTGGGTCCTGTTTCGGAGAAAAGTAAATTAAATGGCGGTAATGGTTGGGTTGTCAGAAAAGAAGAAGGAACGGTTTTACCATGGAATATAGAAGAAAAGATAGATATGACGGCTACATCCAGAGAATTTGTAGAGAGAATGGTAAGAAGATGCTCTTATCTGAGTGACGAAAGAGTATTACCTAAAGGTTCTTTACTTTATGAAAGATTTTGTGTGCTGAATGAAATTAACGCAATTAAAGTAGATGGCGTTAAAATTCCCGTGGAGATAAAACAGGATTTATATAGCAAGTATTTCAAAAAAGGCAAGAAAGTTACCAAGAAAAAAATTGCGGAATTTCTTATTGCAAGAGGAGTAATAAAAGAAGACCAGACGGAACTGATTTCCGGTATAGATATTGCAGTAAACAGTACCTTATCCACTTATGCAAAGTTTTATGCTATCTTTGGCGAAAAAATGGAACAGGATTCTTATAAAAAGATGGTAGAACAGATTGTGGAATGGTGCACAATTTACGGTGATGCGAAGAAATTTCTGGAACAGAAAATTAAAGAATGCTACGGAAACGTTCTGACGCAGGAAGAAATCAAGAGAATTACAGGATTTAAATTCAGGGATTGGGGAAGACTTTCCAAGGAATTTCTGGAGTTGTCCGGATGCAGTAAAGCAACCGGGGAGGTTATGCCCCTTATTTCCATGATGTGGGAAACGAATGATAATCTGATGGAACTTTTGGATGACAATTATTATACATATCGTGAAGCCTTAGAAGAAAAGCAGAATAATGCTTTTAAGCTTTTGGCAGATATTGAACCGGAAGATTTGGATGAAATGTATTTTTCTGCGCCGGTTAAAAGAATGGTATGGCAGACCTTGTGTATTATTAAAGAGCTTGAAAAAGTATTGGGTAAGGCACCGAAGCGTCTTTTTGTAGAAATGACACGTAATGAACAAAAGGACAAGAAACGTACGGATTCCAGAAAGCAGCAATTCCTGGATTTATACAAAAATATAAAGGATGAAAGCAGGGATTGGAAAGAACTGATTACCCGTGCAGATGAAAACGGCACATTGAAAAGTAAAAAAATGTACTTATACCTGACACAGATGGGAAGATGTATGTATACAGGACATCCGATTGATTTAGAGGATTTGTTTAAGGATAATCGGTACGATATTGACCACATATATCCGCGCCATTTTGTAAAAGACGATAATATTATGAACAATCTTGTTTTGGTAGAAAAGGAAAAGAATGCCCACAAAAGTGATAATTATCCTTTGGAAGAAGAAATCTACAAAAAACAGTTGCCTATGTGGAAGGATTTGCATCAGCGCAAACTGATTACAGATGAAAAATTCAAACGTCTAACGGGACGGAATGAATTTACGGACGAACAGAAGGCTGGATTTATTGCAAGACAGTTAGTAGAGACAAGTCAGGGAACCAAGGGTGTTACAACTATCCTGGAGAGAGCACTGCCGGATACAAAGATTGTATATGCGAAAGCATCTAATGTTTCTGAGTTCAGACAAAAAAGAGATTTGCTGAAGAGCCGTGTGGTAAATGATTTTCATCATGCACAGGATGCATATTTAAACATTGTAGTGGGTAATGTGTACTTTGTGAAGTTTACACAGAACCCCTTGCATTTTATCAAAGCAGAATATGATAAAAACAAGGCACAGTATGAATATAACTTAAGCCGTATGTTTGACCGGGATGTACGACGCGGAAACGAAACTGCCTGGATAGGATGTAAAAAAGGTGAGGAAGCAGGAACTATTTTAACTGTTAAAAAGATGATGGCAAAAAATACACCTATGCTGACAAGGCTAAGCTTTGAAGGGAAAGGGGGATTGGCTGACCAGACCCTTTACAGTGCCGAGAAAGCGAAAGGAAACGGTTACATTCCCTTAAAGACCTCAGACTCTAAAATGCAGGATGTTACAAAGTATGGCGGATTTAATTCTGTTAGTACAGCTTACTTCTTTTTAGTTGAACATGAACTTAAGGGAAAGAAAGTCCGGACATTGGAGACAGTACCTATTATTTGGAGAGATAGAATAGAAAAGGATGAAACCATGCTTCTAAAATACTGTACAGATGTACTGGAATTAAAAAATCCTTCTATCCGGGTAAAAAAGATAAAGCTGCAGTCTTACATAAAGAAAGACGGGTATTATATGTATATAACGGGAAAAACCTTAAACAGAATTATTATAAAAAATGCTGTGCAAATGTGTCTGCAACAAAAATGGATAGTATATATAAAAAATATTGAAAAAGCTATACAGAAAAAAACAATTGATGCCACAATTACTTATGATGCAAATTTGGAACTTTACAATCTGATAGAAAGAAAGTATAAGTACGAAATATTTAAAAACAGACCTAATCCTATGGGAGATAAAATAGAGCAAGGGAAAAAATTATTTGAAGAAAAATCTTTATTAGAACAAAGCAAGATTTTGTATGAATTATTACAGCTATCTGCTATTGGAAATGTGAAAGCAGATTTACAATTAATAGGTGGTTCAGCTAGTTCGGGGGTAATGTTGATACCTAAAAACATTACCGATAGTAAAGAATTTATTCTTATCAACCAGTCTGTAACAGGTCTTTTCGAACAAAAAGTAGATCTGTTGACCGTATGAGCTGGCGTACGGTAGTCGTTGCAAGCAGTGCCAAGCTGGATTACCAGCTTGGTTATCTGGTTGTACGTAAAGAGGATGTAACCAAAATTCATATAAATGAAATTGCTATGGTTATTATTGAATCAACTGCAGTTTCCCTTACAGCAGCGCTTTTAAGTGAAATGATGAAGAGAAAGATAAAAGTGATTTTTTGTGATGAAAAAAGAAATCCTTCATCAGAATTAATACCGTATTACGGTAGTCATGATACCAGCATTAAGATAAAAAATCAGATAGACTGGTCAGCGGAAATAAAGGAAGCTGTATGGACGGAAATTGTTACAGAAAAAATCAGAAAACAGGCAGAACATCTGCGCTATTGGAAACGGCAGGAAGCAGATATGCTCGAACAGTATATTGGAGAAATAGAATTTGGAGATGTGACAAATCGAGAGGGACATGCTGCAAAAGTGTATTTTAATGCATTGTTTGGAATGGATTTTACCAGGACGGCAGAAAATAATGTTAATGCTGCGCTTAACTATGGGTATGGAATTCTTTTATCGACATTTAATCGTGAAATTGTAGCCAATGGATATATTACACAAATTGGTCTTTTTCATAATAATATGTTCAATCAATTTAATTTAGGCTCAGATTTAATGGAGCCTTTCCGGCCAATAGTTGATTTATGGGTTAAAAATATGCGTCTGGATACATTTGAACATGCAGAAAAAATGGAAATATTAAGGATGTTGCAAAAGGAAGTATTAATTGCGGGACGAAAGGAATATGTCAGCAATGCTATAAAAATATATTGCAAGAGTATTTTTGATGCTTTAAGTGATAAGGATACATCGCTGATAAAATTTTACGGAAATGAGCTATAGGTATATGAGAATATTGGTTTTCTTTGATTTACCGGTGTTAACAGATAAACAAAGAAGAGACTACCGCAGATTTAGAAAATTCCTGGTTAAAGGTGGTTTCTTAATGTTACAGGAATCTGTTTACTGTAAGTTGGTGCAGAATTCCACAGCGGCAGATACTATCTCTGAAAATGTAAGAAAAAACAGACCGGAAGAAGGTTTGGTGCAATTACTCAAGGTCACCGAAAAACAATATGCTAAGATGGAATATATTGTAGGTGAATTACACACAGAAGTATTAGATTCTGATGAAAGGCTGGTAATTTTATGAGATTGGTATATGCTGATTTCAATTTAGCTTTTGAATTGAAAGAAAATGAAGCAATGGTTGTTATTATTGAAAATCAGCATTTATTTGCAGAAATTGTTAATGAACTTATACAACAGTGTGCGGGGCAGGATGGAGGTTTTGTGCTTTCTGACTCTGATAAAATAAAAACTATTAGTAAGGAAATGCAATTTATCATGAATCCATTTCTGATAGATTGCAATGAAAAGAAAATTATTCAAAAACTTTATCAAGAGATAGAACTGGTCGCTTTAGAAGAATATATAGAATACATGAGCAGCGTGCATTCGGAAATTATTAATTGTTTGGATAAACTATCTGCAGCGGTACCATATGCTGTAAGCTATAATATTGACCAGAATATACCTTCGTTATTAAAGGCGTATAATGTTCAAATTGATGCAGAAGCAGAGAATCTTTTAGAAAAGTTAATCAATTATTTGCGAGTATTAAATCAACTATGCCATATTCATGTAATAGGATTTGTAAATTTGAAGACTTTTTTATCCGATGAAGAAGTGATGCAGTTATATGAATTTGCTTTTTATCAAAAAATTCAACTCATTCTTTTTGAAAACGTACAAAAAAGTGTTTTACAAGGAGAGAAAACTTGTATTTTAGATAAGGATCAATGTATAATAAATATTAATTGAACTTGCAGCGCACGTCATGCGTTAACCTCGGTGAGAACCTCAATAATATAATTTGAGGTTTGAGAGACTTGTAAGTTCGTAGGGATATAAAACAAACTGGAACTCGTAAGCAAGGTTGTGAACGTTTGAGA
>OKSL01001006.1_pt1 | contig 11599 bp, 8 predicted proteins | sample 1606251 | NCBI WGS metagenome assembly OKSL01 (sample SAMEA3879543, study PRJEB24766) | human gut metagenome | biome: human-associated habitat; feature: feces | place: USA | collected 1985/1987 | reverse complement strand
TCGTCAGGCTTAATGGGAGCGGGCGGCGCAGCGGCGGGCTTGCCATCCTTGGCCGCCTTATCATCCTTGGCAGGCTCGGCGGGCTTCTTGCCCTCGTCAGGCTTAATGGGAGCGGGCGGCGCAGCGGCAGGCTTGCCGTTCTCGGTGGGGCCGATGGCCTTGTTTACCTCAGCAGCCTTGACAGGTAAGGCCGCGGCGGCAGGTGGTTTCGCCTCCGTTGGCGGCTCAGTCGGTGCGGGGGTGGGTGGCGCTCCGGCAGCGGGTGTCCGAAATGCGCCGATCAGCGGGTTTTTCTTTTCATTGGACATGGTTTTACCTCCTAAAGATTTATGTCGAAAAATGTGTCTCAATTTGAGTAATGCCATTAAGTTAAGCAAAAAAGTCAAAATAATCGAAAAAAGTCCTTGACAATGGACGAAAAATGTGCAGCCAAGGCCTGAAAACGAAACGATTTTCAGGGAGGCCGCACATGAAAAACACGGTACTGACACTGCAGGAAAGGCTATTTTCCATCATTCGAAGACTCGGCGAGGAACCGAAACGGTATGCCCGAAATCCAGACCGGGATTTTACCCGAAAACGGACACTGACGCCCGCTGTGCTGATCTATCTCATTGTCGCGATGGATGAAAAAAGTATCTGGAAAGGTTTGCTCGGGCATTTTCGGAAGCGGATCGATACGCCGTCGGCGTCGGCATTCACCCAGCAGCGACAGAAGCTGCTCCCGTCCGCGCTCGAAGATATGTTTCACCACTTTTCGGATCACCTGCGTCCGCAAAAGAAATTTCAAGGGTATCGACTGCTGGCCGTAGACGGTTCATCTCTGAAATCCGGGACGTATCCTGCGGATGAGGATGCCTATCGCCCCGGAACAGAGCACCAGCACGGATGGAATTCTTTCCATATCAACGCACTTTTTGACCTCGAAAACGGAATTTATACGGATGTGATCGTACAGAAAGAGCACACCAAGCACGAATCCAGGGCGCTGTGCCAGATGACAGCACGTTCCACGATCAGCGACCCCGTGATCGTGCTGGCGGATCGCAATTATGAGGCGTACAACAACTTTGCCTGTCTGGAAAAGCACGGCTGGAAGTATTTGATCCGCATCCGGGATCGCGACCGAAAAAATGCTTATGGCATAAAACTGCCCGACAGCTCTGAGTTCGACCTGCCGGTGCGCATGACGCTGGGACGACTGACGCCGAAGCAGCTCCGGCAGCACGGCATCCCGATCCCGGAGCACTATTACCGGCTCTCAAACAGCATACCATTTGACTTTCTTGGCACGGAAAGCGCTGATTTCTATTCGTTTTCGACGAGAATTGTACGTTTGAAGCGGAAAGACGGCAAAACGCAAATGCTGATGACCAACTTGGACGCCGCACAGTTCCCGCTTTCGGCGCTGCGGGAGCTCTACGCCAGGCGCTGGGGCATTGAAACGTCGTTCCGCGAACTCAAATACACGGTCGGCCTCATTCATCTGCATTCCAGAAAGTCAGATCTGGTGCTTCAGGAAATATTTGCCGCATTTACGGTTTTCAATTTTACCCGAGCCGCTGCTTGTTGGAACACGAACGAGGGCTGCGGCAGCTCAAAATACAAGCGCCGCGTCAACTTTGCCCACGCGGTCTATCTGTGCTGCGAGCTCTTGCGCGGGGAAAGGACTGAAATTACCGGGCTTTTAGAGCGAGCACTGACACCGCGCAGGCCAGATCGCCTTTATCCGCGACCAAAAATCTCTGACAACCGGCTCTCCGCCATGTACGTTTCGGCGCGATAGGTTTTCCATAAATTTTCAGGCGGAGTCCCTCCGCCTATTTGTTATGCGCATTTTCCCAAAGCCACAACATCTGAACAGGCCGATATGCTCTTGCAGTTGCCGCAGATCTTATTTTTCCTGCGAAAAAGACATCTGGTTTTTGCCAGACGGGGATTCAGGATTAACTTAATGGCATTACTCAATTTGAGCCGCATTTTCAACCAAAATTAAGGGCCGAAGTCATGTTGGACTTCGGCCTGATAGTGGTTATTCATGGTCAACGGCGCGTTGAACAGCGTGGTTAGCAGGTATGCGCGGATATTGCGGACTTGGGTGGTATTGCGGCGCAGGCACTCGAAAACATAGACCATCCGCGTGTAGTCCAGTTGGTAGAAGCGCGCCTGCACCTGCGGAAGAGGGATATTCTCACCGCCGATCCGCACCGTCGGCTGCGCGGAACACATTGTATCGGCCATCAGCCCTACAACCTCGTCTACATCCTCGGGGTTAAACTGCTGGCAAAGGAGATGGTACTCGATGTTTTCCTTGATCTCTTTCAGATATTCGCTTCTATCCATCCACCCCGGCTTAGCGATGAAGGAAGCGGAAGGTGATGGATGGATAGATTGATTTTTATAGCTGAAATCAGTTTGATTAGATTCAATATAATTACCGTCCGATTTTCCGAAGTCTGCACTTCTGAAAATCGGAAGTCTTGACTTCTGCTTTTCGGAAGCCTTGACTTCTGATTTTCCGACTTCTTGACTTCCGATTTTCGGAAGTCTGGGAAGCTCCTGCGGCGCAAGGGATTCAGCGGTTATCTGGCGTGTGGTGAAGCGCTTGACATAGATTTTTGCCGGCCTTCCTTGCCCTTGTTTCACGCGCTCGATCAGCCCACAGCCTTTGTCTGCGTCCAGTTCGGACAGCAGCTTGACAGCTTTTTCGTGGCCGCAGCTCAAGTCCTCCTGAATCTCATCCAGCGTGTAAAAAATATAGACCCGGCCAGCGTCATCATACCAGCCATTCCGGGCAGATAAGCCCATTCGGTCAAGCAGGAGGCCGTATAGCAGCTTTGCATCAGTGGATACTTTTTTGAAATGCTGCCCCGTGATAAGCTGGCGGGGGATGCGATAAAAAGAAAATTGGCTGCTCTCGTCTCCATAGTAATAGTCATATATCATGTTCTCCGCCATGTTTTCCTCCTTACAGCCAGAAAAGAACATGAAAAAAGGACACCATCTTTTTCAGATAGTGTCCTTTTTCGACCTGTCACTTTTGGCGTCTGTCAATAAAGTTAGTATTCTCAATGCTTTTAAGGGACTTCTTTATCGACACACTCCTTCGGTTTTCGGTGTTTTTTTGTTGCAAAAACGCAGAAAATGGTGCGAGCCAAAATGTGGGTCAACTGCCTGACCCACACCGTGACCCACACGCGGAAATGCGCGGATAGGTTTAAAGAGTACCGGAGAGGAGGCTTTGCCCCCTCTCCGATATTTCTTATGTTCTTTTTCTGCTCACATCACTTGTGCCATGAAGCTGCCCATTTTCTCCGCGGCCTTTTGCTGCATCTGCCGTGTGACGTGGGTGTAGGTGCGGAGAGTGAAGCCCGCGTCGTAGTGCCCGAGCATACTGCTGACGGTTTTGACGTCCACGCCATTTTGCAGTGCCAAGGTCGCGAATGTATGTCGCAGATCATGAAAGCGTATGTGCTCCAGTCCTGCGTCTTTGAGAATTTTCTTGTGGAGGTTTACCACCGAATCAGGGTGATACATTTCTCCTGTTCTGCTGGACGGGAACATCCACGGATTGTCGGGGTGTTTGGCGTGTTCCTGCTTCAGCAGCTCCACGGCATCCTGCGGAATGGACACCTCTCGGATAGAGTTGCCGGTTTTGGGGCGGCTTAGAATGAGCTGGTGCTCTGTGTCCCAGCTGGCCTGCTTACTGACGGAGATGGTGCAGTTGGTTTCGTCAAGGTCGCTCCATTGCAATGACAGCAACTCGCCTTTCCGCAAGCCCGTGACCAGCTCCAGATAGAACATGGGGAGCAGACCTCTCCTGTCAGCGGCTTCCAGATAATCCTTGATGTGCTCAGGTGGAAGAATCTGCATTTCGATTTTTTGCACCTTCGGTGCGATGCAGTCCTCGGTCGGGTTCCGCAGGATCAGGCGCTCCTTGACCGCCCGTTCCAAGGCGCTGTGCAGCATGAGATGCAGACTCCGAACTGTGGTACTGCTGAGTCCAGGGTTGCCGTGACCGCTCTTGCGGTCGATACGCCCATTTTCCATCAGATCTTTGTAGAGCTTTTGTAAGTCATGGGCAGTCAGCTTGGTGAGCTTGATGCTGCCGATGCGGGGAATCGTGTACTGCTCGACCATGAGTTGGTAGCGGTCAGCCGTGGCGACTCTTACGTTTGGCTTTGCGTAGATGTCATACCAGCTTCGCAGCCATGTGGCGACGGTATACTCATCGGCACGGCTGACATCAATACCCTTGACCGATTCCAGCGCGGCACTCAATTTTGCCTTGCATTCTGCCTGTGTCTTGCCGAGTACATTTTTGATGATCCGCTTGCCTGTTTCGGAATGGTAGCCTGCGGTATAGCGGCCCTCCCAGCGACCATCGGACCTCTTGCGAATGCTGCCCTCGCCGTTGGCGCGTTTCTTAGCCATATAGAGAATCAACTCCTTTCTTGGTAGCCACAACACATACCACAACTCCTTGAAGAAAGCTATTACTTTTTGGACATCTTCTGTGGTTGGTACAAAATAAGCATAGTCTCCGAGGCTTCATATACGCTTCGGGTGCTATGCTTATTTTGTACCAGACAATAAGCGCCCTTTTCTGCCGTGATTTTTACAGCAGCACCTTGCTCCCCTTGCCGCTCGCTTCGGCTGCGTCGAGCAGCGCGGCGGCAGCAGCAATATCCTGCAACGCGATACCTATAGAGTCAAAGACGGTAATCTTATCGGCACTGTCTCGACCTGCCTTTGTCCCTGCAATCACCTCGCCAAGCTCGCCGACAAGCGACGGAAGGATCCCTTCTTTATGCGCTAGTTCGCACTCGCCAACGGCAAAGCACTGTGCCGTATCGTCGCCAAAGACACAGGCCGTGCGCAATATCTCACTTTCAATCTCCTGCTTGCCGGACATATCGGCACCCACGCAGCTGATATGCGTTCCGGGACGCACCCACTCCGCACGCAGAAATGGCTCATACGCAGGCGTTGCAGTCAGGATAACGTCGCTCGTTTTGACTGCACACTCCAACTCTTTTGCAGTGATTTCAGCACTCAGCTCTCTACCGCTGTCGGCAAGAAGCTTTTTCACCCTTTCGAGAACGACGGGAAGCACCACTTCCGCCTTTTCAGGGTGATGTGGATTGACAAGGTATACATGCTCAAACTGCGGCATGAGATACAACGTCGCAGCAATGAGATATGGTGCGAGCGTGCCCGTACCCACCATGGTAAGCAGCTTGGAGTCAGGGCGCGCAAGGTATTTCGCACCGAGTGCTCCTGCCGCACCGGTGCGGAAATCCGTAATCGGGCCCGCATTAAGCAGCGCCTTTGGCGCACCGGTATGCACGTCAAACAGCAAAGATGTGCCGTAAAGCGCAGGCATCAACCTGTCGGGATTTGCCCCAAACCACGATACAACCTTCAACCCGTAGCAGCCAGAGCCCCCCATGTCGCCGGATTTGATATCAAGGTCAGCATCGCCGGGGATAAACTCATGGAATACCATCGGCCATGTTCCAGCTGTGCCTCGGCTCTTTTCCAAATATGCCTGCTCCACAGCGCGAATCGCCATCGGGAGCGTCAGCAGAGATTCAATATCTTCGCTGTTCAAAATCGTTACTTCGGTCATGATCTCTTTCCTCCTCAATTCAGCTTGTCCGAAAAATCCGCCAGCGCGGCGAGGCCGTCTTTGAGCGTCTGCGCGTCGCAGGCGTAGCCAATGCGCATACTGTGCGGCTGCTCGAAGCAGTCGCCCGGCGTGACGAACGAACCGGTCCCGTGATAGAGCCGCTCGCAGAACTCGTAGGACGGGATATCAAAATCGTAGTACACGAGCGCGGTCGTGCCCGCCTGCGGCTTGGTGTAGTAGAAGTGCGGATGCGCCTGCATCCACTCATCCAGAATGGCAAGATTCTCACGCACGATGGCTTGATTGCGGCGGATCATTTCGTCGCTGTGGCGCAGGGCAAGCGACGCGACCGCGTCGTCGAACATACCGCAGCTGATGAGGTTGTAGTCGCGGTGGGAGAGGAACGCCTTCACCGCCGCCTTGTCGTGCGTGGCGATCCAGCCCATGCGGATACCGGCGAGCGAAAACACCTTGGACATACTGCTGACCGAAATGCCCTTTTCGTAGAGGTCGGCAACGGACTCGCACCAACCGTCGGCCTGCGTCAGGTGACGGTACACCTCGTCGCAGAGAACGTAAGCATCCACGCCGCGGGCGATCTCAATGATTTGCTCCAGTAGCTCCCGGCTCATGAGCGCTCCGGTCGGGTTGTTGGGATTGTTGATGCAGACCATCTTCGTCCCCGGCGCCACGAGGGCTTTGAGCTCGTCGAGGTCGGGCAGATAATGGTTCCCCTGCTTCAGGTGCATGATGGCGACGTCCGCGCCGATGGCCTCGGGAATGGAATAGAGCTGCTGGTAGGTCGGCATGATGCTCACCACGCGGTCGCCGGCGGAAATGAGCGAGCAGAACACATGGTGGTTCGCACCCGCCGCGCCGTGCGTCAGCACGACCTCGTCTGGCCGGACGGTGCGGTAGAGTCTGCACACGCCCTCACGCAGCGCATTGCTGCCCCAGATGTCACCGTAGGTCAAGCGTGTCGCGCAGAATTTGGATAAAAATTTATCCTTGCTCTCGCCGGTGAGTGCAAAGAGCTCATCGAGGGAAACGGAGTCCACGCAGGTCTCGGCGATGTTATAACGCGCGCCAGTCTCGTACTCGTTCATCCATTCTTCCACGGCAAAGGGTTTGATGTTCATAGCAATTTCTCCTTTTGGCAAAAAAGTAAAGGCATCCATGACCCAGCCTTATCCGACGCAAATCGGAATACCTACGGCTCGGTCACGGATGCCTTTTATCCCTCGGCCGGTGCCAAGGGCAGCATACAATATTTGAGTTGTCTACGATTATAAATGCACGCACCGCAAATGTCAAGAGAGATTTTTCAGAATAATCTGAGGTCCCTCAACGCACCTCTGGCAACAGGGTACGGGCCATGTGAATTTTTGCTGCCAGAGAAAGCTGCTCTCCATCCGCAGCGAAGCGATAGCTGAGGCCGCAGACGGTGCGGATCTTTTCCAGCCGATAGCGGACCGTGTTTTCGTGCTGGGTGAGCGCCGCCGCCGTCTTTTTTAGGTCGGCGTCATTTTTGACGTAGCTGAGCAGCGTTTCAAAGAGCGCCGTGCCGTTCTCCGTATCGTAGTCGCGAATAGGGTCAAGGATGTGGTCGCTGAAACGCACAAAGTCCCGCGAATGGCAAAACGGCAGCAAAAGCTGATAAATGCCGATCTTATCGTAACATACGACACTCCCCTGACCGGAGTTTCGGCAGCTTGCAGCATACTTGCCCTCCAAAATCGCCTCACGAAACTCTGTAATGTAATAGTGCGGCGCGCTGATGCCCAAGCGCAGTTCGCGCTGCCCGCCGCCGCTGAACAGATCAAACACGGCAAAAAAGAGATCTTCCCCGTAGTCCTTTGAAAGTGTATCAGACGAAAAAATGAAAAGCAAATTATCTTCAAACTTAATGATTCTATTTGTAATATTGAACAAAGCGCTGTTTTGATACTCGTGCAGAAGTCCCAAATAATCATCCGTCGCCATCGGTTCTGTCAGAACTGCATAGGCCACAAAGTAGGATGGGCGCAACGAGGGAATGACCTCTTTTGTACGTTGGACGATCTCCTCCGGCGAGAGGGTGTCACCCAGCAGTGTATGGATCGTGTCGGCATAAAAGTTGGTGTATTCCATCTGCTCGCGGCGATGCCTGACCTCGTAGACGAAGTCCTCAAAATAAACGCCGCTACCGTTCACGACTAAAATCGGGAAACCCTTGGAATCAGCGTATTTCAGCACAGTTTCCGGAATTTGCAGATTGAAGACATTGCGGATCAGTAGTGCGCTGCACCCCTTTCTCACCAGGTGACGCACCGCGTCGCCGATGAGGTAGGGGTTCTTTTTTGCGTAGAGGAAGGTCGAAACAACGATCATCCCCTCGTGAAAATTATCGCAGATGTAGCGGTCCTTCACCGACGGGTCGAGCTCATAATCCAGAATGCCGACGCTGTTCACGCCACGTGAAAGCCCACACTCTCCCGCGAGCAGCAAAAACTTTTCTTTGAATACGTGGTAAAAGTCCGATACCGTATAGTCCATTGTTCCTCTCCTGCACTGTGAAATTTACAGAATAGCGGCCGTTTATTTTGGCGTTTTTCCATTTTTCTGTGCAATAATAGCTTTATTTTGTTATTATAGCATGTTTTCTTTCAAGAATCAATGTGAAAATCACAATTTGCAATTAGCCAAAGTGTTCTCTTTTACAAAAATATCCCATTGAAGGCCGTCCTCGCTCCCGATACAATGACGTCGAAAGTCAGGAGCCCTATTCCGAGGGTCTCCAAGTAAAAAATATAAGGAGGACATCATTATGGCTATCAATCTCAAAGGACGTTCATTTCTCACGCTGAAGGATTTCACCCCCGATGAAATATCCTACCTGCTCAAGCTCGCTGAAAATCTGAAGGACAAAAAGCGTGCCGGCATCAAGGACAAGACGCTCAAAGACAAGAACATTGCGCTGCTGTTTGAAAAGGCCTCCACCCGCACCCGCTGTTCGTTTGAGGTTGCCGCCAAGGATGAGGGCGCTGACATCACCTATCTCACCCCCTCGATGTGCCATATGCGCAAGAAGGAGAGCTGGGAGGATACGGCCATCGTTCTCGGCCGCTACTACGACGGCATCGAGTACCGCGGCTTTGAACAGTCCGTAGTGGAGACACTGGCCGCGCACGCGGGCGTTCCCGTTTGGAACGGTCTGACCGACGTTGACCATCCTACGCAGATCCTCGCGGACCTTCTGACCATTCAGGAGCACATCCGCAAGCCGCTCGACGAGGTCAAGGTCGTCTTCTGCGGCGATACGCGCAACAACATGGCCTACGCCTGGATGTACGGCTGCGCCAAAATGGGTATGCACTTTGTCGGCTGGGGTCCGAAGGAGCTCTCCCCCTCCGAGGACATCGTCGCCTACTGCAACGAGGTCGCCAAGGAGACCGGTGCGGTGCTCGAATTTGGTGAAGACCTCGCCCTGCTCAAAGGCGCGGATGTCATCTACACCGACATTTGGGTCTCTATGGGCGAGGAGGCTAAGCTCGCCGAGCGTGTCAAGCAGCTCGCCCCCTACAAGGTAACAAGCAAGGTCATGGCCGCGACGGAAAATCCCAAGTGCCTGTTTATGCACTGCTTGCCCGCTTACCACGATTTTGAGACGTTGACCGCTCAACACTGCAAAGAAGAGGGCTACGACATCCGCGAGGTCGATGATGACGTCTTCCGCAGCAAGCAGAGCGTCGTATTTGACGAAGCCGAGAACCGTATGCACACCATCAAGGCTGTCATGGTCGCCACCATCGGCAACGTCTGATCGAAACAACTCGCTCAAGGGCGACGATCTTTTCTTCACTCACGGCAAAGCCTTCGGTGCAAACCGGAGGCTTTGCCGCATTCCGTCATTATATAATATAAGGAAGCCGCTCTGCCCACGGCAGAACGGCTTTTCGTTCAATCCTCCGGCATGGCGACGGCGCGCACGGGCGAGCCGTCAGCGTTCTTGAAGCGCAGGGGGAGCGTCGCGTAGGGGAAGGTTTTCCCCACAAGGGAGGCGAGATTGCAGAGATTCTCCGTGTTCACAAAGCCTGCGCCGAGCAGGATCTTGTGCACGGGATAGTCCACCGTGTCCATTGGGTCGATGGAGATGGCGTCGGTGCCGACGCCCTTGAGCGGAAAGGCGGCAAGGTACTCCGCCGCCTCAAGCGAGAGCACGGGGAAGGGGGAGAAGTACTGCTCGCTGCCCCAATATTTCTCCCAGCCGGTGTAGAAGAGCAGGAAGTCTGCGGCTTCGATCTCCGAGGCATGGAGCTGGAGCCGCGCTTTGGGGATCTCCTTTCCCGCAAGGTCGGAGCAGTCGAGCACATAGGCCGTGCCGACGTACTTGTCCGCCGGAAATTGATCGAGCGTCTTGCCGTCGCGCAGCATATGCGCGGGGGCGTCCATGTGCGTGCCGGTGTGGGAGCCCATCGTCAGCAGCGTTTCACGGAAGCCGTGCTGCTCAAAGGTGTTCGAGGGCGTGAGCTTCGGCGGCTCGGTCTCGGGATAGACGGGCATGGCCTCTTCGATGAGGTGGGTCAGGTCAAGAATTTTCATGGCGCTTCTCCTTTTCCAAAAAAATCATCAGGGCGGCAAGGTCGGCGGGAGAGACGCCCGAAATGCGCCCCGCCTGTCCGCAGGCCGTCGATGCCGGAATAGTCAAGCTCCTCGGGCAGCAGGCGGCTCTCGAGCCGCGTAAACTCCTCGACCTCGGCCATCTGGCGGCGGATGTAGCCCTCGTACTTCACGGTGATCTCCACCTGCTCGGCGATGTCCTGCGGGCAGGCGGCGCAGCCGGCATCGAAGGCCCGCAGATCGTCGTAACGCAGTTGCGGGCGGCGCAGCAGCGCGATGAGCGGGCTGCCGTCCGTGATCTCCGCCGTGCCGCGCTCTCGCAGCAGCGCGTTGAGCGCATCGCTCGCGGGAAGGCCGGTGTGCTCGAGCCGTTTGATCTCCCGCGCGACGGCGGCGTACTTTTCCTCCACGGCGGCAAGACGCTCGTCGGAGATGAGGCCGATGTCGTGCCCGAGCTTTGTGAGCCGCCGGTCGGCGTTGTCCTGCCGCAGGAGCAGGCGGTACTCGCTGCGACTCGTCATGATGCGGTAGGGCTCGTTCGTACCCTTGGTCACAAGATCGTCGATGAGTGTGCCGATGTAGCTCTCCGAGCGGGAGAGGACAAAGGGAGACTGCCCCGCGAGCCTGCGCGCGGCGTTCACACCGGCAACAAAGCCCTGTACGGCGGCCTCCTCGTAACCGGACGAGCCGTTGAACTGCCCCGCGCCGTACAGCCCCGCGATGGCTTTCGTTTCCAGCGTAGGCTTGAGCGCGGTGGGGTCGATGCAGTCGTACTCAATGGCGTAGGCGGGGCGCATGATCTCCGCGTGCTCGAGCCCCGGAATGGTATGGACCATCCGCACCTGTACGTCCTCGGGCATCGAGGAGGAAAAGCCCTGAATGTACAGCTCCTCGGTATCAAGCCCCATCGGCTCGATGAAGAGCTGGTGGCGGGGCTTGTCCGCGAAGCGGACGATCTTCGTCTCGATGCTCGGGCAGTAGCGCGGCCCGACGCCCTCGATCACACCGGAGTAGATGGGGCTGCGGTCGAGATTTTCGCGGATGATGCGGTGTGTCTCCTCGTTCGTGTAGGTGAGGTAGCACACCGCCTGATTGCAGGGAACGTGCTCGGTCGTGAACGAGAACGGCAGCGGCTCGGCGTCGCCATCCTGCCGCTCCATTTTGGAGAAATCGACGCTGCGGGCGTTGACGCGCGGGGGCGTGCCGGTCTTGAAGCGACGCAGGGGAAGGCCGAGCGCGCGCAGCTGCTCCGCGAGCGGCAGGCTTGCGTGCATCCCATCGGGGCCGCTTGACTGAATGCATTCGCCCACGATGGTGCGCCCGTCAAGGTAGGTTCCCGAGCAGAGGATGACGGCCTTTGCGCCGAAC
>OKSL01001005.1_pt1 | contig 11612 bp, 7 predicted proteins | sample 1606251 | NCBI WGS metagenome assembly OKSL01 (sample SAMEA3879543, study PRJEB24766) | human gut metagenome | biome: human-associated habitat; feature: feces | place: USA | collected 1985/1987 | reverse complement strand
CATCGTAGGAATATTCCGTGCTCCAAGTGTAACCGGCGAGCGTGTGTGTCAGCTTGGCCAGTCGGTTGTTTGCATCGTACTTGTAGTTATATGCCGCAACTGTCGTTCCGTATGCAATGCTGCTGCCGGATCCGGTGAAGCTCTTTTCGGTGCTTGCCATGCACCTGCCTGCATGGTCATATTCGAAGAAAGTTGAGCGGTGAGTTTCGTAATTGCGAAGCTCATATAGGTTGCCTTCACCGTCGTAGATGAATTCATACGCCTGCCAGCTCATGGAAGCGTTGCCTTTGTTGATTGCGGAAACGCGGTCGAGAGAATCGTAGAAGTAGTAAACGGCCGAACCGTTGCCGAAATCAACCCTGCTGAGCCTGCTGTATGCATCATAGAAATTGGTGGACAGAGCAATGCTTCCGACCTTAGTGCTTACCGTTCGTCCCCAGTCATCGTATGTGAAGTTGTAAACAGTGCTTGCCCTGCTTATTTTATTCAGCCTGCCGTAGGCATCGTAACCATAGTTTACAGTGCCGACGCCCGAGCCGGTAAGGCTTGCGAGACGGAGCATCGAAGCAGCATTACCATAGGTGTAGGTGCTTGTATTGCCCTTTGCATCCGTAACCGATGTTTGCTGTCGGGTATTGTCGTTGTATGTATAGGTAACGGAGTTTCCTCTTGCATCGGTAACTGCCGCTGCAAGAGCGGAAGCGGAGTCGTATTCCGTCTGAGTTCGGATGTAGGTTGTGCTTCCTCCGAGTTTTGTCTCGGTAACATTGCCGTTTGCATCGTAGACATTGGTTGTTTTTACCCCTTCCGGCGTTGTTGACGTAAGCAGGTTGTGCTTGCTGTCGTAGGTGTATAAGGTTTTGTTGCCGAGCGGGTCGGTGGAGGAAGTTACGTTGTCGTTGTTGTCATAGGTCAGTTTGGGTTCCTGTCCTATAAGGGAGGCGTAACCCGTAACGTTGCCGTTATCGTCATAGGAATAACTTTGAGAGAACTGTTCCCTGTGCAGCTGAAGCCCGTCAAAGCGAGCGGTGTTGCGTGAGTAGTCGAAGCAGACGACGATTCTTACTTCGGTGTAGTCAAGCGAAGCGACCGCACTTGCACAGGTGTACTGCCAATCGGTTGTGTCGGCAGCAAAAGCGGCGGTGACCTCATTTTGGAAGGTGCCGTTTGAGTAGAACTGAAGCTTTATTTCTTTTCTTCCGAAGACACGGTAGCTTATCGGGCTGTCGGACGTGTTGAGCTGTACGGTTTCCGGCACGGAGTCGGATGCGCACCAACCGCCGAATGAATAGACATCGCCTTTTTTGCCGTTTACATGAATCGACTGGAAAACATGCTTAATTGCACCGGTGCTGCCGGTGATTTTAAGCACCTGATCCGAGAAAGCGCCGGGGTGCGAGGAATCGCCTGCTGCGGAGACGATTTCGTTGGGGATTGCGGTGTCGCCGACAACATTCTGTGCATAGCCTGTCGAGTTATCCGAATCATCGGACGAGGATGCTCCGTCAGTGAAATCGCTGTTTTGGAGCATGTTGTAACGATTCGGCGTTTCGCCGGTTTCAAGCTGTATGGAGTCGGCGTAGGCTGTTCCCGAAGCGGACTGCGGCTGAGCAATGCGGATCTTTATGCTTGAAACTCCCGTCGGGACGGTGAACACTGCAACGCCGCGTGTCCAGTCCGAACCTGTTGTTCCGAAAGTTTGCGCGGGGTCGCTCTGTGCAATCACGGTTGAACCGTTCAACACCTGCACAACGCCGCCTGCCGCACCGGTGAAGTATGCGGAAGCAGTGTAAACGGCACCTGCGTTTACGGAAACACTTTGCTCGATATAAGTACCCGAAGGCAGCTTTACGCTGCGATAACCCGTGTGAGCATGGGTTTGCGTGAACACGGCGGAGGTTGAGGATTTTGTCCAATAATCGTTCGGATTTTTTTTATCGAACCCGTGATTTTTGAGCAGGTTGAATACAGTCGTCTGCGTTTTGGAGACGGCAGCGAGCTGGGTTTTTGTTCTGTCTGCGGAGTTGTATGCCATGAACACCGCTTCACCCTCGGGATTGCGGATGCTTACGGCTTGCCCTGCGTTGTTGAACTGGTATGTTACGATTCGATTCTGAGCATCGATAACATTTGTAACGTTCCAGCCGTATTCGAATCGAATCTGCCTGCCCGCTGTTTGTGCCGTGCCGGCTTTTTCAACAACGGAGGCAGCCTTGCCGCTGCCGGAGTAGGTATAGGTTATGCCGTATCCGGCGGGGTTCTTTGCTTTTTGCAGCAGATGCTTTGAATAATAGGTGTATTGCGAGCTTGTGCCGTCTGCATATTGTGCGGCACGAAGATTATTGTATTCGGAGTAAGAGTAAGCAACCGTCAAACCGTCGGGCGGAGTTACGGACGAGAGCCTGTTGCTGCTGTTGTATGCGAAAACTATGCGTTGCCCCGAGGTTGAGACGGAGGCAAGCTTTTCTCTTACCGCAGAAATGCGCAGATCCTTTTTTTGAGTTGAATCCCTGTATTCAATAAGGATCTTATTGCCGTTTGCATCTTCAACGGAGGTAAGCCTTCCTTGCTTTCTGCCGTTGTATGTGCCGTATTCAAAAACGAGTTTGTTTCCGCCCTTATCGGAAACGGTGATAAGGTTTGAACCCGTGTTGACGGTGAGCGTTGAATTCTTGTCAAGCTCATTGACGTATTTTGCTGACGAATCCGATTGTTTTTTGTAGTAATGCCTTGTGCCGTCGCCATCGGTAAGCTTGAAGAATGTCTGTGCTTTATTTCCGTTTTGGAACGACATTTCTTCTATCGATTGTGAATAATTCAAGCGCCAGCCGTAGCCGTAACCGATATCTGTATTCTTGTCGTTCGTGTTGTATACATGGGAAACGGAGATTGGCAAGGCTCCGTTTGCAACAGAAGCATCCGCAAACGAGAAAGTGAGGTTGCCGCTGAACAGGTTCACGCTGCCCGCGCCGGCTGCGCCCGCATCCTGATCCGAATACGAGAAACGGCTTTCAAGGCCGGTGGAGTTTACATAGACGATCGAAAAGTAGGGGTGTACGCCGGATGATACATTGGTTCGCGATGAGTGGTATATTGCGGAACTGCTGCTCTCCAAAACAACGCCGTAATTTTCAGTCACACCGGAATGCCATTTTTTGAACAGGTCGGTTATGTCAAAGAAGTTTACACCGTTCTGCACTTCGGACATTGCGAGTGAAAAAACTCTGGATTTGTCCGCAGGATTGCCGTTGTTCAATGCGGAGTAGCGCGTCCATGTCAGTGTGTCTTCCGACCAATCTGACAGCACGGGGTAAAGGTCTATTTCTTTGCCGAGGTTCGTTCCGGGTTCATCGTACCGCGTCAGGTTGATTGCAGCACTGACGATGACATCACCGGCATTCAGCTCGGGGAGTTCATTCAGCCGAATAAGTATGTTTTGCTTTGCACTCAGGCGCAGTGCACCGGGTGCGGTTGAGTTTATGCTGCAAATTGTGTTGGGGAGATTCCTATCGACGTATGTGTTTTCAACATTGTTTTTGAAATTCAGCTTTATATCGGGATCAATCGTTACCGGATACGTTCGTTCCGCACTGCAAAGCCATGCAAAACTCGGAACCATGGTATAGATGAATCCGTCCGAAGTTGAATTCGGAGCAAGCGAAACCTCGAAATCGGTGCTTTCCGCACCTGCTGCATCGAACATATACGGTGCAGGAAGGGTGAAGACGGTTTCGCCCTTGCCGTTTTCAAGCAGGACGGTATTGCCCTGCATTCTCGGCGTGAGTGATGTCTTTATGTTGAATGACCAACAAAAATCCTCACTCTGCGCCATTGACGGACGAGAAGAGAGGGTTATAAATTCAGATATTGTTTTTCCGTTAAGAGAGTACGAGAGGATTGCACTGTCGTCGGTTTCGGAGCGAACATATCGAACAATGCTTGACAGGCAGTCGGGGAAGCGAAGCAGGGAATCGCGCTGTTGATCCGTCAGGTCCGTTGTATCGGTTGAGTTGTTTTGAATTTCCGCATGAAAGTCTGCGGCGGTGAGTCCGTTTGAAAGGTTGGCAAAGGACAGGCTGTTCAATGCAACAGAGAGCGTTTCCCCCATGTATTCAACGGAGACAATTTCACCGGAAAGGTTTTCGCCGAAGCATACGGTAAAATCACCGGCAGTGTTTTTATACCTCAGGAGTCCGTCCGCATCCGTTTCGGCGACAAGAGTGTTGTCAATGGTCTGCCATTCTCCGTTCTGTTCAAAGTGAACGGGGTCGGAGTAGATGACCCTTTCGACCGCACCGTCCGCTCGGCGAAAATCCTTTGAATACTCGCCGCGTTCGGATTCGATTTCGCCTGTGAGAGGACTGTAACCGAGTGCATTGCCGTTCGGGTTATCCCATACAGAATTCAATTCTTCTGCCGCGGCTGCAAACCTGCGGTTTTCACGCGAAAGCTCGGTGAGCCCGTAAACGGGCTGAAACAGTGAGAAGGCAAACAGGCAGACGACTGCCAGGAACAATGAAGTAATCCTATACGTTTTTCTCATATATCTCTCCTGATTTTACTCGAACACGGACTGACGAATAACAAACCGATGTTCATACTCACAGTATACCGAATTTTGTCAACATTTGTCAAGTGTTTTTAAAGGCAAGTTTATGTAAAATATTATTTGAGCGTATTATATGCTTTGAAACCGCGTTCCCGCTTATATACAAATGCATAATCGCAAATATAAGCATCACAACAATTCTGTTTGCTTTTGTTCAAAAGCATAATTTCCGCTCATGATCATGTAAATTCAATGCCAAAAGATAAAGCAATAGCGATCGCGACAGATAAATGCAGCCGCGAGAAACATTCAACACAGTGTACTTCCCCACCTTGGAGCAACGAAAAAATTGCTATAAACAAAAAAACAAGTGTCCTCACAGCTTTTCAAATGCTGTAAGAACACTCGCCATGGTGCAGCAAGGCAATCCAAATCCGAACCGTTTTTGTTGCTGATAGCTTCCTGCAATTCCGCGAAGGTGATGGTTTTCGTGCCCTCCTTGTAGTTGAAGGTGATCACCATTTTATCATCATACAGGAAAATCGCATTGATGAAGGTGTCGATGAGCATCTTGCGGTGGCTCTGTTGCCGCACGTCCAGCTTACGGAAGCGGTGGAGCCAGAAGGTCATAAACTCCGCGCTGACCTTGGGCTTCGCCAGCTTTTCGCAGGCAAGCCTGTTCTCAAGCTCGTCGCGGCGGTTTTCCAGCTCCTCCAGCCGCGCCTTTGTGGAGCGCGTCAGGATTCCCTGCTGGATGGCGTTAAGAAGATTGTTGATGGCGGTTTCCGCTTCACGAAGCTGCTGCTCGTAAAGCGGCACGTTCACGTTGTCACGCTCCTGCAAGTCCATCAGCATGGACACGATGGCCTCGATTGCTTTGTCGTCCATGACCATTTTCATGGTTTCACCGACCACCAAATCCTCGATCCATTCTTTCCTGACGGGCCTCTTGTGGCACTCGGTACGCTTCTTCTTGACCGACACACACTTGTAGTAGTGATGCACCTTTCCCGTGCGGCTTGTGCCGCTCTCGCCGCAGAGATACGCCCCGCAGTAGCCGCAGAACAGCTTGGTGGTCAGCAGATAATCGTCCTCGGCCTTGTGACGTGCCGGGGCCTTTTTGTTCTTCGCCAGCTTCTCCTGCACCCGGTCAAAGAGGTCTTGCGGTACGATTGCGGGGATGCCGTCCGGCACGATCACATCGCGGTATCGGAACTCCCCGATATAGCGCCGGTTGTGGAGTATATGCCCCACGCTGTTGAAGGTCATTTTCCGCCCCCGCGTGTTGGTAAGCCCCTGCTCGTTCAGCCAATTCATAATGGAGGAAATGGTTTCTCCGCCGTCATATCGCTTGAAGGCTTCCAGCACGAACGGCGCGGTCAGCGGGTCGATCTGAAAATGCTGCTCTGCGTCGATCACATAGCCAATGGGCATCATGCCGCCGTTGAATTTACACTTGAGGGCGTTGTCTGTCATGCCGCGAATGACCTTTTCCGAAAGGTCAGCGGAGTAGTATTCCGCATAGCCTTCGAGGACGGATTCGAGAATGATGCCCTCCGCGCCCTCTGAAATAATCTCGGTGGCGGATACCACCTTCACGCCGTTCTTTTTAAGCGTGGCCTTGTACCGGGCGCTGTCATAGCGGTTTCGCGCGAACCTGTCCAGTTTCCAGACAATCACTATGTCAAACAGCCGCTTGCCGCTGTCCTTGATCATGCTCTGGAACTCCGGGCGGTTATCGGTCTTTGCAGAATACGCGCGGTCGATGTAATGCCGCAATACCGTGATGCCATTTTTCTCGGCAAAGGCGGTACACTCGCGGAGCTGGCCTTCGATGGATTCTTCTCGCTGGCTGTCCGAGGAATAGCGGGCGTAGATCACAGCTTTCATTTCGTATCCACCTCCGAGAGCATCTGCACAAGCGTTGCCTTCAATCGTTCGTTCATAGCCGAGCCGGGGTCGAAGCACATTTCCACGAACCGCGCCATTTCGGGATTGTTCAGGCCGAGCTTCACGCAGTTGTTGTAGATCATGCCGTGAGGGTCGTCCGTCCTGCCGAAAATGTAGTCCAGCGATACGTCAAAGTAGTCGGCGTATTTCAGAAAAACCTCCGGGGAGGGCGTGGAATCGTCGATCTCATACCGGGCAAGGGCGGATTGGGAAACGTCAAATTCCTTTGCCAGCTTCGCCTGCGAGAGCCTGACGCTTTCGCGCAAGCCCCTGAGCCGTTCACCGATGATTTTCAAGGCTGCGTCACCTCCTTTTCTGTTTCAAGTATACCCGGAAACAGAGAATATGTCAATGATATATTCACATAACATCGCGATTCCCTGACGCGCCGCAGGCGAAGAAAGCTCCGCAGGAGCGCAGCCGATTTTGCAAAAATCGTTCAAAGGGGCTTGGGGACAAATTTCCCCAACAAGCGCAAAGCGGCTCCAAGCCACCTTGCTTGCCAGGTGTGAAGCCGGCAGGGTTCGCAGGTTGGCAAGCAGCAAAGTGGGTACCGCTTTGCCCTGCTTGCCAGTCCGTTTTCCGTTCTGCAAATCTTCCTGTTTGAACATGGCTGTGGGAGGGCATATAATGCGGTGAAGCGTCGCGGCGTTCATAGAAATGTTGCATATTTGAGCGGAGATGGGAATTGAAAAGCTCGCACTTTGCATGGTATAATCATATTGGATAGTTATAAGTGATTTGAACAATCCTTCTGCCCGCCGACAAAGCAAAAGAAACCGACCTGATTTTGGAGGTGAACAGTATGAAGAAAAAGAAGTTATGGATTGCGATCCTCGTGGCTTTTGTAGTGCTTGTATCATCCGTTGTTTATTTGAACCGGGCTGTAATTTTTCAGCGCGGCAATCCCATTCCTTATCTTACAGCGGCTGCCCGGATTTCTGAAAAGAACCCCTATGTGGCGGTGGATGAAGCAAAGGGCATCTATATCTCCAAGCGTGGCGAATGCCCGGAGCTTCTTGAGTATTATCAGGAAAAAACAGGGATGGAATTTGTCGAACAAGCTGGGAGCAGCTACCTGTTTACTGATGGGAGCCGAAATGAAGTAGCCTCGTCTGAGGTTTATTGGGGGCATTATACGGTCTGGGTGTTGCCCACCATGGAAGCTGCCGAGAACTCCGATGCTGAGCAATACGACGCGAAGCCTGTCATTTATCTTTACCCGGAGAAGGAAACTGAGGTCACTGTGAAATTGAACTATGCCGGAGAACTGACCTGCACATATCCTGCCTACAATGACGGCTGGAAGGTTTCCGCCAGTCCTGACGGCACATTGACAGACGCCGACGGGCAAACGTACAACTATCTTTATTGGGAGGGCGTAAACAGCGTTGCTTATGATTTTTCCGAGGGCTTCTGTGTAGCCGGAAGCGACACCGCCGCTTTTCTGGAGAACACCTTGAACCAGTTGGGACTTACCCGGAAGGAAGCAAATGAGTTTATCGTTTACTGGCTGCCGCTAATGAAAGAGAATCCTTACAATCTCATTGCATTTCAGTCCGACAGCTATACGCAAACGGCGCAGCTATCCATTGAGCCAGCACCCGATACGCTGCTGCGGGTATTTATGGCGTGGAAACCGCTTGAGAGCGCCGTGGATATTTCTACACAGAACCTCACCGCCCCGGTGCGCACCGGCTTCACGGCAGTGGAGTGGGGCGGCTGTCAAGTTAGGTGATCGTTGGAGTTAAAGAACGTCAAACTTCATTCTCAGGGGGACTGTTATGAACACAAAAACAAAGCAAGGCGGGCTTGGCATCGTATCCATCCTGACGATTGTATTCATTGTTCTGAAGCTGTCAGGCGTGATTAAGTGGCACTGGATATGGGTGCTTTCGCCAATCTGGATTTCCGCATTGACTGCCGTCATTCTTTTTGCCGGTATTCTGATTGGCGGAAGGCTGAAAAAGGGCAAGTGGTAATATGCTGTCAGGAATTTCAAACTCCCTTTAGGAACTAAAGGCCGCACGTCCATACTCTCCTATCGGGAGTATCGCACGTCCTGCGGAGCTTCATTCCCGGTAAGCAGAAGAAAACTGCCAGACCGAGAATGCTTCGTCACTTCGTTCCGTTAAGTGAGGAGAATGACAATGAAGATTAAATGGATTGGAAAGTATGCCGGGAAAAATCTTCCTACTGTTGATGTTGAAGTTGGTGCAAAAGAACTGCCGGAAGTAACAAGCAAGTCTGCAATCATACTTATTCCGATTGTTCTTTTGTTTGCTTGTTGTGTTTATATCAAAAAAACTTATCTTGGAGGGGTCGCATTTTCAAGAGTTGATTGGATGATAGGTCTTGTGATTGCGTTACTTTTCTTCCCGGTTCATGAACTCATCCATGCCGTAAGTTTTCCAGCGGGTAGTGAAGTCATTATGTTCTACACGACGCAGGGACTTGGAACGACATGTACATCACCGATGACAAGAAATAGGTTTATCGTGGTTAATATGCTTCCATCGCTAATTTTAGGTGTTGTTCCGCTAATTGCATATATGATTGTTCCACGCACTTATGCTTTTGCAAGCGCTGTTCTCTGTGTTTTCAGCCTTGTTCATGTGGGGACTGGGTATGTTGACTATCTGAATATTGTACACTTGTTAAGACTTCCTGCGGATTCAAAAATTCAAATTTCTGGAGCAAAGATATACTGGATGTAAGTTAAGATACTGACATTCTAAAATTGTAAACCACCTATTGAGGGCGGCTGTTTTCAATCATTGAAACGGCTGCTCTTTTCTTTTAGCCATAAGCAGAAAGGAGCGACCAACCATGACAAAGAAGAAAACGCCGCAGACCATCGAGGAATATAACGCCGAGCTGGAACTCACGCAGAAGAAAATCCGGCAACAATGACGGTCAAAACCGTTTTCTTAAAAAAGTCTTTCCAAATCTCACCTCGCGTCATAACCTCACCTCTGTTTCGTAAAAATATGGATAGCGTTCAGCAGTCCTACATTGGGATAGTTTCATCATACCATGCTTTTTCGGGGATTTCCACACAATCCGCATTTATCCGCGCACATTTTCCTTGCCCCGCTCCGGCTCACTTTCACGCCGCAAAATACCGTCGATGTTCCGCTTGATAACGTCGTACTCCTTGACCTGCTTTCGCCGGAAGAAACTGCACAGGAACTTGTTGTATTATTCATGGAAAACTTGAAAACAGACAGTGCAGAACGCCGGAGAGCTGCAAGCAAAGCGGCGAAGAAAAACAGCGGAAACGGCATGGGTAGAAGCGTTCACAAAAATCTGCTATAATTTTTGAAAAAACCACGCGCAACCTGTAGTTTTTCGCCCTAAAACCGTACTTATATAGTGAAGCCGGAAAGGAGGCGGTGCGGATGATGGAAGATACAAGAATCATTGAGTTGTTTTTTGAGCGTGACCAGCAGGCAATCCAAGAGCTGGATACGAAATATGGAAAGGTATGTCACAAGCTCTCATACAACATCGTAAATAACAGATATGATGCGGAGGAATGCGTCAACGACGCTTATTTAGGCGCATGGAACACAATACCACCGACAAAGCCGCAATCCTTGCAGGCGTATATCTGCAAAATCGTTCGGAACATTTCATTGAAGCTCCTTTACCGAAACGAGGCTGCAAAGCGGAAAAGCGTCTGTGAAGTTGCCATGCAGGAGATAGAAGCCTATCTGCCCGCCCAAAACACGGTGGAAGCGGAAATTGAAGCAAAGGAGTTAGCCGCCATCATCGACGCTTTTCTTGATACGTTAAGTGTGGAGAATCGTATCATCTTCATGCGCCGCTATGCTTATTTTGATACCTATGCAGAGATAGCAAACCGTGTAGGCTTATCCGAAAAAAACGTATCTGTCCGACTTGCCCGTATCCGCCGGAAGATGAAGAAATACTTGATGGAAAGGGAGGTATTCGTATGAACACAAGACGATTTTTTGAAGCGATGAACGAGGTTTCTGACAAATATTATGAGGAAGCCGCAAACTATGCGAGCAAGCGAAAATCGCGCAGTTGCTTGAAAGGCGGCTATATGGCTGCCTGCCTTGTTGTCATGCTTGCCGTTGCAATCTATGTTTTGCCAAACTTTCTGGGTCAGCATGGCATCACAAACCCCAACAACCCGAACGGCGCCGTTGTTGATGACCCGACCAATCCGGGCAGTGCCGTTGTTGACAAGACTGCGGACGTTATCAATGTGAATGAGGTTGCCGAGCTGCCGCAGATGCTGCTTCCCAATTTGAGCGAAGATACGCTCATCAGGAAAAGCAGCGAGGAAATGTTTGAATACTACGGAATCGACCTTGCCGACCGTTTGACCGCCATCGGAACATTTACGGAGCAGGGAGAGTTGCACCCGCACGGTTTTTACTTTGACGGTACATTCGATTTGAACTGGTTTGCCTATGCGTCGGAGGACGGAACGCAGGAGGTTCTTATTTGCATCGGCAAGAATACCCGCGCCGGAGAATACCTGAACAGTTGGTATCAGAGCGGCGCATCAAAATCCAAAATTGGTGGAACGGAGATGTATCTCTGCCGCTACAAGGACACGTCCGAAACCTGCTACTACGCTGTTTTTGAACTGAACGGCTGTGAGCTGTATGTTGAATCCTTTACCGCCGATGAATCAGGCTTTGTCGCTATGCTGAAAGCTATTGTAGCAGATTAGGAATTGAAAAGTTCGTGCTTTGCATGGTATAATCGTATTGGATGATTATAGCTTAACAGTGTTGACGGCGATGCTACGGTTTTATACGCCGAACTCAGCACCTGCTGACAAATCGGAATTTGATAAAGGAGCGTGATTGCATGAAAAAAGGTGTCATTCTGAAAGTTGTTAGTATTGTTTTTGCTCTCATAACTATTTTAGCAATCACCTGTGCTATTACAGGTACAGGGAGCGGCTTCTTGGATTTGAGCAATATTGCGAGAGGCATTTGCATCGGAGTTGCTGTAATCTGCAGTATTCTTGCGTTTATAACTTGGAAATACTCTAAGTCAAAAGATTGACCAATTTCAGTTTACCGAACCGAAAAAATCCCTTTAGGAACTAAAGGGCGCACTTCTATAC
>OKSL01001004.1_pt1 | contig 11621 bp, 10 predicted proteins | sample 1606251 | NCBI WGS metagenome assembly OKSL01 (sample SAMEA3879543, study PRJEB24766) | human gut metagenome | biome: human-associated habitat; feature: feces | place: USA | collected 1985/1987 | reverse complement strand
GAGACCGTCACCATCCGCAAGATCACCGGGAAGGATGAGGTGCGGCTGCATCTAGCCGAACTGGGTTTCGTGGTGGACAGTCAGGTGACGATCGTCAATGAGATCGCAGGCAACCTCATCGTTCAGGTCAAGGAGAGCCGTCTGGCCCTCGACAAGACGATGGCAAACCGCATTATGGTTGGCTGAGCAGCGGCAAAACGCTGTTTGGGAGACGCTCCGAAACTGGGATAGTCTCTGAATAGAAAGAAGACAAGCAGAGGAGGATTTTTATGAAGACTCTGAAAGACGTTAAGGTCGGCGAGACTGCCACCGTGGCGCGCCTGCACGGCGAAGGCCCGGTCAAACGCCGCATCATGGACATGGGCATCACCAAGGGGGTTGAGGTCTATGTTCGCAAGGTGGCACCGCTGGGCGACCCCATTGAAGTCACGGTGCGCGGTTATGAGCTTTCACTCCGCAAGGCGGACGCTGAAATGATCGAAATCGAATAAAACGGGAAACATGCGGGGGAAACCCCGTATTATTCGGAACAAAATGTTAGCCAAAGCTAACAATGCTTCGCCGAAAGGTGCATTTCGGCTTTCGGCGGCAGAACGGAAAAAATATAACCGTATGACGGATAAGGAGGATAAAATGAATTTGAGAATCGCCCTTGCGGGCAACCCCAACAGCGGCAAAACAACGCTGTTCAATGCATTGACCGGCTCGAATCAGTTCGTCGGAAACTGGCCGGGTGTCACGGTTGAAAAAAAAGAAGGTAAACTTAAAAAACATGACGGAGTTATCATCACCGACCTTCCCGGTATTTATTCACTTTCACCATACACCCTTGAAGAGGTCGTTGCGCGCAACTACCTTATCGGCGAGCGTCCCGATGCGATACTGAACATCATTGACGGCACGAATCTGGAGCGCAACCTGTATCTTACAACTCAGCTTACGGAGCTTGGTATTCCGGTTGTTGTTGCAATCAACATGATCGACCTTGTTCGCAAGAACGGCGACAAAATCAATGTTGCCGAACTTTCGCGTCAGCTTGGCTGCAAAGTCGTTGAAATTTCCGCTTTGCGCGGAACCGGCATTGCGGAAGCTGCGGAAGCGGCAATCGATGCAGCAAAGAACGGCAAAACCGTTCCCATGCACACCTTCGCAGGCCCTGTTGAACATGCGCTTGCACATATCGAGGAAGCAGCTGTTCACGGACTGCCCGAGGAGCAGCAGCGTTGGTATGCCGTGAAGATTTTTGAGCGCGACGACAAGGTGCTTGAAAATCTGAATATCGATCCTAAGGTTATGGAGCATATCAATAAGGATATCGAGGCGGTAGAGAAGGAAATGGACGACGATTCCGAATCCATTATCACCAACGAACGTTATATCTACATCGGTTCGATTATCAAAGCTTGCTACAAAAAGAAAAACACGGGCAAGCTTTCGACTTCCGACAAGATTGACAAAATCGTGACCAACCGCTGGCTGGGTCTCCCCATCTTCGCTGCAGTAATGTTCCTTGTTTACTATATTTCAATGGTAACAGTCGGCAGCGCGGCAACGGATTGGGCAAACGACGGACTGTTCGGCGACGGCTGGCATCTGTTCGGCATCGGCTCAAAGGCATATAACGAAACTGCCGAAAATTACAGCAACGCAATGAATGCTGCCGGCGCATTTGTTGATTTCGACACTGAAGCCGAAGATTTCGATGCGGACAAAGTGCTTGCCGAACTCGAAGCATACAAGCCCGAGAGCGAGAACGCAACCGCAACCATCGGCGTTGAGGATGAGGAAACTCTTGCGGTAAACGAAATGACCGTTTATTATTCCACGATTCCCAAAGACGCAAAGGAAGATGAAACCATCGGCATGACTTATGTTGATGCCGTTAAATACCTTAAAGAAAACGGATTCGATGAACCCGATCCCGCTGCATACGGCGTTTGGGTAAAGGGTATTCCCGTGCTTGTGGGCGAAGGTCTTGAAAAAGCAGGTGCAGCCGATTGGCTTGCAGGCCTTATCAACGACGGTATTGTTGCAGGTGTCGGTGCTGTTCTCGGCTTTGTTCCGCAGATGCTCGTTCTGTTCCTGCTGCTCGCTATCCTTGAAGGCTGCGGTTATATGGCGCGTATCGCATTCGTCCTTGACAGGATTTTCCGCAAATTCGGTCTTTCCGGCAAATCCTTCATCCCGATGCTCATCGGCACGGGCTGCGGCATTCCCGGTATTATGGCATCCAGAACGATTGAAAACGAACGTGACCGCCGCATGACCATCATGACCACAACGTTCATCCCCTGCGGTGCAAAGGTTCCCTTTATTGCAATGATCGCAGGCGCAATCTTCGGCGGTTCAGCCTGGGTTGCAACAAGTGCATATTTCGTCGGCATGGCGGCAATCATAATTTCCGGTATCATGCTGAAGAAAACCAAGATGTTCGCGGGCGAACCCGCTCCCTTCGTAATGGAGCTTCCCGCATATCATCTTCCCACTGTCAGCAACGTTCTCCGTTCCACTTGGGAGCGCGGCTGGTCCTTCATCAAGAAAGCGGGCACGATCATTCTTCTGTCCACGATACTCGTTTGGTTTACCTCCTACTTCGGATTTACTTCCGACGGGTTCAGAATGCTTGCGGAAGACGAGCTTGACAAGTCCATTCTTGCGGCAGTCGGCAATGCGATCGCCTGGATCTTCAAACCCCTCGGCTGGGGCGAATGGCAGGCAGCGGTTGCATCAATCACCGGCCTTGTTGCAAAGGAAAACATCGTTGGCACGATGGGCATTCTTTACGGCGCAGAAGGTCCCGTTTATGCGACCCTTGCACATGTTTTCAACGGCATTCAGGCATATTCGTTCCTGGTGTTCAACCTGCTCTGTGCACCTTGCTTTGCGGCAATCGGCGCAATAAAGCGCGAAATGAACAGCCCGAAATGGACTTGGTTCGCAGTTGCATACCAGTGCGGATTTGCGTACATCATCTCTCTGATGATCTATCAGTTCGGCTGCCTGTTCACGGGTAATGTACATGTTGTCGGCCTCATCTTTGCTGTTGCTGCACTTGCCGGCATTATCTACATGCTCGCCCGCCCCTACAAAGAGGCAACAAAACTTACCAAGAACGTTAAGATTGGATAAATCAAAACGTTAGCAATGGTTTGAGTCGAACAGCGTTCGGCAATACGATGCGGTTCGACGAATGAATTCCCCCAACCCGGATGACGATGCGGACGGCGGTGCGCAATGCATTGCCTCCGCATCTCCCGGGCAAATTCGGGAATAAAATAAGCAAAAACCGATTTTATTTTTCACGAAAACAGAAACATGAAAGGAGAAGGTCATATGTTCAATTGGATAGCTCGGAATCTTTCAACGATTATTATCTGCCTTGTGCTTGCCGCTGTTGTGGCTCTTATCATTGTGAGCCTTGTTAAAGACAAAAGAAAAGGCAAGTCCTCCTGCGGCTGCAAGTGCGCCCATTGTCCGATGGCAGGCTCCTGCCATAAAAAATAATCAGTCGGCCGCAAACCGGTGCAAGCAGGAAAAATGCCGGCCGAATTTACGGAAACAGCTTTGCGGAAAGGAGAAAAAATGTTCAGAACCGTTGTAAAAATCGATGGAATGATGTGCGGAATGTGTGAAGCGCATATCAATGATGCAATAAGAAGGAATTTCAACGTTAAGAAAGTGAAATCATCGCACTCAAAAGGTGAAACGGTGATCGAGTCCGAAACAGAACCCGATGCAGCTGCGCTTAAGCGCGCAATTGAAGAGACAGGTTATGAATTCATCTCCGCCTCGACAAAAATCATTGAAGGCAGGCGCGGACTGTTTGCGGGCATTCTGCATAAAGACTGAAAAAGGTCGAAACAGAACGGATATGCTTTTCGCGCTTCAGCCCCTACGGAGAAGCATATCCGTATTGCTGTGGAAGTATCAGCAAAGAGTTTTATTTTTAGAACAGAAGTTAGCGTAGGCTAACTAAAAGCAAAACGGGCGGAATTGAAAAGGCACGGAAAGAAATTGAAGATTAAAGCGAAAAGTTAAAAATAACGAACAGGAGAAAGGGAAAGAAAATGAGCGTTGTTATCGTCGGCGGAAATGAGCGCATGATAAGGCAGTATGAGCAGCTTTGCAAATCATATTCATGTAAAGCAAAGGTTTATATTGAAACGGATAAAGGAATTCAGAACTTCGGCACACCGGATTTGGTCGTGCTTTTCACAAACACAATGTCTCATAAAATGCTTCAGATTGCCTCCGGGCAGGCGAAGCGAAAGAACCTTCGCGTTGCAAGAAGTCATACAAGTTCAATGGCTGCACTGAAAAGCATTTTGGATGAGCACACGGCATGAGCCTAACGGTGCATCAGGAAAATGAAATGAGAATGCTTTGACAGCAGTGCATATTAAGCAGTGCGCATGAATATGATAGTCAAAGGACGGCAGAAACGGAACAATTCCGAATTTCTGCCGTCCTTATTTGATGTCTGCACCGTGCAGCCGCCGAATCATTTAAGTATCGGCAGCTGCGCGGGAAAAGTTAATGGGTTAGGTGGGTTGAATCAGTTGTTGTTCAGCTTTGCCTGTGCAGAAAGGCAAAAACAATGGGGTTTTTAATGAGATGTGCATTGTCCTCATTCTCTTTCCTATGTAGCGAGGAAATCTTTTCAATTTCCTCTAATTTGATTATACAGCTTTTCTTTCTACCCTCTGCGGTGAAGGTCGCCTTTACATCAGCCGTTCCGTTCAAATTAACATACCAATCAAAAGTGGTATCCGAAGTCGGCGTTACCATATAAACAAATTGATTAATAACATCGTGGCTAATCGTACTGCCGCTGAAATCAATAAGGCTGTTTAGCGTAGAACGGATACCCTCTAAATCCAGACCTCTCGGACAACATTTATTTGTCGGCGTATCTTCAAGAGCTTTTTGGAGTTCTTTAATCTCTTTATCAATAGGGCTTCTCATAGATTGATATTCGTCCTTTGAAATTTCTCCGTCGGCTCTCATAGCAATTAAATTAGCAAGTCTGCTATTTGCCTTATCAATCCTTGCCTGTATAGATGCAGCATCAGATTTATTATCCAAAGTCCTTTCTTCCTTATAATAGTGCCTTATAAGGTCTAACGCAATAAGCACAGACTCTTTTCGTTCCTGCCACAAATGCTCTAATAATGCTTTCGCCATAAAATCGAGCTTCCAATCGGTTATCATTCTGCTGTCGCAGTATCCCTCCGTGTCTAAGCCAATCTCAGCTCGTTTACGCCTAATACCATTATTGAGTTGATTATAGCATTGATAGCCATAGGAAGTTTTACCGTCCAACTTGGTATGCCATTTGTTTTTTCTGTACGATGAGCCGCAGGAACAACGAAGTTTATTTACCCATATATCTCTGGAGTCACGCTTGCTGTGCGTGGTTTTTTCCGCCGATACTAATGCAGGTTTCATTCTGCTTTCCCGTATTGCCTGTGCTTTATCCCAAATCTCCTGTGAAACAATAGCAGGGAAATCACCCTCTACATATTCATAGGTTGACATATCGAGGTTGTTAATTCGTTTCTGCTCCAAAAAGTTGTTGCTTCTGGATTTGTTGTAGCACTTTGTCCCTGTATAAGTGGCGTTTTTAATCGCTCTCATTATATTTGATACGCTCCACTTAATAAGACCCGTAGCTGTTTTCCGTTTGCGTTCTGTCAAAATCTGCGCAATTTTCATAGACCCAAAGCCTTGCAAATACAAGTCAAATATCATTCTGACGGTTTCTGCTTGTTCCTCATTGATAACATAAGTATCGCCAACACGGTCGTACCCTAAAATATTTCCGTTTCCATACAGGACACCGTTATCACGGCTGATTTTCTGACCTGCCTTTACTCGTTCAGAAGTTTTGCGGCTTTCTTCCTGTGCTAATGTTGCCATAAGTGATAAACGAAGCTCTCCGTCGCCGTCCATAGTCCAAATGTTATCGTCAATAAAATACACTTCGACGCCAATGCTTTTTAATTCTCTGGTCACGACAAGCGTATCTACAACATTACGAGCGAAGCGGCATACCTCTCTGGTAACAATCAAATCGAATTTTCCTTTTCTTGCATCTTCAAGCATACGCAAAAATGCAGGTCGCTTTTTTGCCTGTGTTCCCGTAATGCCCTCGTCGGCTGCTGTACAGAAAGGACTAACAAATTCACGCCGTGCAAGACTCCCGGCGCAAGGTTTCCATCAGAGCTTTGATCTCATCGGCAAGGTTCAGCCGAATATCCATGCGCCCGTCCGGGTAGATGGTGACGGAGTGCAGCAGCTCGATTGAGATTTCTCTGGTCAGCGCCGTAATCCCGGCATAGCTCTTGAATTGCTCGATCACAGCATTGCCATTGTCGTCGCTGCCGCTTATTTTTCGCTCCAACTCCAAGACCGTGCGGGAGATTTCCTCTGCCTGCGCCGTCAGAGCTTTCTTCTGCGCGGCGAAGCTCTCGCGGGAGATTTCGCCCTCCACCAGCCCTTCATAGAGGTCTTGCAGCCGCTTGTCAAGCCGGGCTTTCCGGCTCTGGAGGGTCTGCAACTGTCGCTGCGCCTGTTTGCGGTCAAGCTGCCGCTGCTCCTGCCTTGTTTGCAGAAGCCTGTCTATACTGACGGCGTATTGAGCGTAGACCTGTATGGTGTCGATGACAGCTTCCAGAATATCGGCCTCCGGGACTTTTTCCTCCGAGCAGTCAAAGCCGGTATTCAGCCTTTTCATGACGCAGCGGTAGGAGCCGTTCTTTCTGCTGTCCCGCTGCATGGCGTGGCCGCATACGCCGCAGATCACCTTGCGCTTCAGCGGATTGCCGCTGCCGGATACCGCTTCGTATTCCCGGTATTCCCGCATACAAGCCTGCGCTTTCTCAAACAGCGCCTCCGGCACAATGGCCTCGTGCCTATCGGGGACGATGACCCAATCATTGCGGGGGATTTTGACTGTGTGGGTGCTGCCTACAATATCCCGGCTTCGTTTGCCGTACACCGTCTTACCAATATACCGCTCGTCCCGCAGGAATTTTGCGACCAGACTGGCCGTCCAGAAGTTTTCCTCCTGAATACTGCGCCACGGTTTCCTTGTGCAGCCCGCCTCGACCTTATAGTTCTTCGGGGAGCTTACGCCGTCACCGTTCAGCGCCGCCGCGATCTCACATGTTTTTGCACCATCCGCCGCCATTTGAAAGATGCGCCGTATCACGTCGGCGGCTTCGGCATCTACCAGAAGATGATTCTTGTCCTCCGGGTCTTTGACATATCCGTAAGGCGCATAGGGACTGAGAAACGCCCCGCGTTCGGCTCTGGCTTTCTTGGCGCTCTTGACCTTGCGGGAAAGATCGCGGCTGTACAGGTCATAGATCAGCGTCCGGAAGGATGTATCAAGGCTGTCTATATCCAGCGGATTGCTGCTGTCAAAACCGTCGTTGACGGAAATGAAGCGCACACCCAGGAACGGGAACACGCGGGAAATGTAGTCGCCCACGGTGAGGTAATCACGACCAAAGCGGGATAGGTCTTTGACCACGATACAATTTACCTGCCCGCGCTTGACCTGCTCCAAAAGCTCCTTCACTGCGGGGCGCTCGAAATTCGTACCGCTCCAACCGTCGTCACAAAATTCCAATATTTCAGAGCCGGATAAATCTGCATGGCTGCATACATAATCCCGCAGGAGGCTGCGTTGGTTGGATATGCTCTCGGATTCGTTCTTTTCGCCGGTTCGCAAATCCTCATCCTCGCTGGATATGCGAAGATACATCGCCGTTTTCATGCGTCAGTTTTCCTCCCTTCCAGGTATGTACAGAGCTCCTTGTATTCGTCCCGGTAGCGGAACACGATCTCGATATTGCTGTCACCGTCCACATACACACGCTCAATCAGCGCCTGCGCCATTTCTTTTGTCAAAACATCCGCGCCCCGGAAGCTGCCGAAGGCCGCAAGGAACGGGTTTTCCGGCGTGTGCGCCGCTTCCGCCGCTTGACTGCGTGTCAGAGCCTCGATCAGCCGCTCCGCTTCCTCAGCTTCCGCTTTGTAGCGGCGTTTCAGCGTCATATACTCCTGCTCGGTCATGAGCTGATCCACATAGCTCTGATACAGGCTGTCATACAGGCCGTTGCAGCGTTTGAGCGCCCTTTTCGCGGCGTCCAGCCTGCCTTGCAGCGTCGCGGTCTGCTTTTTGTACTTTGGCGAGCCGTTTAGTCTGCGGACAATGGCTTCCATATCGGCGGCAAGGGCGATCTGGGTTTGAATGGCTTGCAGGAGCATGGGGAACAGTGCGTCCTCCCGGATGTTTTTCAGCGGACAGCTGCCAATGTCGTTGGCGTGGGTCGGGCAGATAAAGGTGTACCACAGCTTTTTTTCGTGGCTCACATTCTTGTACCGCACCAGCGGACGCTTGCAGTCGGCGCAGCAGACCAGCCCCTTGAGGATGTTTTCGGTGGTTTCCAGATGCGTGAATCTGCCGAGGTTTTCAAAGTATTCCGCATTTTTGTGTCGGGCAAGCTCCTGCACCTTATCGAATGTCTCCCGGTCGATCAGCGGCTCGTGGGTGTTTTCCACGACGACCCATTCCTCTCGTGGCTTCTTGTACTGCCCCCGGTTTTCGTAAAAGGACTGCCGCTTCTTTCCCTGCACCATGTGTCCGATGTACACCTGCCGGGACAGAAGGTTCTTGACCGTCTGAACATACCAGCTCACGCCGTTATATTTCTCCGTTTTGCATACCCCGGTGTTGTACAGGTAGGCGGAGGGGGATGGTACGCCCTCATCGTTGAGCCGCCTTGCGATCTGCGTGACGCTCACACCCTCGGCTCGCCACCGGAATATCTGCCGGGCAACGGGAGCCGTCGCTTCGTCCGGCTCCAGCTTGTGGGGATTATCCGGTTGTTTGCGGTAACCGTAGGGAGCCCACGCCCCGATGAAATCGCCGTTTTTCTGCTTCGCCGCCAGTGCGGAGCCGGACTTTCTGGAAATATCCTTGCTGTAAACCTCGTTGATGAGATTTTTCAGCGGAACCAGATAACCGTCCGCGCCCCGCTGGGCGGTGAGGGTGTCGAAGCCGTCGTTGACGGCAATAAAACGAACGCCCAGGAACGGGAAAATTCGCTCCAGATAGTTGCCGGTCTCCTTGTAGTTTCTGCCAAAGCGGGATAGGTCTTTGACCACGATGCAGTCAACTTCTCCACGCTTGACCGCCTCCATGAGCTTTTCAAATTCAGGACGTTGGAAATCCGTGCCGGTTCGTCCGTTATCGCAGAACAGCCCATACAGGGTAAGCGTTGGGTCATCTTCGATGAACCGGAGCAGGAGGTTTTTCTGCCCCTCTATGGTATCCGCGCCGGGTTTGCCGCTGTCCTCTACGGAAAGGCGGGCATAGGCGGCGGCGCGGTATTGCTTCTGCGCCTGTGCGGGAGCTTCCGCCGCCGGAATGACCGGGTTTGTCTTTCGTTTCGTTCTTGCCACTTATACCACCTCTCTGATCTGCGCCCGGCGCAGTATATCCGTCTGCCATGCAAATTCGTCCGCAAAGCGGAAGCGGACTTCCACGCGGTTATCCCTGTAAATGAGGATGCGGTCGATCAGCGCCACAACGATGCTGCGCTCCAATTCCGCGATGTTCAGGTGCTTTCTGAACTGCGCCATCCACTCCCGGTGCTTGCCGCCGTGCTCCCTGATCTGCGTAAGGGTCTCCTGCAAGGCGTCCATCTGTTTTTCGCACTCGGCGCAGCGTCCTGCGTAATTCTGCTTGAGCCTTGCGTATTCGTCCCGGTCGATGATGCCGTCGGCAAGGCTTTCATACAGGGACATGAGCAGCTTCTGGAGCCGCTCATATTCCGAGCGCTTTTTGTCGAGCTGCCGCTGCACCTTCTGGGCTTCTGCGGTTCTCAGGGGGGCGGTATCCGTCATGGCAAGAATATCGTCCAGATCAACCGCGTCCCGGATATACTGCTTTACCGTGTCCAAAACCAGTTGTTCCAGCGCCTCGTCGCGCATCCGGTGGGGCGAACAGGATTTATCCTGCTTGTGCGCGGCGCAGACGTAGTAGACATACTTTTTATTGCCGGAGGGAACGGTTTTGCGCACCATGCTTGCGCCGCACTCGCCGCAGAACACCATGCCGCTGAAAAGCTGCACGGCGCTGTCGCCGGGGCTGCGGCGGGTATCCAACGAGAGCGCCTTCTGTACGCTGTCAAAGTCCCGGCGCTCAATGATAGCTTCGTGGGCGTCCGAAACGATTGCCCATTCGCTTTCCGGCTTTGTGACGCGCTTTCGCACCTTGTAGCTGGGTGTGGTTTCTTTTCCCTGAATGAGTATGCCTGTGTAGACCGGATTTTTCAGGATACGCAGCACGGCGTTGGCCGACCATGCCGCCTGCGGGTTCGCCTTGAAGGAGGTGGCAAACCTCATGCCCAGCGATCTTTTGTATTCCATGGGCGAAAGCACGCCGCTGTGATTCAATCGGGCGGCGATATCCTGCGGGCTCATGCCCTCCAGCTTCCATTTGAAGATATCCCGCACGACGTCCGCGGCGTATTCATCTGCCACCAGACGGTTTTTGTCTGTTTCGTCTTTCAGATAGCCGTACACGGTAAACGCGCCGATATACTGGCCGCTCTTGCGCTTGACCTCAAGCTGGGTGCGGACTTTCACGGAAATATCCCGGCAGTAGGCTTCGTTTATGAGGTTTTTGAACGGAATGATAAGTTCGTCCGAAGCGTTTTTTCCGCCGAGACTGTCATAGTTGTCGTTGACGGCGATGAACCGCACGCCTAAAAATGGGAATATCTTCTCGATGTATTCGCCAGCGTCCAGATAATTACGGCCAAAGCGCGAAAGATCTTTCACGATGATGCAGTTGGTGCGTCCCGCCTTTACGTCCTCCAGCATTTTCTTAAAGCTCGGCCGCTCGAAATTGGAGCCCGTGAAGCCGTCGTCGATCCTGACGGCGTATTCCCGAAGCTCCGGGCGGGTTCGGATAAAGTCACGCAGCAGCTCCCGCTGCCCGGTGATGCTGTTGGATTCCTCTTTATCCCCATCGTCCCTCGACAGTCGGAGGTAAAGCGTGGCGTTCCAGATTTTTGTTTCGGTGTTGTGTTGCATATTGCCAGCTCCTTTCCTCCAAAATTGTACCCTGCGTTGCGCAGGACTGTCGAGGATGTCGCAGGATCAGCCCTTTGTGCGGATATATGCTTCCAGTCTGTCCTCCAATGAAACATCCGTATCGGCGAAGCTGACCCTGACCACATATTTCCCATGCCGGTAGCAGTAGGGGTTGCCGATCTGACGGATGAAATCCAAAATACGCTCCCGCTTGGGCAGCGCCGTGTTGACCTTTACGTCGCGGATATCCACCAGCGTATTGTGGTCAACGGTGCGAACATCCATATCGGATGCCGTATATGCGTCCATGCCATACCTCCTTGTTTTGTTTATTCCATGGTTATGATTGGATATATAAATCTATGAGCCCGAGCCGAGGGCAGAAGAATAGGGCTGTGACGGAACACAGCCCCATGGTTTCCGGCCTCGATGCGGATAAAAAGACCCTTCCCTCAGAACTTCATGGGAAGGGTCGAATGCTTGCGCCTGCCGTTGTAGATGCGGTAGAA
>OKSL01001001.1_pt1 | contig 11668 bp, 10 predicted proteins | sample 1606251 | NCBI WGS metagenome assembly OKSL01 (sample SAMEA3879543, study PRJEB24766) | human gut metagenome | biome: human-associated habitat; feature: feces | place: USA | collected 1985/1987 | reverse complement strand
ACAGATGAAAAGGGGTATGCTTGCAGTATTGCACTTCCATATGGAACTTATATTGTGCGAGAAACCACAACGCCTCACAATTATACTCCAGTAGATGATTTTACGGTGCGTATCACTGAGAATAATCCGAACCAGCCACAGACGTGGAGAGTACTTCTGGATGATGAGTTTGAAGCGAAACTGAAAATCATCAAACAGGATGATGAAACTAAGAAACCAGTATTACAGAAAAATACAGAGTTTAAGATTTATGACCTGGATCATAAGAAGTATGTGGAGCAGGTTACAACCTATCCGACAACGGTTAAGCACAAATCTTATTTTACAGATGAGCAGGGATATTTGATTCTTCCGCAGAATCTGAAAATCGGAAATTACCGTATCGAGGAAGTGAATGCTCCGTTCGGTTACACACTGAACAAAAATTATTATGAGGTAACAGTTGATTCTAATACTGCATATCAGATGGATGGAACTTCCGGGGATGTGATCATTGAAGCAATTTATGAGAACCATCCAGTTAAGGGAGAACTGACTATCGTGAAAAAGGGCGAAGTTCTGGACGGATTCAAGGATGATTTTACATATCAGACAGAAAATCTGAAAGGAGCAGAGTTTGCCATTTATGCTGCGGAGGATATTTATACCGCTGATTTCCAGAAAGATGACAATGGAAACCGTATTCTGGAATATGCAGCCGGAACACTTGTAAAAACTGTTACAACCGATAAAGAGGGAAAAGCGGTCCTGAAGAATCTTCCACTTGGAAGTTATAAGATTGTGGAAACGTCTGCGCCAACAGGATTTGTTTTAAACAGCGAAGCACAGACAGTCACTTTTACTTACAAAGATCAGGAAACACCTGTCATTGAGCAGACAGCTACTTTTGAGAATGAACGCCAGAAGGTAGAAATTTCGGTGGAAAAACAGGATGCTGATACAGAAAAAGCAGTTGCAGGGGCAGAATTTGGACTTTATGCGAAGAATGATATGGAAGCTCATGGAACTGTGATTGTGAAAGCAGACACACTTCTTGGAAAAGCTGTTTCTGGAGAAGATGGAAAGGCTGTATTTACACAGGATCTGCCATTTGGAGAGTATTATATCAAAGAACTGGCAGCACCGAATGGCTATGTATCTTCTGATGAAGTTCTGGAAGTGAAAGCAGAGTACCAGGGACAGGATGTTAAGGTCGTGCAGTTATCGTCTGTATTTAAGAATCAGCCTACAAAAGTTGTGGTTTCCAAGTCTGACCTGACTACAGGAGTAGAGTTATCGGGTGCTACACTTACTGTTCTGGATAAGGGCGGAAACGTGGTTGATACCTGGAAATCCGTAAAAGGAGAACAGCATCTGATTGAACGGCTTACCGTAGGGGAAACCTATACGCTCAGGGAAGAGATGGCTCCTTATGGATATCTCAAAGCAGAAGAGATTACCTTTACGATTGAAGATACCGGGGAAATTCAGAAAGTGGAAATGAAAGATGATGTGCCGACAGGAACGATCATCATCAATAAACAGGGAGAATTTCTGGACAAGGTAACTGCGCTGGATTCTGTTGGAGGATGGATCAGTCATTTATTCCAGTATGTAACAGGCAGCCTGAAAGATGTTACCTTTGAAGTATTTGCTTTAGAGGACGTGAAATCTGCTGACGGGGAAAGTGAAGATTATTATAAAAAAGATGAACTGGTAGCAACCATTACAACGGATGATACCGGCATTGCAAAGTTATCAGGACTTCCTCTTGGCAAATATTATGTCACAGAAAAAGCTACAGTGAATGGTTTTGTACTGGATAATGAGGCAAGAGAGATCGACCTGACATATCGTGACCAGGATACTGCAGAAGTCACTTATTCTGCTGACTGGCAGAATAACCGCCAGAAAGCGGAAGTGGAAGTTGTGAAAAAAGAGAAAGATTCTGATCGTGTACTGGAAGGTGCAGTATTTGCCCTTTGTGCCAAGAATGATATTACAGGAGCAGACGGAAATGTAATTCTGGAAGCTGATACTGTGATTGAAGAACTGGCAACGGATAAAGAAGGCAAACTGACTTTTACAGCAGATTTACCGATTGGTTTTGAGTATTATATCAAGGAAACTTCCCCAGCACCTGGATTTGCGACGACAGATGAAACACAGGAGTTTACATTTGAGTACGAAGGTGCAGAAAAGGAAAAAGTATCTTATGTCTTTACTTTTGAGGATGAACCGACTGTAATTGAGATCACCAAGACTTCCCTGACAGACGGAAAAGAGCTGGAAGGTGCCAAGTTGCAGGTAACTGATGAAAGCGGTAAGGTTGTAGATTCCTGGACTTCCGGCAAAGAAGCTCATATCATCAAAGAACTGGTAGTCGGACAGAAGTATACCCTGACAGAAACAAAACCGGCAGACGGTTTTGTGACAGCGGAAAGTATTACATTTACCGTTGAAGATACTGCAGAAGCACAGAAAATCGAGATGAAAGACGATGTGACCAAGGTGGAAATTTCTAAGACGGATATTTCTGGTAAGGAACTGCCGGGTGCAAAACTGACAATTCTCGACAAAGACGGTAAAACGGTAGAGAGCTGGACTTCTGAGGAGAAACCGCATTACATTGAAATGCTTCCGATCGGGGAGTATACACTTCGGGAGGAGTCTGCCCCTGAGGGCTATCTGGTAGCTGAGGACGTGAAGTTCACAGTAGAGGATACCGGGGAGATTCAGAAAGTTGTGATGAAAGATGAGGTAAAACCGGAAGAAACACCAACACCGGAAACACCATCTACACAGGTAACAGATACACCGAAAACCGGAGATGATACACATATGCTGCTTTGGATTCTGCTTGCAGTAGCAGGTATGGCAGGTATAGTGTCAGCGGTATGGGTAGCAAGAAAGAAGAAATAAAAATCAGTTAGTTAAGAGGGCATTTATGGACGAAAAAGATTCATAAATGCCCTCTTTTTAGTTAATACTAGGAAAAATGAAGGGAGAATGTATTTTGAAACAGGTATTGATTATAGCGGTTGTAGCAATTATTGCAGCAGTTAATTTTATGATGTATTGCTGTCTGAGAGTAGCATCACAGGAAGATCAGATGCTGGAAAAATTGAGCAGGAGAAGGGAGTCAGAAAACGATGGCGATTAGATATGCAGAGGACAAACCAAAATCCTGTGAATACTGTTATTTCTGGAATGAAAAGAAAAAGGAATGTAAGCAGATGAGATGCTTTTATCAACTTCCTGAAAAACCGCCTGATCCAGATCCATCACACAGATTTTGGGTTCCATGCAAGGGCTGTCCGTATGGAAGAAATCCCTGCATTGGCTATTGCATGGCTAAAATTTTAAAAGAGCAGAGGGAAAAACGATCTGGATAAGGATACATATGTATTCCCGTATCATTATGGGGAAGAAGCGGAGCAGTATACATTTTATCGGATACCCAAGATTCTCTTTGTCAGTCCGGTATTTGAAAAACTATCTTGTGAAGCCAAGCTGCTGTATGGACTATTGCTTGACCGGATGCAGTTATCAGTGAAGAACCGATGGCTGGATTCAGAGGGAAAAGTATATATTTATTTTTCACAGGAGCAGATAGCGGGGCTTATGGGATGTGGGGTAAAGAAAGTCCGGTGTCTGTTAAAGGAACTGGATGACCGGAAAGGAATCGGGTTGATTACAAGAGTCAGGCAGGGATTGGGAAATCCCGATAGAATCTATGTTAAAAAATGCGTATCGCCAGAACGGTTAAAAGGAAACTTCCAGACAGGTCAAAATGACTTCTCAGGAAAGGTACAAATGACCGATGCAGACAGGTGTAAACTGCCAGGTAATGATATAGAGGATAGTAATACTGAGAATAACGATACAGAGTATCTTTCTTTCTATTCCGATGTCAGTGAAGTGGAAAGGAAAGAAGCTGAAAGGAATGCTTATCAGCAGATTATTCTTGAACACATTGGATATGACTACATCGTAGATGATTTTAACCGTCATATGCTGGGTGAGATTGTGGGGTTAATGGTAGATGTGGTGTGTTCGGAACAGGAGTTTATACGGATTGGAGGGGACAGAAAACCTTTATCCGTAGTAAAAAGCCAGTTTTTAAAACTGGATGCAGAGCATATTCGGTTCGTACTGCATTGCATGAAAGAAAACACCAGTAAGGTAGTAAATATGCGACAGTATCTGTTGGCGGTACTGTATAATGCACCGCTGACAATCAGCAATTATTACTCTTCATTGGTGCAGCATGATATGTACGAAGGGAATATATAAATTTTCAGGAAGGAAGTGATTTTATTGCAGGAAGAAGTAAATGAGAAAACCGTATCGTTATGTATCACTGGTGGAAAAGTGACAGTCCGTTTATTGAAACAGGCAATGATGCGTTTTCTGGCAGCAGTGGAGAAAGAAAAAGCAGAGAGAGCAAGAAAACAGCAGGCAAAGGCACCGCCGGATAAAGAGTATCGTGGAAAGCAGAGCTTAAAGAAGCTGACACAGCAGAATGTTCAGCTTTCCAACATTGAGATTACGGACAATAACATTAAGGCTTTTGAAAAAGTGGCAAAGAAGTATGGCATTGACTTCAGCCTGAAACGTGACAAGTCAGTAGATCCACCCAGATATTTTGTTTTCTTCAAGGCAAGGGATGTAGATGTGATGACAGCAGCATTCCGGGAATTTACCGGAAAGACACTGAATAAAACCAAGAAACCGTCTGTCCGTAAGAAACTACAGCAGGCAATCACAGCCCGTAATCAGGACAAACAGAGAGACCGGGAGAAATCAAAAGAGAAGCAAAAGGAGCCAACATTATGAGTGGGATAAAAAATATAAAGAAAAAACTGAAAGGTTTTCAGGTGCGTCCCCCGAATGTGGAAGTAATAAAAAAGGTTCTGCTACATATACCGTATGTGGTTGTGTTTTATGTGGTAAATAAATGTACCTGGCTGTATCAGTATTGCAGAGGCAGTACTGTAGTAGACAGACTGATAGTTCTTTTTATGAATTATCCGTTAGCATTTAAAAAGTTGCTGCCAAGTATACAACCGAAAAGTCTGGCAGCGGGGACTATTGCAGCAGTCAGTGTGTGGGCAGTGGTATATTTCAAGGGAAAGAATGGAAAGAAGTTTCGCCAGGGGGAGGAATATGGTTCTGCCAGATGGGGAAATGAAAAGGATATAGCACCTTTTATTGATCCAGTCTTTGAGAACAATATTTTGCTGACACAAACGGAACGTCTGACTATGAACAGCAGACCGAAGAAACCGAAGTATGCCAGAAACAAGAATGTCATAGTGATCGGAGGTTCTGGTAGTGGAAAGACTCGATTTTATGTGAAACCGCAGCTTATGCAGATGCCGGATAATGTGAGTTTTGTGGTCACTGATCCAAAGGGGACAATCATCGTGGAATGTGGTAAAATGCTGGCACAAGGAACACCGAAGAAAGATAAAAACGGGAAAATCCTGCGTGATAAAAATGGCAGAGTGGTAATGGCTCCTTATAAAATCAAGGTGCTGAATACCATCAACTTTGCCAAGAGTATGCATTATAACCCATTTCATTACATTCGTTCAGAAAAAGATATTCTGAAATTGGTAAATACGATCATGGTAAATACCAAGGGAGAGGGAGAAAAATCCTCAGAGGACTTCTGGACGAGTGCGACACGTTCGCAGGCGATAAAAAGGCTGCGCACAGTGTTGGTTCATTAAATCATAACCAGTCTGTGAACTGGTAATCCGATAGGTGGAATGATGGGGTAACGCCCTGAAACGTCTATCCTTGACGGACTTGCGTCAGCTGTAATGGTTGGGGTGAGAAGCTCCGTGACAACGACCGAGAGTAGTCGTAGGAATCTGCCAAAAGATTCTCGAAAACGCCCCAGAGGTGGGGTGCGCTACCTATAGGTCTAGGATCTATAAAATATCTATGATTAGAATGTTTACTTTGGCGAGTAAACTGACGAAAACTGCGAATGTACGGTTCTAAAAGAAGACCATATAGAAATGTATGGGTGCGTTAAAGCGCAGTCAGTGTGGTTCAGTAGAAATTCGCCCTACGAACGACCATGTTGTGTTACAGGCACATCCAAGCTGACAGGACTATAGCAGAGACCTAAGGATATATGTACAGATAGGATTATCGGAACGTGGAAAGGCACCAGATTCCATTAGGGGATAGCCTGACGAAGAAAATAAGCAGGTGAACTGGTGCTGAAAAGCCGTGATCGAACTTATGATGAGTTCTGCGAAAAAGAGGAACTCGGAGGAATGGTCACAAGTCGGTTGAAATAAACAGGCATTATTCAGTCTAATGATAAGGATTACGAGTAAGACCAAAAGGGTCACTTTCGAGAGGAGGTGATGCCTTATGCCAAAGAAAAGTAAAACATTATGTGTAGATGACCTGCGTCATGCGGAGTACTACGGAATGCAAGGTACTTTTGATGAACTATATCAAAAAAGTCAGAACGGTGAAGTATTTGAGAATCTTATGGATTTGATACTGAGCAGGGATAACATTTTACTTGCGTACCGAAACATCAAAGCGAACAAAGGCAGCTACACGGCAGGAACAGACAAAAAGAACATCACAGATATTGGGAGTCAAACTCCTGATGATGTGGTAAAAAGAGTGAGATTTATTGTTACGGGAAGCAAACACGGCTACAGACCAAAGCCTGTAAGACGGAAAGATATCCCGAAACCAAACGGAAAAACACGTCCGCTGGGAATCCCATGCATATGGGATAGGTTGATACAGCAATGTATCAAGCAGATCATGGAACCAATCTGCGAAGCAAAGTTCTGCAATAATAGTTATGGATTTCGTCCGAATAGATCCGTTGAACATGCCATTAACAGAACCTACACCATGCTTCAAATGATGAATCTTCATTATGTTATTGAGTTTGATATTAAAGGATTTTTCGATAACGTAAATCATAGCAAGTTAATCAGACAGATATGGTCGCTGGGTATCCATGATAAAACGCTGATTTTTATTATCAAGCGAATACTAACAGCTCCAATTAAAATGCCCGATAATACAACGGTACTGCCCAACAAGGGTACACCACAGGGAGGAATTATCTCACCACTACTGGCAAACATCGTTCTAAATGAATTGGATTGGTGGATAGCTAGTCAATGGGAGGAAAATCCGATTGCTATAAGCAGAGGGCGAGAAAGAATAATCGGAAAAACTAAAGTTTTTGATAAAAGCCATGGTTATAGGATTATGAAAAACACAGAAATGAAAGAAATGCATATCATTCGGTATGCGGATGATTTTAGGATTTTCTGTAGAACGAAAGAGGACGCAGTCAGGACAAAAGAAGCGGTTACGGCGTGGATTGAAGAGAGGTTGAAATTAGAGGTGTCCCCTGAGAAAACAAGGATTGTGAACACCAGAAAACGGTGGTCAGAGTTTCTTGGATTCAAAATAAGGGTAAGGCTGAAGCATCATAAATATGTGGTGCAGTCGGCAATCTGTGACAAAAAGGTTAAAATTGAAAGAGCAAAGCTAGTGGAACAAGCGAAAAACATCGCAAAACCCCGAGAGAAAAAAAGTTGTTTATCAGAAATTCAGCTATATAACTCTATGGTGTTAGGCATACAGAATTACTATCAGCTTGCCACCTGTATCAGTATTGATTGCAGAGAATTCCATAGGCGAGTAATGACAGTTTTGACGAACAGGTTAAATACAGAAACAGGAAGTATGCTAAAACGTGAGGGTGGAACTATCACCCAAGCAGAAAAGGAAAGATTCGGACAGTCAAAAATGATTCGATATGTTTCAGGAATTGACCAGATGATCTATCCGATTGCATTCATCAAAAATAAAATACCGATGGCGAAGCGATCAATCGTTTGTAGTTATACAAAAGAAGGTCGTGCTCCGATTCATACAGAACTTAACCTTAATCAGTATGTTCTGAAAGGACTGAGAGAAAAAATATCCGTTGGTCATAGCACAGAATACCATGACAGTAAAATATCTTTATTTTCTGCTCAAAAGGGAAAATGTGCAATCAGTGGAGAAGAATTCGCAGATGCGGAACATGTAGCTGTATGGCTCAAAGTACCAAGAGCACTTGGTGGATTTGAAAGATATAAAAACATGGTTCTGATTCACCAAAAATATCTGATTCTGTTACAAGAACTGCCCCAAGCAGTAATAAAAGACCTGATAAAAACACTCAATATCACAAAAAAGATGCTCGTGAAAATCAATAGTCTGCGAGAGCAGGCGAACCTGTCAGCAATAATATAAAACTTAAATTTGGTGACTGATTAAATGTCTCGTGAAGACAATCGATGGAGCGCCGGATGCGGTGAAAGTCGCATGTCCGGTGTGAAGTGGGGGAAAAGGTGGAGATAATATCAAAACCTTACCTATCACTATAAGCGGAACGTCTGCTGTATTGTGCTTTGATTGGTTACATTTACTATGAAGCGCCAGAAGAAGAACAGAACTTTTCAACTTTACTGGAATTTATCAATGCCAGTGAAACCAGGGAAGAGGATGAAGAATTTAAAAATGCGGTAGACTTGCTGTTTGAGGAACTGGAAAGGGATGAGCCGAACCACTTTGCAGTAAGGCAGTATAAAAAATATAAGCTGGCAGCAGGTAAAACAGCAAAATCTATTCTGATCAGTTGCGGTGCAAGACTAGCACCTTTTGATATTGCAGAGCTTAGGGAACTGACGTCTTATGATGAAATGGAACTGGATATGATCGGAGATCAGAGAACTGCACTGTTTATTGTAATCTCGGATACAGACGATACTTTTAACTTTGTGGTTGCTATGATGTACAGTCAGCTTTTTAATCTGTTATGCGACAGAGCCGATGATGTTCATCATGGAAGACTGCCTTATCATGTGAGAATCCTCTGTGACGAGTTCGCCAATATCGGACAAATTCCGAAGTTCGACAAGCTGATTGCAACGATTCGAAGCAGAGAGATTTCTGCTTCTATTATACTCCAGTCACAGTCGCAGCTCAAGACAATTTACAAGGATGCAGCCGAAACCATTACGGGAAATTGTGACACAATGTTGTTCCTTGGAGGTAAGGAAAGTACTACTCTGAAAGAAATTTCAGAAACATTGGGTAAGGAAACCATTGATTTATATAACACTTCTGATACAAGAGGCCAGAGCAGGTCTTATGGTCTGAACTATCAGAAAACAGGAAAAGAATTGATGAGCCGGGATGAACTGGCAGTCATGGACGGTAACAAGTGTATTTTACAGCTTCGTGGTGTCCGTCCGTTTTACAGTGATAAATTTGACATTACAAAGCATAAACGGTATAAGCAGTTATCCGATTATGATAAAAAGAATGAGTTCCATGTGGAAGAATACATGAAACATCAGATGGAAGTCCGGTTAGATCCGGAAGAACAGTTTGACCTTTATATGTATGAAAGCAGTGAACTGGAAGAACAATCTAATAATGAAAATGAAGGCACAGGGCATGTAACGTAAAACATACATAGCTCTTTTTTTATGCCCTTTTGGGAGGTAGCGATATGCACAAGCATGAAAGACCGCCCATCAGGGCGGAACCCTCCGAGTAGTAACCAGTAAAAAATCACAATGAAAAACAGGAGTTACGAAAGGAGAACATAGATTATGGCGTTTTTTACATCAGCAATTAATATTTTACAGACACTCGTTGTCGCAATCGGAGCAGGACTTGCAGTTTGGGGAGTTATCAATCTTCTGGAAGGTTATGGTAACGATAATCCGGGTGCGAAGTCACAGGGAATCAAGCAGCTTATGGCAGGTGGAGGTGTCGTTCTGATCGGTACACAGCTTGTACCATTACTGGCGAATTTGTTTTAGCCGGGGCAGTAAGAAAGGAGAACACGCATGGATAAGATTTTTGAATCCATAGAAGAATGGATGCGTAACCTCCTTACAGGCATGGTCAGCTCAAACCTGACAAATATGTTTACCGATGTTAATGAAAAAACCGGTGACATTGCAAGTCAGGTTGGGCAAACGCCCCAGGGGTGGAGTGGCAGTATATTCAGTCTGATCCAGAATCTGTCGGATTCTGTGATCGTACCGATTGCCGGGATGATTATAACCTTTGTTCTGTGTTATGAGCTGATTTCCATGCTCACAGAGAAGAACAACATGCATGACATTGATACATGGATGTTCTTCAAATATTTTTTTAAAATGTGGGTTGCAGTCTGGTTCGTAAGTAATGCCTTTACAATTACAATGGCGATTTTTGATGTCGGGCAGAATGTAGTGAACCGGGCAGCAGGAGTTATCAATCAGCAGACAGCAATTAACATTGATTCGGTAATCACTTCAATGGAAACAGCGATGGAATCAATGGAAGTAGGGGAACTGGTCATACTGGCACTGGAAACACTTCTGGCAAGCCTGTGCTTAAAGGTTATTTCCGTTTTTATAACGGTCATTTTATATGGACGTATGATTGAGATTTACTTGTATTCGTCAATCGGTGCAATTCCATTTGCCACTATGAGCAATCGGGAATGGGGACAGATTGGCAGCAACTATTTAAGGGGATTGTTTGCACTGGCATTTCAGGGATTTTTCATCATGGTGTGTGTGGGCATTTATTCCGTATTGGTTGCCAACATAACGGTATCAGATAACGTGCATACAGCATTACTCAGCGTAATGGCTTATACGGTTGTACTTTGTTTCAGTCTTATGAAAACAGCCAATTTCTCGAAGAGTATCTTTAATGCACATTAAACAGGAGGAGTAGTCAATGGAAAAGTATCAGATTATTTATGCCGATCCTCCTTGGAGATACGAAAACAATGGAGGTCAGGGAGTAGCGGAAAAGCATTATAAAACAATGTCGGTAGAGGAAATCTGCAATCTTCCAGTTAAGGCACTGACAGATAAAAATGCTGTGTTATTCTTGTGGGTTACATTTCCACAGTTAGCAGAAGCATTTCAGGTAATGGAAGCGTGGGGATTTAAGTATAAGACAGTTGGCTTTGTATGGGTAAAACAGAACAGGTCGGGAAAAGGATTTTTCTTTGGTCTGGGATATTGGACACATTCAAATGCAGAAATCTGTTTGTTGGCAGTAAAAGGAAAGCCAAAACGACAATCAAGAAAAGTTTCACAGCTTATTATCTCTCCATTGGAACAGCATAGTAAAAAGCCAGATAAAACCAGGGACCTGATTGTTGAACTTATGGGAGATTTACCAAGACTGGAATTGTTTGCCAGAGAAAGTACACCTGGTTGGGATGTCTGGGGAAATGAAGTAGACAGTACAGTGAATATTTTGAAAAATGAAGATGGGAGATGATAGAAAATGGCTTTTGTATCAGTACCCAAAGATCTGACGAAAGTAAAAAATAAGATTATTTTGAACCTCACGAAACGTCAGCTTATCTGCCTTGGCATTGCTGCAGCAGTAGGGCTTCCGTTTTATTTTCTTACAAGAGGATTAATTGGTTCGAGTAATGCGGCAACCGGAATGTGTTTGTTGATGCTTCCGGCTTTTTTGTTTGCCATGTATGAGAAAGACGGACTTCCTTTAGAAAAAGTCCTGAAAAATATGATTACAGTAAAATTTATCCGTCCTCCGTTGCGGAAGTATGAGGTGGAAAATATGTATGAGAAAAGAAAAATTATAACAAAAT
>OKSL01000996.1_pt1 | contig 11719 bp, 5 predicted proteins | sample 1606251 | NCBI WGS metagenome assembly OKSL01 (sample SAMEA3879543, study PRJEB24766) | human gut metagenome | biome: human-associated habitat; feature: feces | place: USA | collected 1985/1987 | reverse complement strand
TATATTTGGAGAGTAAAAGGATTAGATCACACGTTACCGAAGAAGATACGAATGTTAAACTTGATAGGGAGAATGAAACGCCTCATTCTCCCTATCTTTTCAATCATACCACAAGTATTGATAGCTTTCATCCGGCAGAATCAGCTCCATTGCAACAGCCTTTAGCTTATCTCTATTTTCTGAGACAATGTACTTTGTACAATCGTCAACAATCTCAATTACTGCATCTTTATCAAATCCGCACCCCTTAGTCAATACGTGAATATATTGCAGGATAATATAAGGAGGCAATGTAATCTTTTTCCTATTGCGATCTAAGCAATAATATCTTTTAGCCTTTTCACTTCGGTTTACATGTCCACATTCACTTCTCCTTATACAAGCAACACAAGATTTAGTATGCTCGCACTCTGTTTTAATATCCAATATCTCACTTTTTGCAAGCTCATCATAGTAATCTCTTTTCATAGACTCACCCTCATATCTTTCCGTTACATTTGTATCATCTGGTCTGCATTACTTTTTACACTATTGTATGCAAAGAAACAGTACACTCCATGCTGTTCTATATGTAATATAGCAGAGAGAATAAAAGCAGTCAAGGGAGAAATAAAAAAGAATGTTCCGAATTAGACAAAATAAGCGTGGGAATCAACCGAAAAGAACGAGTTGAAAAATTCTGCTGTTGTTATAATAGTATTAAGTCAGAGTGGGTGAGTTCGTGCGTAGAAAGAACAAGATTTCAGAACAGGAGGGGATGCGGAGTATGAAGAATCGAAAAAAGCAGTTCCTGAAGATCGGAATTGCAGTATTGGTGATCGCGGTTGCGGGAATTGTTGCCGGGGTCGTCCGATACAGAATTGATAATCGATTCGATTTAACTGTTGGGGGGCATACAATCAGTAAAGATGAATATGTGAACTGCATGAAATCTGTAGAGTATGATACAGAGGTGCAGATTCAGCAGGACTATGATGCCGTTTATGAAGATGGCTTCTGGGAGAAAAAGTATGATGGAAAATACGGCTACGAAATTCTGACGGAAAATACAGTAGAACAGTTGAAATACATCCATGCGGTCTATGACCTTGCAGAAGAATGTGGTGATGTATCAGACAGCAGTTATGAGGCTTTGGAAAAGCGTTGGAAAGACGAAAATGCAAAGCGGAGTGAAAAGGTTGAAAATGGAGAAGTGGTCTATGGACTGAAAGAGTATACTTTTCAGATTTATCTTCAGTATGAAATGAGTACGCTCAAAGAAAAATACTGCAATGATTACACCCGTGAGGGCATGGAACTGACAGAGGACGAGATACTGGAATACTACAACAGCCGCGAATGGATCTTTGGGGACAGCGAAGAGAATGCTGATCTGGAGACAGCAAGAATTGCGGTGGAACGTGAGCTGCGTGAAAAGAAATATGATGATATCATCACACAGCGTGAAACTGATTCTCAGGTGGACGGGAACATGGCGGATGTAAACCGGTTTACCTTGAAGAATATAGAATGATGGAAGGAGCAATGTTATGAAGAAGAAATGGATGAGCGGTGCTCTGGCTCTTCTGCTTGCAGGAACAACGGTTGCATCAATGGTGCCGGCAGTTGCTGTTAATGCTGAAGGACAGGATACTGCGACAGGAACAACATATTATGTTGATTCCAAAAGCGGAAGTGACAGCAATGACGGAACTTCCGAAAGCAAGGCATTCAAGACACTTGATAAAGTGAATGCCCTTGATCTTGAGCCGGGAGATACAGTTCTCCTGAAAAAGGGATCTGTGTTTGAAGATCAGGCTCTGAAGTTTACAAAAGAGGACAGTGGTACTGCTGAAGCACCGGTTAAGATCTCTACTTATGGAGAGGGAGACAAACCACAGATCAATACAAATGGTCAGTGGGATCTGAATTACGGAACACCTCTTGATAACCAGAATCATAAATGGAAAGGTAAGGTATCTTCCAGTATTCTGATCGAAGATACAGAGTACATCGAGATCAAAGGCCTGGAACTGACAAATGACAGAAACAGTGCAACAGATACAGAAAAAGGTAAAGCTTACAATGACGCTTATGCAATGGACAGAACCGGAGTTGCCGGAGTTGCCAAGGATAACGGAACAGTAGATCATATCGTACTGGACGATCTTTATATCCATAATGTAACAGGTAACGTTTATAACAAGCATATGACAAATGGAGGTATCTACTTTATCGTAGAAACGCCGACAAATGAAGCAACAACAGGAATTGCAAGATACAACGATGTTCAGATCAAGAACTGCTATCTGGATACAGTAAACCGTTGGGGAATCGCAGTTGGATATACTTACCAGTGGAGACAGTTCCAAACAGGTGCATTGTCAGATGCAACAATGGCAAAATATGGTTCCTCCAATGTAGTCATCGAGAACAACTACCTGAACCATGTGGGTGGAGATGCCATCACAACCATGTATCTTGACAGACCATTGATTCAGTACAATGTATCCGAGAATGCAGCTGAACAGATTAATACAATAGACTACTCAAAGAATCAGCCAAGTCTTGATGCAAATGGTAATCCAAACGGTACACAGGGCGTTGGTGCAGGACGAGTGGCAGCCGGTATCTGGCCATGGAAGTGTAAAAATGCGATTTTCCAGTATAATGAATGTTTTACAACATTGAATGCATCAAGAGGAAATGGCGATGGACAGCCATGGGATGCTGACTATGGCGACGGAACAAACTACCAGTACAACTATAGCCATGGTAATACAGCAAGTACCATTATGTTCTGTGGTGGGCAGTCCATTAACAATACCTTCCGCTACAACATCAGCCAGAATGAAGATATGGGACCATTAGATCCTGCAGGAAATACAGGAAATTGTCAGGTTTACAATAATACTTTCTATATTAAGAAAGGACTTACAAGTATCTGGTCTACAGCACATTCTAATAATGGACCGGTAACGATTGAGAATAACATCTTCTATTTTGCAGGAGATACATCGGTTAATGCGACAAACTGGAATCCGGGAAATAACAAGACATACAGCAACAACCTGTACTACAATGTATCCAATTATCCAACTGATGCAAATGCAGTAAAGGTATCCGCAGGAACAGCAGTACTTGTTGATGCAGGTTCAGGTCCGGTTGCAGCAGCAGAGGACAAGCAGGCAAGACTGCATGAAGATCCGACAGCTACTACAAAATTTGATGGATACAAACTGGCAGCAAACTCACCGGCTATCAATGCTGGTAAAGTAATTGTTGACAGAAATGGTTATTCTATCGATCATGACTTCTTCGGACATGCAATCACAGCAGTACCGGAAATCGGAGCAGCAGAAAGTGATGCAGTTACAGCACTTGTACTTCGTTCCAATACATACACAATTTCAGGAACAAATGTAAGTGATCTTCCGAAGAATACAACAGTAGAGCAGTTCCGCAACAACATCATCGTTGATACAGGCGTTACAGTTACTGTAAAAAATGGTGATAAAGTTCTTGGCGATGCAGATATCGTGAAAGGTGGAGCAACCGTCGTTCTTTCTTATGAAGGAATGGAGGATGTAACTTATACAGTCGTTGCAAGTTCTGATAAAGAACTGAAATCTTCTTACTACATGGTAAGCGGAAAGACACTGAGTGTTCCTTATACAACAGCAAATGCTACAACAGTCAGCGAGCTGAAGAAGAACATCACAGTAGCTGATACAGCAACAGTTTCCGTACTGAACAATGGAACAGCATTAGCTGACGGAGATGCAGTAACAGCAGGAGTGACAGTACGCATCACGGCTGAAGACGGAACAACAAATGACTATACGGTAGCTCAGAAGAATACATACAACTGGACACTGGACTATGCAGGACAGCAGCAGGGAAATGTATGGTTTGCACAGCAGAAGAACGGTAATGGCGACTGGGCTGATATGACAGCTTATGATAATACTTATCCAAACTGGGTACTGAATACATACTATGGTGTTGGTGTAGATGCTCCAAATCACAGTACAGCAATGAGCGATTCCATTCATGGACTGATCTCTGCTCCACCGCAGACTTCTTATTCGACAGCAATGGTATTCAGAGCACCGAAGAGCGGTACAGTATCCTTCAATGTAAAAGATGGTGAGCCGTATCTGCGTCAGGCTGGAAACTCAGGCGGAACAGTTACATTAAGCCTTCTTGTAAATGATACAGTAAAACAGAGTGTAACACTTTCAACAAGTAATCAGAAAGCAGCAGACTGGGCAAATTTTGATGAGATTGAACTGAACAAGGGCGATGTGATCCGCGTAACAGCAAGCTGCAACAGCAATCCAAGCAAGCCGTCTGTTCATGTTACTCCGATCATCACATACGTTGACAAGGCAGTAGTTGATACAGAAGCACCGGATGCTCCGACAGCAGTAAGAACAGCAGATGTTACAGAGACAACAGCTCATGTTGCATGGGAAGCAGCTCTGGATAACGTTGCAACAACTGGATACAACATATATGTAAACGGAGAAAAGGTAAACACAGAACTGGTAACAGCTACAGAGTATGATCTGACAGGTCTTACACCAGCTACAGATTACAGCGTAGAGATTGAAGCAGTAGATGCAGCAGAAAATGTATCTGAGAAATCAGAGGCAGCTACATTTACAACAGCAAAGGCAGTCGATACAGAAGCACCAAGCGTTCCGACAGACGTAAAAGCATCTGATGTTACAAAGACAGGTGCAACTGTTACATGGACAGCTTCTACAGATAATGAAGGAGTTGCCGGATACAATGTATATGTAAACGGAACTCAGGTAAATGATACACTGGTAGCAACAACAGAATATGTTCTGACAGGCCTTACAGCAGGTACAGAATATACAGTAAAGGTTGAAGCAGTTGATACAAATAATAATGTATCAGAGAAAGCAGCAGTTACATTTACAACAGAAAAAGATGCTGTAAATCCTGACCCGACAGTTGTTGACAAGACAGAACTCAAGGCAACTACAGCAAAGGCCGATACAGCACTTGCAGCAACAGACAAGTACACAGCAGAATCACTGAAAGCCCTGCAGGCAGTTTACGATCAGTACGCATCCGTTCTGAATGACGAAAATGCAACGCAGGCTCAGGTTGACGAAGCAAATAAAGCCATCGCAAAAGCCCTCAATGCTCTTGTAGAAAAGAAGACAGATGACGGAAAGAAAGACGACGGCAACAAGGGTGACAATAAGAAGGATGATACAAAGGTTGACGACAACAAGAACAACAATTCTTCTAATACATCCAAGTCTGACAATAAGACTACAACAAAGGTAGACAATACTAAGAAAGCAGCTAAGACAGGCGATACAACAAACGTGGCAGTTTGGGCATTCGCACTGGCAGCATCCGCAGCGGCAGCAGGCGTTGTAGTAAAGCGTAAAAAAGAGAACTAAAAAAAGCTTACTTTTACGGATTTAAAATTCAGAAAAAGCGGAGAGGTCATGAAAATGCTGACCTCCTCCGCTTTGATAACATAATGGGAGGAAAGACATGAGAAAAAAAGCCTTATCAATGCTTATGGGCTTGGTTCTTGGAGTTACGACGATTTTCAGTTCTGTTGGAACAACAGGAGTAACGGTATATGCCGCTGAAAATGGCGTAACAGATGCGGACTGCACAGATAAAGATACTGCAGCACCAACACCGGACGATACAGTACCTGATGCAAATCAGTATAAGTATCAGAAGGATGAACTTGCAGCATTTTGTCATTTTGGTCCGAATACATTCAACGAACTGGAGTGGGGATTTGACCAGTCAACGCAGAAAAAGCTCTATGCAGGAAGAACTCCGGATCAGATTTTTACGCTGGAAAGTGATTTCGACGCAGAAACATTAGTAACCACACTGAAAAATGCAGGATTTAAAAAGCTGATTGTAACAGCAAAGCATCATGATGGATTCTGTATCTGGAACAGTGCGTATACAGATTATGACATTGCAAGTACAAGTTATAAAAATGGAGAAGGAGACATCCTTGCAGAAATTTCAGCAGCGTGTACAGCAGCCAATATGGACATGGGATTATATCTTTCACCATGGGATGTAGCAGAGTCAACCTTTGGTTCAGATGGTGGATCGATCAATAATGCCTACAACGAATATTATAATAACCAGCTTGAAGAAATCCTGAGCAATCCGAAATACGGAAATAAAGGGCATTTCGTGGAAGTATGGATGGATGGAGCGAACGGTTACAATAATGTACCACAGACATACAATTTTGAAAAATGGTTCGCGACGATCCAGAAGTATGAAGGAAAAGAAGCAGGTTACAAAGCAGATTGTATGCTGTTCGGAGCAGGAACTCATACAACAGTTCGCTGGATCGGAAATGAAAATGGATTTGCAGATGATACCACATGGGCAAAATCAAGAATCAGTAATGGTCAGATTTACAATGATGAAAGCCAGCGTGCCGGAGATTACAAAGGAGATCCGACAGACGGATATTCCAATGGATATGAAGATGGTAATCACTGGACAGTACCGGAGGCTGATGCAAGAATTACATCCGGATGGTTCTGGGGAACACAGAAAAATACTCCAAGAACTCTGACAAACCTTGCAGAGATGTATTTTAGATCAGTTGGTCATAACGCAACCTTACTTTTGAATGTGCCTCCGAATAATGAGGGAAAAGTAGACCAGGCGATTCTGGATCGTGTTGTGGAATTTGGTCAGAATGTTCAGGATACATTCAGAACCAATCTTGCAAAAGCAAATGGAACAACAATTACAGCAAGCAATGTCCGCGGCAATGATATTGACTTCAAGCCGGGAAATGCAGTGGATGATGATGATGCTACATACTGGACAACAGATGATGGTACAACAAGTGGAAGCCTGACGATCAAGTGGGATTCTGCAAAGAGATTTGATGTTGTATCAATCGAAGAGGCAATCCAGAATGGACAGCATATCAATAGCTATGAAGTTGAATACAAAGAAAATGACAATGCAAGCTGGCAGCCCATGGAAAGAGGTGTGACGGTTGGATCAAAACGACTGATCAGAACATCACCAATATCTGCAACTCAGATAAGAATTACTGTCGGAACATCAACAGGAAAAGTTCCGCAGCTTAGCGAAGTTGGAGTTTATAAAGCCAGCAAAGGCTTCCAGTTGAGTGGTGCTGCTCCTGATGGAATGGATTCAACAAGTGTAAATGATACAACGAAGTTTAAATTTAGTCCTTCAGGATGGAATCCACAGAAGGGACCTACTTATATTAATGGACAGAATACCTGGTCAAATAAAGCGGATGCAAGCTTTACCTATGAGTTTGACGGAACAAAAGTATATCTGATGGGAACAAAAGATCCAAATCATGGTCAGGCAGATGTCTATATTGATAATATGGATACTCCGGTTGCAACGATTGATACTCATGATACCGTAAGATCAACAGGAGCAAAGATTTTTGAGTCGGCGGATTTGAAAAACGGACATCATACACTGAAGCTGGTAGCAAAGACGACAGCAGCAATCGGTGTCGAGGCAGCCTATGTCATTAACAATGGCGGAAAAGGTATGCTCGAAATTGAAAATGAAACCTATACGATGAACGAAGACAGTGATCTTGCTGTCAAGATCAAGCGTGTTGGTGGAACAACAGGTGAAATCACAGCGAAACTTGAGCCAAACCCAGGAAGTGCGATTCAGAAGCATTTCAATACAGAGTTGATTTCTACCGTTCAGTTTGCGAATGGCGAGTCAGAAAAAGTAATCAGTCCTGCAGCACATGCAAACCGTGTGCCGACAACGGACGGGGATGTATATTTTACACTGGAGCTTTCAAGCAGCAGCCCGGTAATCGGACTTGCAAGCTCAGCCAAAGTAACAATTCTTGATGCTGATGCAATTACAAGAGATTCACTTAATACATTGATCACAGAATCTGAAGGATTAAAAGAACATCTTTATTCAGAAGGATGGACAGCGTTTGCAGCGGCACTTGCCTCAGCAAAGACAGTTGCAGCAAATGAAAATGCTACAGATACACAGATCAAAAATGCATACTCTACATTATATGCAGCTAAAGAAGCTCTTGTAGCACGTACAAAATATACAACAGATGACAGATTCCAGTTCCCGTGGAAGACAGGAACAAGTGCAACTCTGGAAGCAGAGTTTGCGACAACCATTACAGAAGCCTGCGGAGACACACAGTGGAGATGTGAAGTTAACTCAGAAAATTGGGCAAGCAACGGTAAGTATATTAATTCATTGAATAAGACCAATACAGGTACAGATAAAGTTGAGTATGCATACAATGCAAAAAAACCAGGTACATATCACGTGGTTGCAACTTATCGTAGTGGAGACACCAATAATGGAAATAAACTTGCATGGTCAGAAGCAAACAATAAGATTACGGCAGGAAATATAACAACTCCACATACAAAAGTAAATAATGTGCTTTCTGTTGGTACAGTTGAGTTTGATATTGTTGTAAAAGAAGCAGGAGAAGGAACTCTGATCCTTCAGCCGGTAGACAACAGCGGTGCACCGCAGCTTGATAAACTTGAAATTACACCAAAGAACGTTGCAGTTGAGCCTTATGATATCACAGCAACAGCAGGTGAAGGCGGTACGATCACAGCAGAAGGTCTTGCAGACGGCAAGGTATCTGTTACAGAAGGTGAAAGTGCAACATTCACGATCACGGCAAATGATGGATATGAAGTCAGCGATGTTAAAGTTGACGGAACATCTGTAGGAAAGAGAACTTCCTATACATTTGAAAATGTAACTGCAGCTCATACAATTGAGGCAACATTTGCATTTACAAATTATACTGCAGCAAATCCATTTGAATTCCCGACAACAAAGGGAACGACAAAGACTCTGGAAGCAGAGCACGCAACAACAATTACTGAGGCATGCGGAGCAACAGAGTGGAGATGCGAAGTAAACTCAGAAGCTTGGGCAAGCAATGGAAAGTATATTAATTCTCTGAATAAGACATCTACAGGAGCAGATTCAGTTGCTTATGCTTATAATGCACCGGTAGCAGGAACTTATAAAGTAACAGTAACTTATAGAAGTGGTTCTGATACGAACAAACTTGCATGGAGTGAGCAGGATGGAAAGATCACTGCCAGTCAGGTGGCAACACCGAACTCCAAGGTGAATAATGTGCTTCAGGCAAAGACTGTTGAATTTAACATGGTTGTTACAACTGCAGGAGCAGGAACTCTTGTATTTACAGCACCAGACGGAGATTCACCACAGACAGATAAATTCGATATCGAGTTAGTAAAACTGGCAGACGAAGCTGACCTTACAGAACTTCAGACAGCGATCACAAATGCAGAGGCAATTCTCAATGCAGCAGATAAAGATAAATATTCTGCAGCAGCACTTGTAGAGCTTCAGGAACTTGTAAATGCAGGAAAGCAGTTGACAACAGAAAGCTCCCAGGCAGATGTAGATGCGAAGAAAGCTGAGATCACAGCAAAGATTGCTGACATCCAGACTCAGTTCACAATTACAGCAACAGCAGGTAATGGTGGAAAGATCGCACCGACAGGAGCAACAAATGTTTACAAAGGAACATCCAAAGCATTCACGATCACACCGAATGACGGATATCATGTAGACAGCCTTACAGTAGATGGAACTGCAGTTGACGTTGTAACAGAATATACATTCTCAGACGTAACAGCAAACCATACGATTGCAGTAACATTTGCAAAAGATGCAATGACAGTTGCAAAGGAAAATCTGCTTGCAGCAATCAATACAGCAAATGAGAAGCTCGCACAGACAGACGCTTATACACCGGCTTCTCTGGAAGCACTTCAGAATGCTGTAGATGAAGCTCAGACAGTTTACAACAAAGCAGATGCAACTCAGACAGAAGTTGACAATGCAAAAGCAAATGTAGAAGCTAAGATTGCAGCACTGAAAGAGAAGGCAGACAAATCTGCACTGAGACTTGCAGTGAAAGCCGCAGAGGGTGAAGCAGCCCTGACAGATAAGTATACAGAAGAATCCATCGCAGCTCTTCAGACAGCAATTGATGCAGCCAATAGAGTTCTGGCTGATGACAACGCAACCCAGGCAGAGGTAGATGCACAGGTTGAAGCTGTAAATGCAGCAAAGGCAGCACTCGAAGAGAAGAAAGCACCGGTTGTAAAAGAGGAGCTTGAAAAGGCGGTTGCAGATGCAACAGAAGTTGTCGGAGCAACAGACAAGTATACAGAAGCATCACTTGCAGCTCTTCAGTCAGCAATCGATGCGGCAAATGCAGTTCTTCAGAATTCAGATGCAACTCAGGATGAGATTGATGCAGCAGTACAGGCTGTAAAAGAGCAGCCCTGAAAGCAAAAGATGATGATAAGAAGGACGACAGCAATAAGGATGATGACAAGAAAGACGATAATAACGGATCCGATAATAATGGCGGAAATAACAACGGCAATGCGAATAACGGATCAAATAATAATGGTTCTTTCAACAATGGATCATCCAATAACGGTACTGCAAATGGTACATCAAATGTAGCGAAAGCAGCCAAGACTGGTGATACATCAAATGTAGCAGGAATGGCAATGCTTTGCCTGGCAGCAGGACTCGTTGCAGTAATGGCAAGGAGAAGAAGAACAAACTAATCTGAAGTGAGTTCCGAATTTTCAATGCAATAAAAGAATAAAAAATTCCTTCCGGGGGTTTCCTGGAAGGAATTTTTTTGTGGTTTTTATTTCAAAATCGCTTTTCTGTAATGGGATGGTGTTGCATTGATTACATTCATAAAGACCTTAGAATAATGCTGGGAATCTTTGAATCCGACCTGCAGAGCGATTTCTGTCAGCGTTAGACTTGTATTCTGCATTAACTCGATGGAACGGTTGATCCGGTAAATGTTAATGTAATTAGAAAGGGTTACCCCCATATAATTTTTGAAGATCTTACTCAGATAGCGGACAGAGATATGCAGCTGCAAGGCGATATCCTCCTGACGGATCTTCTGGGTAAAATGTTCCTGAATGTAATTCAGTGTATAAGCAACATAGCTGTTCTGAAGCTGTGGTTCGGAAAATCCATGCTCTGCCTCTGTATGGTCAAGGATATACAACATCAGGTTCATCAGTGCAACGTTAATATTTGCAGCAGAGAACAGACTGTTGGATGAAGCATAGAGAGTAATGAGCTTCTGAAGATGTTCGTCGATGACTGGATCAGATTCCATCCGGTAATAGAACTGGGCAGAAAAGAGGATCGCATGCATCAGGGTGATAGGAAAAACTCCCTCATCTTCAAGAACAATCGTGGAAAACATCTCAGGGTTAAAGTGAATATGCTGAGATTCACAGTCAGATGTGTCATTCAGATAAAAAGAATGAACTACATCGGGGAGTAACATGATAAATTCGCCTTCTGTACAGTGGATCGTTTCCGACTGAATATCCATATAACATTCACCGGAAAGAATCCGATAAATCTCAATATTTGTATGTAAGTGCCGGGCAAAACTATAACCGGCTTTACGATATTCAACAACAGCACCGGACAGGATGGAATCGGACAATGTCATCAATCCCGGTACTTCGTGTTCCTGAATCTTAGTCTTCTCAGCAGGGGGAGTAGAATGTTCATTTACTGACTGAACAGTAGTTTTTTTCTTCATGTGTAAAAAAAGCCTCCGTATATAAGCACAATTAATAAGCGTTAATCTGTA
>OKSL01000975.1_pt1 | contig 11896 bp, 6 predicted proteins | sample 1606251 | NCBI WGS metagenome assembly OKSL01 (sample SAMEA3879543, study PRJEB24766) | human gut metagenome | biome: human-associated habitat; feature: feces | place: USA | collected 1985/1987 | reverse complement strand
AAGATTTTCATTCTTGAAAGGGGGGTTCGATTCCCCCACGGGCTACAAATAAAAATAATAAAAGAACAAAATTAAAGATTAGTCGAGATGGCAAATCACAAATCATCATTAAAGAGAATCAGACAGGAAGAGAAGAGAAGACTTCATAACAGATATTATGCAAAAACAATGCGTAACACTGTTAAAAAACTTCGTGCAACTACTGACAAGGCAGAAGCTGTTGCAATGTATCCGGGCGTTCAGAAGATGTTGGACAAACTTGCTAAGACCAATATCATACACAAGAACAAGGCTGCTAACTTGAAGTCAAAATTGGCTGCTTACATTAGCAAACTTGCTTAAGCAAAGTCTTAAACTAAAAGATAAAATAGGCAGGATTTTTTAATCCGGCCTTTTGTCTTTTATGCGCTTCATAAAACACAAGCAATACATATTGCAAACATAACATCTAAAAGAAGCGCAAATCCTCGCTCCGCGAAAAACAGAGTCTGAAGAATCCGAAGCATTCATGAAGGATTTAGAAGAGGATCGTACATGATAAAGTACTGATAAAAAGCCTGTTAAGCGTCGATGAAGGATTTGAAGGAAAAAAAGACCCATTAATTTCCAGAAGACTTACCCTCGAAATAAATACATCACTCCCATACTTTTCCCGGCGTTCACGGACAGACCTCATTCCAAACCTGTCCAATCCCCTCTTTTTTACGTTTTTTAGTCCATAAAAGCTGCCTGTCTCAGCAATTTTTCGTATCTTTGAAAGCTAATATTTAAGATAATTGAATCAAACATGAGTGAAGAAGAAAAGATAAACGGCGAAAACAATTACTCGGCCAGTAACATCCAGGTATTGGAAGGTTTGGAGGCTGTACGTAAACGTCCCGCCATGTATATCGGAGACATCAGCGAAAAGGGATTGCACCACTTGGTTTATGAGGTTGTGGACAACTCTATCGACGAGGCATTGGCCGGCTACTGTGATCATATAGAAGTCACCATCAATGAAGACAATTCCATTACCGTACAGGATAATGGCCGTGGTATCCCGGTAGACTTTCACGAAAAAGAAAAGAAATCTGCATTGGAAGTAGTAATGACCGTGCTGCACGCGGGAGGTAAGTTCGACAAAGGTTCTTACAAGGTTTCAGGTGGTCTGCACGGTGTAGGTGTTTCTTGTGTGAATGCCTTGTCTACTCACATGACCACACAGGTATTCCGCGGCGGCAAGATCTACCAGCAAGAATACAGCTGCGGACATCCTTTGTATTCTGTAAAAGAAGTAGGAACAGCTGATATTACCGGAACAAAACAGACTTTCTGGCCGGATGATACCATCTTCACTGTTACCGAATATAAGTTTGATATTCTGCAGGCACGTATGCGTGAGTTGGCCTACTTGAACAAAGGTATCACCATCTCACTGACCGACCGCCGGATCAAAGAAGAAGATGGCAGCTTCAAGAAAGAAATATTCCATTCGGACGAAGGAGTGAAAGAGTTTGTACGTTTCTTGAACCGTAACAACGAAGCGCTGATTGATGATGTCATTTATCTGAATACCGAAAAAAACAATACCCCCATTGAATGTGCCATCATGTACAATACAGGCTATCGTGAAAGTCTGCATTCGTATGTAAACAATATCAATACAATAGAAGGCGGCACACACGAGGCCGGTTTCCGCAGCGCATTAACCCGTGTACTGAAGAAATATGCGGAAGATACCAAAGCACTGGAAAAAGCAAAAGTCGAGATTTCGGGAGAAGACTTCCGCGAAGGCTTGATTGCCGTCATTTCAGTGAAAGTAGCCGAGCCGCAGTTCGAAGGACAAACCAAGACCAAGCTGGGTAACAGCGAAGTGAGTGGTGCCGTGAACCAAGCTGTAGGCGAAGCGCTTACATATTATCTGGAAGAACATCCGAAAGAAGCAAAACAGATTGTTGACAAAGTGATCCTGGCTGCAACAGCGCGTATCGCCGCACGCAAGGCACGTGAATCTGTTCAAAGAAAGAGTCCGATGGGCGGTGGCGGACTGCCGGGTAAACTGGCCGACTGCTCAAGCCGTAATCCGGAGGAATGTGAACTATTCCTGGTCGAAGGTGACTCGGCAGGTGGTTCTGCCAAGCAAGGACGTAGCCGTGCCTTCCAAGCAATTCTACCTTTGAGGGGTAAAATCCTGAATGTAGAAAAAGCGATGTGGCACAAGGCTTTTGAAAGCGATGAGGTCAATAATATCATCACCGCCTTGGGTGTCCGTTTCGGTGTGGACGGAAATGATGACAGCAAAAAAGCGAACATCGACAAGCTGCGTTATCACAAAGTGGTGATCATGACCGATGCCGACGTCGATGGTTCTCACATCGACACCCTTATCATGACATTGTTCTACCGCTATATGCCAGAAATTATAGAAAACGGACATTTGTACATTGCCAATCCGCCATTGTATAAATGCAGCAAAGGAAAAATCAGTGAATACTGCTACACCGAAGAAGCGCGCCAGGCATTCATTCAAAAATATGGTGACGGACAAGAAAACGGAATCCATACACAGCGATACAAAGGTTTGGGTGAGATGAATCCCGAACAACTGTGGGAAACAACAATGAACCCTGAAACGCGTATTCTGAAACAGGTAACAATCGACAATGCCGCCAACGTAGATTATATCTTCTCCATGCTGATGGGAGACGATGTAGCTCCACGCCGCGAGTTCATAGAGAAAAACGCGACATATGCGAATATAGACGCGTAATTTTTCATTCATTATTTTTTAATCAAAATCCATCCTCACATCTTACAATTTGAGGTAACCCCGATCCTGCTTTTCTCTGGATCGGGGCTTTTTTATCAATGAAAATCAATCTGCCCCCATTTATATTTTTCCTCTTTTAAATGCCCGAAGAAACAGATACTCATACCGACTCTTTTTTTCGATGGAATGGGCAGAAATTGTAATAGTTCACCGCCGGTAACAAACATAACCTCATTCATTTTTCTTATAAATTAATTGGATGAAAGACGATATTCTGACAGAAAGTCTTAATTTTGGGACATTAAACCATTTAACTCAAATAATAACATGAAACTCACATTTCGAATTGAATACCGTACAGCCTGGGGAGAAGAACTGGGGGTGATACTGGACGGAAACAATAGTGAACCTATCATCCTTCGCACTCCAAACGGGGAACATTGGGAAGGTGAAGCTGAAATGCCGGATCTCCCTGCATGCGTACCTGTTTCCTACCGCTATGGAGTATATCGTGACGGACAGTGCATCCGCCGTGAAAGCGGAACCATGGCTCATTTGTTTTGTCCCGGGAAAAAGAAAAACTGCCACTACATATTAAATGATTTCTGGAAAGACCTTCCGGCTGAATCTTACTTATACAGTTCCGCCTTCAGTGGTGATTATCAGTCTGAAGCAGCTATAAAAGTCACAGCAAGCGCCGATGGAAGCATTACTTTCCGGGCCTTATGCCCTTGCCTGCATCATAAGCATCAAGTGCTGGCTATCAGCGGGGATTGCCCGGCTTTAGGCAATTGGGATATTCAAAAGACTGTCCTGATGGAAGAAATACAGCCTAACGAGTGGACCATCACACTGAATGTTTCTACTTTGGAATTTCCGCTAAGTTATAAGTTCGTAACCTGCAACGCCGACAGCAAGCAGGTAGAGGAATGGGAGAACCACGACAACCGGATGCTTAATAATCCGGAATTAAAAAAAGGAGAAATCTACCTGACACCGGAAACAGAAGTTCATTTCACTTCATCGGCCCGTAAAGTGGCGGGAACGGCTATCCCTGTATTTTCTCTCCGTAGTGAGAAAAGTTTTGGAGTAGGAGATTTCGGAGATTTGAAGAAACTGATAGACTGGGCGGCAAAGACCCACCAGCAAGCTGTACAAATCCTCCCTATCAACGATACGACCATTACCCATACCTGGATGGATTCTTATCCCTACAACAGCATTTCCATTTATGCATTCCACCCGATGTATATTGACTTGAACCAGCTGGGTAAGATGAAGGATAAGGAAGCGCTGGCTGTTTTTGAAGCCCGCCGGCAAGAATTGAACGCTCTTCCTCAAATAGATTATGAAGCAGTGAACAATGCCAAACGTGCCTACTTGAAAGTGATGTTCCAACAAACCGGAAGGAAAGTGCTGGCTTCGGATGAATTCAAAAGATTCTTTGAAGAGAATGAACATTGGCTGCTGCCATACGCTGCATTCAGCTATCTAAGAGATCTGTATGGTACTTCGGATTTCAGCCAATGGCCTGAGCATACAGAGTACAAGGCAGAAGAAATAGCAGCCTTATGCGCACCGGACAGCTCTTGTTATGAAGAAATCGCCTTTTACTACTACACACAGTACCATTTACATATCCAATTACTTGATGCAGGAAACTATGCCCGCGAAAAAGGTATTATCTTTAAAGGTGATATCCCTATCGGCATCAGCCGCAACAGCGTGGAGGCATGGATTGAGCCGTATTATTTCAACATGAACGGTCAGGCAGGCGCACCACCCGACGCATTCTCCGTGAACGGACAAAACTGGGGCTTTCCCACCTATAATTGGGAGGTAATGGAACAAGACAACTACCAATGGTGGCAGAAGCGTTTCCGCAAAATGGCAGAGTATTTCACAGCTTACCGCATAGACCATATTCTTGGTTTCTTCCGTATCTGGGAAATTCCATCTCATTCGGTACATGGTTTGCTGGGACAGTTTGTACCGGCATTGCCTATGAGTGTGGACGAAATTCAAAGTTACGGGCTGCCGTTCCAAAAGGACTTCATGACCAAACCGTTCATCAACGAAGAGATGCTAAACAAGATGTTTGGTGACAAAGCTGCTTTTGTAAAAGAAACATTCGTACAGCATGTTCACGATGACATTTATGAAATGCGTCCGGAATATGATACCCAACGCAAAGTGGAGACTTACTTCTCCGATAAGAAAGATGAAGAAAGTATCCATATACGCGAGGGAGTATATGCCTTGATAAGCAATGTATTATTTGTTCCCGACCGCAAACACCCATCCATGTATCATCCAAGAATTGCCGTTCAGAATGATTTCATCTTCGGGCGCCTCAACTGGAAGGAGAAAGACGCTTTCAACCGTCTGTATAATCATTATTATTACCAACGCCATAACCAGTTCTGGTATCAGGAAGCGATGAAAAAGCTGCCTATCCTGACACAAGCCACTTCCATGCTGGTGTGCGGAGAGGATTTAGGAATGGTTCCCGACTGTGTGCCTTGGGTAATGGATCAGTTGCAAATACTCAGTCTGGAAATCCAACGTATGCCCAAGAATCCCAAACATGAGTTCGGTCACGTGTGGGAATATCCGTACCGCTCAGTTTGTACTATTTCCACTCATGATATGTCTACTCTGCGGGGATGGTGGGAAGAAGATTATGAACAGACCTGCCGCTACTACAACCATGTAATGGGACACTGGGGAGAAGTTCCGGTTTCAGCCCCGGGATGGGTTTGCGAGGAAATAGTACGCCATCATCTGGAATGTCCTTCATTGCTGTGTATCCTTTCCTTTCAGGACTGGCTGTCAATAGACGAAGAAATCCGCTATCCCGATGTAAACGCGGAACGTATCAACATACCTGCCAATCCAAGACATTACTGGAGATATCGCATGCATCTCACTTTGGAAGAACTGATAAAGAACAAGAAGTTCAATGAAAAGCTGGTAGAGATGATTGACACTGCCGGCAGATTCTAAACATCCGCCACAGACAGCCTGGGGCCGTCTGTGGTGAATCTCTACCCCAACGATAATCAATAACACACATACCATGAAAAAAATTCCCGATTTAGGTTTCTGGAAACTATGGAATATTAGTTTCGGATTCTTTGGCGTGCAGATAGCCTACGCTTTGCAAAGCGCGAATATCAGCCGTATCTTTTCCACTTTGGGAGCAGACCCACACAGTTTAAGCTATTTTTGGATATTACCTCCGCTGGCAGGAATCATCGTCCAACCCATCATAGGCGCACTGAGTGACCGCACTTGGACGCGTTTCGGACGGCGTATCCCCTATCTGTTTGCAGGAGCTCTGGTTGCTGTTTGCGTCATGTGCCTGCTCCCTAATGCAGGTAGTTTCGGAATGACAGTCAGTGCAGCTATGGTATTCGGTCTGATATCACTGATGTTCCTTGATACCTCTATCAATATGGCCATGCAGCCCTTCAAGATGATGGTGGGCGATATGGTGAATGAAAAACAAAAAGGACTGGCTTACTCCATTCAGAGTTTTCTCTGTAATGCCGGCAGTCTGGCAGGATATCTTTTCCCGTTTATTTTTGCCGCCATCGGCATCAGTAATATTGCTCCCAAAGGTGTTATTCCCGACTCTGTCATCTATTCTTTCTACATCGGCGCATTGATACTGATTCTATGCGTGATCTATACTTCGGCCAAAGTAAAGGAATTTCCTCCCGAAGAATATGCAGCATATCATGGCATCACCCATGAAAGCAAAAAAGAAAAGACAAATATGTTCAAATTGCTGGTCAAGGCTCCCAAAGCCTTTTGGACAGTAGGACTGGTACAATTTTTCTGCTGGGCAGCCTTCATGTTCATGTGGACTTACACCAATGGAACAGTTGCTTTGAATGTGTTCGACACACCGGTCATAACAACCATGACAAATGGTGTTTCCAGAGTGGTACTGGATACACAATCCGCACAATACCAGACAGCGGGAGATTGGGTCGGGATCTTATTTGCTGTCCAAGCCATCGGTTCCGTTATTTGGGCAACGATCATCCCGATGATTCAGAACCGCAAACTTGCCTACGTACTCAGTCTGGTATTGGGAGGCATTGGATTTATCTCCATCTTCTTTATCCATAATCAATATGCTTTATTTGCATCCTTTATTCTGATAGGTTGCGCATGGGCAGCCATGCTGGCTCTTCCCTTTACCATTCTGACCAATGCATTAACAGGAGGGCATATGGGAACCTATCTGGGATTATTCAATGGAACTATTTGTGTTCCACAGATTGTCGCAGCTTCTTTAGGAGGCATCGTACTGAAGATATTTACCAGTCCGGGTAGTGTCGCTCCGGAAGTAAACATGCTGGTATTGGCGGGAGTGTTCCTGATTATCGGTGCCGGCTGTGTAAGTATTATCAAAGAGAGGTAAAGCGTTTTCCGAAAGTAACATATGCTCATTCCATCACCACCGTTCAATGTTCTGTTTCCCGAAACTGAAATTCACTCCGCGGTGTCAAAACTTTGTTTTTGAAAACATGAACTTATAATCTGAAATTTGAGCATCCTAAAAGACTAAAGAAAGGATCGTATCATTACTCCATACAGAGCTTGATACGATCCTTTTACGTGTTATAATTACTATCTGTAACTTTTCGGGGCTGTCCTTTTTGTTTTGACATCTCCCTTCTCCTATCCCCAAGTTATTCAGGAACAGCAACATTCAACTACTTCATTCCCCCTCATTAAACCCCAGGCCCTGCTGTTCGGGTTTCAGCTTCTCTGTCAGGAAATTGGTATGCTCCCACTTCGGTTCGGGTGGATTATGATCCAAGGTCCTCTCCTCGGTAGGAGTGTAGCGTCCGTTGTAAGTGCTGAAGGCGAAAAAAGCATCTCCCGGTCCGCCCAGATGGTCGAAACGTACTTTGGCCACACGCACCAGCACCTGCCCCAGTTCATCGTTACGGTCTATCACCATTCCATAATCCGTCTTGTTGAAAAAGGCCGCCGAGCCGTTGATATCATACAGCGTGGGCACAGGCCAGCGTTTGCTTCCCGGTTCGCGGCGCAACTTGGTGGGGTGCGCCACCAGGATGAGCAACACCTTGTGCTTCACGGCAAAATTGGAGAACTCATCGAAGATGCGGCTGATATACTGCGTTTCCGTCTCCCAGTCGGGAATCTGATGCTCGAAGCGGTTGAAGGGGTCCACTACCAGCACCTTCACTCCTTTCCGGCTTACCAGTTGGGCGGCAATGCGGAGCACGCTCTCTACCGAGAAATCCTCTTTCGGCATAATGGAAAAGACACTCTGTGCCAGGTAACGGATGGCCTGTCCGGCTTCCGGCAACGGCATCCCTTTGTGTTCGAAACGCTTGCCCACCACGCGGCGTATCAGCTTGCGGTAGTGATAGGCCAGCGGGGTATTCTCCGGGCTGAAATAGCCCACCTTCCAATCGTGGCGCAGGAGCAGGCGCATGGCAATTTCGTCCACAAACTCGCTTTTTCCGCTACCGGGAACGCCTGTGACCGTGAGCACAAAACCACGCTCGAACTTGATCAGCCGGTCCAGATTCTCCAGTCCCGTATCGGCTCCTTCCGGCATTCCGTTGTAATAAATATCCATCAGCGTATCCCATTCGTCCATGGGGCAGAAGACTCCTTCCAACGGGATTTCCGCCGCCTGCTCCACCTGTTGGCGGAGCCTCGGAAGATCGTACTTCAACAGATACTCGTTGGCATCCTTGCAGCCTTCTCCCCAGGCCACCACCTTGCAGCGGTCCATGCCCAGGCGGCGCACCAGTTCGTCGCGCAACTCCACTCCGCGCTTGTCGGTATCCATGGCCAGGATGATTTCCGTCTTGTCATCGAAGTGCGACTCCACGAAGCGGTCCAGCCACTGAAGGTTCGCGCCTCCGGCTCCGTTGGGTACGGACACCACTTCTTCCAGTCCTGCGGCTATCAGGCTGAGGGCATCTATCTCGCCTTCGGTGATGTAGCACTTTTCCTTTCCTTTTATGGCGTCTATGTTCCAAGGAATCAGCTCGGCTCCTTTCACCATCTTGAAATGCTTTGCGGCATCCCGGAATTTCATGTTTTTCATTACTCCGTCCTCCAGGTAAGGGAAGCAGATGCAGGCTTCTTCCTTGCCGGTCTGCGGCAGGAATTCCAAGCGTTCCTCTATCTTCATCCTTGTCAGGACGTCCATCGGAATACCTCGTCTGCCGACCATGTATTCCATCATTTCTCCATTCATAATTTGTTTGTTTTTATTAATTACCGGGCATACGTAATGTACAGGCGGTTGCAGGGGGATGTGCGGTTTGCGTTGCGCCGTGTTACGTTGCTGCGATGCTGCATCGTGGTGCTGCGACGTGTTATGGTGCTGCGATGCATCCTTCTGCTGTTTCTGCCGTTCCCGGTCTTGTTGTTTCTGTTCTCTTTTCCACATCTCGTCCTCGTTCCACGCTATGGCGAAATCACAATGAAAGCATTTCGCCCATCCCCCTTCACGGGTGATATGCACACTGAACGAAGGATCTTTGGGATTGCTTCGCGTTGCGGAACATTCGGGACAAGGCATACGGAAATGGTCCTTTCTGCGCGGCAGGCTTTTCAGCCACCGCACATAGTCTGCATGTTCTTCGCGCGTCATATCCAGCTCTGTTTCAGGTTATCCCAGGTGGCACGTCCGTTGGGGCGCGGTGGTGCATTGCCGGGAAGAGGAACTCCGCAGTACGAACGTTCGCCGGTCAGCGGATTGTACGTTTCGTAGGGTGAAAGTGATATCGATTCATTTTGCATCCGGCTCCTTTCTTTCAGCTTTTCTTCCAGAAAAAGACGGGTGGGCCTTTCTCGGCGGATGTAGTTGGCGAAATAAGCTTCGGCTTCGGACACGGAAGTGATTCCTCCTGTGTTTCCTTGTGCCACGACATGTTTCTTGAACAGATCACGAATAAAAGAAAGATTGTTCAAAAAGAGTTCCTTCAAACCTGACATCATCCCCACAGCCTCTAGCCAACTCTGGGTAATGAAAGCTTCATTGATGCATTGTTCCCATCGGGGTATCGTTTCGGACAATTCGGAAAATCGGGGAAGTTTATCAACAGCAGCAACAGCAATTATTTCTTTTTCTTTGTTATTGTTGTTTTTCTTCTCTCCTCTATTCTTTTCTTCTCTTATAAAGCTTTGCTTAAAGCTTGCTTGCAAGTTCTTTCCATAGCACTCATTATCAACACTTTGATTCACATTTTTGACTGAATTTCCATTTATATTTTTTGCAGTCGTATTTTTCATACTTTCCGCACTACTTTTCACGTTGCTCTCCGTGCTGTTTTCCTTGTAGATTTCCTTATTATAATCCGAATGGATTGGCTTGCTGTTATCCATGCAGACAACCTTGTCACTATCTACATTGCTGCTTTCCATATAAATTCTCTCCTTGCTATCCATACTGGGTGCACCACTGCTTTTCGTATAGACTTCCTCATTATTATCCATGCAGGACGCATCATCGCTTTTCATGTAGATTTCCTCGTTATTATCCATGCAAGGTGCACCACCATTTTTCATGTAGATTTCCTCGTTGCGATCCATGCAGGACGCATCACCGCTTTTCATGTAGATTTCCTCGTTGCAATCCATGCAAGGTGCACCACCACTTTTCAGGTAGGCTTTCCCGTTATTATCCATGCAGGACGTATCACCGTTTTTCATGTAGACTTCCCCGTTACGATCCACGCAAGGTGTATCACCACTTTCCATGTAGATTTCCTTGTTATTATTCACGCAGGGTGCACCACTGCTTTTCGTATAGATTTCCTTGTTATTATCCATGCAAGGTGTATCATCGCTTTTCATGTAGACTTCCCCGTTATTATCCACGCAGGACGCATCACCGTTTTTCCCCTCGTTGATTCTGCCCCTCCCTATTGCAGACGCTGTAGACGCAGTTGCTTTTGCAGATGCTTTCACCGTACTTTTCTTACTGCTTCTCCCTCCCTTACTACCGGCAGCAGCACGTTGCTCGGAAAGTTTACTCTGATATCCCATCACCTCGTCCAGATACAGACATCGGAAATACCCGTCCTCTGTAATGAGAAACAAATCGAAGTCCTTAATAAGATGTTGCAGATTTTCCACGGTAGCTCCCCACTGATCGGCCAGCAAATCCAGTTCGTTAAAATCATGTTTGTATTCCTGCTGTTTGCGCAGAAACAATATCGTTTCAAGATACAACCCCAGCCCCATGCATTTCATGTCGGCATTCAGCTTCATCATTTTGTAATCCGACATCAAACTGCAATTCAGCCGGATAAACTGCTCTGTATAATCCATTTCTTTTGTGTGTTAGTATAAATATAACGCAAAGGAACGCAAAATATAAATAGGGCGTTGCTCACAAAAACAAGCAATTGTTAATAAACATTTCCTATCTTTGCCGAGACATTTTGTAAGTAGCTATGTTTATGCTGTTTACAAATCATTATTTAATAATTTAATTTTTAGTAACATGAAAAAAATTTGAGATCATCAGCACCTGCATCGGTAATGCCGTGCGAAGAAACGATTTAAACCCCAACAACTTGGGCGACAAAGGTGCGATAGGCCGGTCCACCGCCACCAAAATTCGAGACGGAAAGATTGTGACTCCAAATTCTTACTTCAAACTGATGAAATGGCTGGAAAAAGAGAAACCGGAGGTTTACAAAGAAGCCATGGAGCACATTCTGAAAGAACTGGGCAAGCTCAAAATGGAAGAGTAACCTCCCGACTTCCCGGAAACGGGAATTTTCCCCGGTAAACGTGGAGAAACGAGAAACCGCCATAGAGCGCCTCTGCATGGAGACTGCCTCTATGGCGGTTTTTGCACCCGGAATAGCTGTTTTATTATCTTTGCAACAGTTGGATATAAGAAAGGTAAACCCTCAAATTAGGGCTTACGTAAATCATCTGCATATTCCTCAACCGACATATTTCCGCCCCAATCGCCTTCGTAACAAGCAAAAGGATCTTCTGTTTCAATATTCTGTTCCTTTGTATACGTATTTCTGATGGAATTTGTCAGTTTTGCAATCAAATCCGGTTTTTCATCTACACTCAGTGAAGACAATACACTCATATACACATCTGTTATACTTA
>OKSL01000968.1_pt1 | contig 12049 bp, 9 predicted proteins | sample 1606251 | NCBI WGS metagenome assembly OKSL01 (sample SAMEA3879543, study PRJEB24766) | human gut metagenome | biome: human-associated habitat; feature: feces | place: USA | collected 1985/1987 | reverse complement strand
CTGCCTGGTTTCCTCCGCCGGCTTCAACGGCCGCCATGTCATCGTCGTCGTTCTCGGCTGCCATCCGTCCCGCATCTGGGCGGAATCTGAAAACCTGCTCAAATGGGCCCTGGGTGACGCCGCATAAATGCACGGCGGCAATTGGTATTTGACTTTCACGGCGTGAGCCGCTATCAGTCCTGCCTATGTTACAGGCAGGTATTGTAGGTCTCCCCAACGTCGGCAAGTCCACCCTCTTCAACGCGGTCACCAGAACCCGCAAGGCCCAGGCGGCCAATTATCCCTTCTGCACCATTGATCCGAACGTGGGCATGGTCACGGTGCCGGACTCCCGCCTGCAAGTGCTTTCCGACATGTCCGGCTCTGAAAAAATCATCCCCACGCTCATTGAATTCGTGGACATTGCCGGCCTGGTCAAGGGCGCCTCGGAAGGAGCCGGACTGGGCAACCAGTTCCTGGCGAATATCCGTGAAGTGGACGCCATCGTGCAGGTGGTGCGCTGCTTTGACAATGACGACATCATCCACGAGCTTGGTTCCGTGGACCCCCTGCGCGACATTGAAATCATCAATTCGGAGCTCATTCTGGCGGACATCGCCACCATGGACAAAAGGCTTTCCTCCCGGGAGCGCAAGGCCCGCAGCGGAGACAAGGAAGCCAAGGCGGAGGTGGCCCTCATCACCAAGCTGCTGCCCCACCTGAATGAGGGCAATCCGGCCCTCACCTTTGAATCGCAACTGGATGACGACGAACGCAAGCTGCTCCATTCCTTCCAGCTCCTTTCGGACAAAAAAAGCATCTTTGCCTGCAACGTCAATGAAGACGAACTGGCGGACGCCATCAACAATCCGGACGCGCACCCCTACGTCTCCCAGGTGAAAAAATACGTGGCGGAACACCACAACGCGGAGGCCATTGTCATCTCCGCCCGGATTGAAGAAGAACTCATCGACGTTTCGGATGAAGAAGCCCGCGAATTCCTGGAATCCCTGGGCGTGCAGGATTCCGGCGTTTCCGACCTCATCCGCGCCGTGTACCACCTTCTGGGCCTGCGCACCTACCTCACCACAGGAGTCAAGGAAACGCGGGCCTGGACCATCCCGGCCGGGGCCAAGGCCCCCCAGGCGGCGGGCGTCATCCACACGGATTTTGAACGCGGCTTCATCGCTGCGGAAGTGGTGCATTACGACGACCTGGTATCCTGCGGCGGCAAGGCCGGAGCGCGGGAGCACGGCAAGCTGCGCATTGAAGGAAAGGAATATGTCGTCAAGGACGGAGACGTGGTCGAATTCCGCTTCAATGTTTAGCCCAAAGCTTTACCGGAATTCCATTGACTTTTCCTGATGCAGAGAGCAGATTGCTCATAACCTTCACATCGCCTCATGACTGATCCCGACGTCAAATCCACCCCTTTGGCAGCCAAGCACGTTGAACTGGGAGCCAGAATGGTTCCCTTCGCCGGCTGGAACATGCCGGTGCAGTACACCGGCATCCTGGACGAACACAAAGCCGTGCGCGAAGCCTGCGGCATCTTTGACATCTCCCACATGGGCCAGTTCACGGTGGCCGGCGCCGCAGCGGCTGCATGGCTGAACTCCATGCTGACCAATGACATCAATAAACTGGACATCGGCCAGGGGCAATACTCCATCATGCTCAATGACCGGGCCGGAGTCATTGATGACCTCATCCTGTACCGGATGGAGCCGGAAACCTTCTTCGTGGTGGTGAACGCCTCCAAGATTGACGAAGACTTCGCGTGGCTCTCCGCCCACAAGCCCGCGGACGTGGTCCTGGAAAACCATTCCGACGAATATGTGGGCCTGGCCGTCCAGGGCCCCAAATGCGGAGAAATCTTCGCCCGCGTCATTCCCGGCGTGGAGCTCCCCCCCCGCAACGGCATCTCCCGCATCACGGTGGACGGAACGGACCTCCTCGTCTGCCGCACCGGCTATACCGGGGAAGACGGCTTTGAATTCTTCTGTCCGGCCCGGGAAGGCGTCAAATGGTTTGAAGCCTTCCTTGACGCAGGCGCCAAGCCCTGCGGCCTGGGCGCGCGCGACAGCCTGCGCCTGGAAATGTGCTATCCTCTGAACGGTTCCGACCTCGCTCCGGACAAAACGCCTCTGGAAGCCGGGCTCGGCTTCTTCTGCGCGCTGGATACGGACTTCACCGGCGCCGACATTCTTCGTGAACAGAAAGCCAACGGCCTCACCCAGCGCCTGGTGGCTATTGAATACACCGGCAAGGGAGCTCCTCCCCGCGCCCACTATGCCGTTCACGTTCCCGGAGGAGAAGCCATCGGAGAACTTACCAGCGGCGTGCTCTCTCCTTCACTGATGAAGGGCATTGCCCTGGCCTACCTGCCTGTCGCCCATGCCAAGGTCGGCACCGAGCTGGAAATTGACGTAAGGGGAAGGAAATTCCCTGCCGTGGTAGTTAAAAAACCCTTTTATAAGAAAGGTTGACACTACGGCGCAAAAATAAACTGACAAACACTGCATTTTACTACACTCTCACCTCAAACAATTACATCTTATGCACGACGTACCAGAAAATCTGCTGTATTCCAAGGATCACGAATGGATTGAAATTGACGGGGACATCGGCACCATCGGCATCTCAGACCATGCACAGGCCGAACTCTCCGATGTAGTCTTTGTAGACCTTCCCGAAGTAGGCGCCACCGTTGCCGCCGGCGACCCCGTCGCCGTCGTGGAATCCGTCAAGGCCGCCAGTGACGTGTACACCCCGGTTTCCGGTGAAATCCTGGAAGTGAATGAAGAACTTTCCAATGATCCCTCCCTCATCAACTCCGATCCCTACGGAGCAGGCTGGCTGTACAAAATCCGCCTGGACGTTCCCACGGAAACGGAAGACATGATGAACGCCACGGACTACGAGGAATACTGTTCCTGACCCGTTCCTCCCTCCCCCGCCCCGGTGATTCCATCCCGGGGCATTTTGAATTTAACCCGGCCCCCGCGGCCGGGCTCCATTACCTGCCAGATACCACATGAATACCCACTCAGACTTTGCCAGACGGCACATCGGCCCCCAGGGGGAAGAACGCCGGGAGATGCTTGACAGCCTCGGCTACCAAACTCTTGATGAACTCATTGCGGACATCGTTCCCGCAGACATCCGGATGCAGGATCCCCTGGACCTGCCCGCAGCCAAATCGGAAACGGAAGCCCTGGAGGAACTCCGTTCCATCCTCCGGAAAAACAAGCTTCTGAAAACCTTCATCGGCCAGGGCTACTACGGCACCATCACGCCCTCCGTCATCCTGCGCAACGTACTGGAAAATCCCGGCTGGTATACGGCCTACACGCCCTATCAGCCGGAAATCGCCCAGGGACGCCTGGAAATGCTCATGAACTTCCAGACCATGGTCTCCTCCCTGACGGGCCTGCCGGTGGCGAACGCCTCCCTGCTGGATGAAGGCACCGCCGCCGCGGAAGCCGTCACCATGTGCCGGAACGCGCGCCCCCAGGCAAACACCTTCTTTGTGGCGGACACCTGCCACCCCCAGACCATCAGCGTCATCCGCACCCGCGCCGCCTTCCAGGGCGTCAACATCCTGGTGGGGGACTGGACCTCCTTTGACCCCGCCTCCGTCGGCGCGGATCTAGCCGGGGCGCTCGTCCAGTATCCGGACACGCTCGGCCGCATCTGCGACTACACGGACTTCTTCTCCCGCGTGCATGCCACGGGCGCGCTCTGCGTCGTGGCGGCGGACCTGATGCCCTCACCGTCATCCGGGAACCCGGCGCCTTCGGGGCTGACATCTGCATTGGCAACACGCAGCGTTTCGGCGTTCCGATGGGCTTCGGCGGCCCCCACGCCGCCTACATGTCCTGCACGGACGCCCTGAAGCGCCGCATGCCCGGCCGCCTCATCGGCATGTCCATAGACACCCAGGGCCGCCCGGCCTACCGCCTGGCCCTGCAAACGCGGGAACAGCACATCCGCCGCGACAAGGCCACCTCCAACATCTGCACCGCCCAGGTGCTTCTGGCCGTGCTGGCCGCTTTCTACGCCGTATACCACGGGAAGGAAGGCCTCAAGCGCATCGGCACGGAAATCCACCGGAAAACCAAAAGCCTGTACAAGGCGCTCACGAACGCCGGCATCACCATTGAAAACAAGGACTTCTTTGATACCCTGCTGCTGACCGTCCCCGGCCAGGCGGACGCCATGGTCCGGAAAGCCCTGGAAGCGGGTTACAACATCCGCAAGGTGGATGCCGGCCACGTCACCATTTCCCTGGATGAAACCGCTACCTGCGCAGACGTAGCGGCGCTGGCCTCCGCCCTTGCGGGCGCGGAAACCTCCGCCCCCTGCTGCTGCGAGACTCCCGCCTGGGCCCCAGTCCATACGCGCCAGACGCCCTTCTGCACGGAAACGGCCTTCAACTCCTACCATTCCGAAACGGAAATGATGCGCTACATCCGCCGTCTGGAATCACGGGACCTGGCCCTGAACGAAGCCATGATCCCTCTGGGCTCCTGCACGATGAAGCTGAACGCCGCTTCCGAGATGATCCCCATCACGTGGCCGGAAACCAGCTCCCTGCATCCCTTTGTTCCGGCGGACCAGTCGGAAGGCATCCGGGAAATGCTCTCCGTCCTGTCCGACCGCCTGGCGAAAATCACGGGCTTTGCCGCCGTCTCCCTCCAACCCAACGCGGGCGCGGCGGGGGAATACGCCGGCCTGCTGGCCATCCGCCGCTACCAGAAGCACGCCGGGGAAGGCCACCGCGACGTCTGCCTCATCCCGACCTCCGCCCATGGAACGAACCCCGCTTCCTCCGCCATGGCGGGCCTCAAGGTGGTGCCCGTCAAATGTGACGAAGGCGGCAACATCGACATGGAGGACCTGAAAGCCCAGGCGGAAACCCACCGGGACAACCTCTCCTGCATCATGGTCACCTACCCCTCCACGCACGGGGTGTATGAACAGACCATCAGGGAACTCTGCGACATCGTCCACGCCAACGGCGGCCAGGTGTACATGGACGGCGCCAACATGAACGCCCAGGTGGGGCTGACCTGCCCCGGCTGCATCGGCGCGGACGTCTGCCACCTGAACCTGCATAAAACCTTCGCGATGCCGCACGGCGGCGGCGGTCCCGGCATCGGGCCCATCGGCGTGGCGGAACACCTCGTTCCCTTCCTGCCCGGCCACCTCACGCTGGGCCATGAGGAAGGAGCTGTGGCCTCCGCAGCATGGGGAAGCGCCTCCATTGCCGCCATCTGCTGGATGTACCTGTCCATGATGGGACCGGAAGGCCTCAAGGAAGTCACGGAAATGGCTATCCTGAACGCCAACTACATCGCTAAAAAACTCGGCCCCCTCTTCCCGGTCCTCTACTCCGGAAACAAGGGGCTGGTGGCCCATGAATGCATCCTGGATCCGCGCCAGCTCACCCATGACGCCGGCCTCACCGTGGATGACATCGCCAAGCGGCTCATGGACTACGGCTTCCACGGCCCCACCATGTCCTTCCCTGTTCCGGGAACCCTGATGGTGGAACCCACGGAATCGGAACCCAAGGAGGAACTGGACCGCTTCATCGAAGCCATGGAACACATTCATGCGGAGATCACGGCCGTCATCAACGGCACGGCGGACAAGGAAGACATACCGCGGAAATGGTCTCCGCCGACGAATGGCGGCACCCCTACTCCCGCAGTGAGGCGGCCTATCCGGTATCCGGCCTGCGCATCCATAAATTCTGGCCGTACGTGGGCCGGGTGGACAACGTCTACGGGGACCGGAACCTGGTCTGCACCTGTGACACGGTGGAGGAATTCTCCAAAGCCGTGGAAGCGTAACGCCAAATATAACTTTTAACCTAGAAGGGGCTGTTCCATTCATTGGGGACGGCCCTTTCTATTTCCACAGAACAAGACCGCTCCTTCGAGGAAAATCTCTTCCCTGGGCATCGCGCCACCAACGGGCAACCCGGACCTCACTTGATAAACTCAAGTACAAACCGATTGACCAGCTCGTGCTGTTTCTCCGTTCCGCCCCCTCCCATGCCGCTATGCGTAACTCCCTCCAGCTTCACCACCCTCATATGAAACTCCTCCTGCTCCTTTATACCGGGCAGCACTCCCTCGTCCGCCTCATAATCACATCCCCTCAAGGTATACAGCCGCGGTTTCCGGATTCTCGGCATCTTCATCCTGCGGTGATCCAGGGAAATGGCCTTATCGACCAAAAGGGGATGCCTGGCCGCAAAAAGCATGACCATGTCCCCTCCGTTTGAGTGCCCTATGAGAATAAGCTTTCCCCAATCCAATCCCGGTTTCAGCTTCCTGAACTCCTGAATGGCAAACAGGATATTTTCCACTCCCCTTTCCCAATTCGGCATGCGGGCCTCCATCAAATTCCCTTCCATTGCCAGAAGCGGATCCTGGGGCAATTCATGCTGTATGCTGATTACATAATACCCCTTTCCTGCAAGAAAACGGTTCAAATAGGAATATGCCTGGCTGGATTTGACGTTCCTGTTTCCGTCATAGCCATGATTGAAAATGATTACCTTTGTCTCGGAGCTTTCCTTCTCCGGCTGATAAACGGTTACCGGAACCACTCTGTTCCTGCCGCCATCAAAAAGGCCAATGGTGAATTCCATCTGGGAGAAGCCATGGGCAGCGCTTTGAACCAGCACAACCAGTATAACAAAAAAACTGTTCATTTTCAATGCTGCAATCATGCAGAAATTCCCTTAACCGGACGTTCCATCCCGGCCTGTTCTCCTTCAATGCGTCCAGCTTCCGGCTTCATTCTTCAACTCCAGGGCGGATCACCGTACTTGTTCTCTCCCGGCAGGCTCTCCCCATAACACAAATACATCAACAGCAGCCAGCCCACTACGGGCACGGCCAGCCATATCAGGAAAAGGCCGCTTTTCCCCACATCATGCAGGCGCCGCACCATCGTAGCCGCCAGGGGGAGAAACAACACGGGAAGCACCACGTAAGCCAGGGGAAAAAGCAGCTCCAACAGGGGGGACACGGAAAAAAAACCGCTTTTCATGATGGACGGAACCCCTGCCACGACCAGCCACGCGATGCCCATGGTGGAATAAACCTCGCGCATCTCCTGTTTTCCGGCGCGTCCTTCAAAACTGCACCATCCCTTAATGATGCGCGTCCAATACTTCTTCCGCGTCCAGGCGGGAATGGCGGGCTCTCCCCCGGTTTCGAGCTCCGGCATGGCTGATTCCTCCATATCGGCATCCATGACGGTCATGGAGGGAATGAAGGAAGACAGCGGCTGCCAGCCCCCGTCGGGAAGCTTCCTCACCAGGGTACGGTTGGACAGCCGCCCATGGTTGCGAGCCTGAATCAGAAGCACCAGAGAGACGGGTCCCTTGGAGGAACCGTCAATCGCCTGGTACTCGTAAAGGTCGCTCATCGGAGGTTCTTATTCGGCCCCGCCGTCATGGCTGAACGCGGACGCGGGAATCTCCTGCTTGGACAAGCCGGGGCCTTGCCACTTCAAGACCAGCTTGGAGGCGGGACCGGCATTGCCCACATAGCCGATGCGGATGGGATGCAACCCGGCCTTTAAATAAACGGGATTCTTCCGGTCGCCCAAATCGGAGGAAACTTCGGAGCCCGGTTCGTAAGTCTTGTCCGCATCAATCAATTCCATGCCGTGCAGGCGGACAAAAGCCTTGCTTCCCTTATTCGCATCCGTGGACAGATAAAAAGTATACTCCCCGTCAGCGGGCACCTTCACGTACCCCGTCAATTCCACCCCGCGCTTCCGGGGCCCGTTCATCTTGACGGACGGAGACGGGGCCACGCCATGCGCGGCAGCCTGCTTCTTGAGCTGGCGGAAATCCGGAACCCAGGGGAACTCTCCTTCATAGAGGGACCACTTCAAGCCGGGGGAGGCAGCCCCTTTTGTCTCCACTGCCGGGACCAGCGCCGTATCAAACACCGTCTTGGAAGGAAGGGAGGCACGCCGATTGGACAGGGCAGCGGCCTTCATGCGGGCCTGAAGCTCCGGCTTGGAGGAAGCAAGGTCCTTGCTTTCCTGCGGATCATTCAGGGTATCGAAAATCATGAAATCCTTGTCCGCGTCCTTCACCCCCATGCGCAGGCCTTTCAGGCCGTCCACAAAGACGATCTGCTGCTGGCCCCGTTCCGCTCCCTTGTGTTCGCCCAGGAAATCCTTGTAGCCGGGCGTCTTGCCGCCGACGTTATATTCGGAATAAATAATGCCGGGCTTCTGCTGGTCCGCATGGCCTGTCAGCGTCGGCAGCAGGGAAACGCCGTCGCTGCGGGCGGGAACCGGCACTCCGGCGGCATCCGCCAGCGTAGCCAGCCAGTCATGGAACTGTCCGGGCTGGAGGCTGATCTGGCCCTTGGGAATGCGGGCGGGCCAGCGTACCAGCGTGGGAACGCGCATTCCGCCTTCCCAGCAGTCGCGCTTGATGCCGTCCATCATGCCGTAACTCTTGAAAAACTGCGGATTCTGCGCCCCATGCCTGTGCTTGGGGTCGGCGCCGCCTTCATTGTGGGGGCCATTGTCGGAGGTAAAGACAATCATCGTATCGTTGTCGATCTTCAAATCCTTCAGCAGATGAATCAAATCCGCCACGGCATCATCCACGCGGCGGATCATCGTGGAATGCCGTTTGGCCACCTCATTCGGGAAGCGGGCATTGTCCGGATAAATGTACGTGTCCTTGTCTTTTTCCGCCTTGGCGTCAAAAGCCGTATTTACGGATTCCGTGCCGTTCTTCTTCACCCACTGCAGGCCGCCTTTCAAACCGCCGCCGGAAGGATAGGGCGTTCCGGGAACCACCAGGTTGCCGTGAGGGGCCGGAAAAGCCAGGTACAGGAAAAACGGCTTGCCGGTCTTGCGGGCGGACTTGCGCTGGTCCACAATCCATTGCTTGGCGCGGGCGGCAAACAAATCCGTGGAATAGGCGGTCTGGGGAACCTTGTCCTTGATATTCTTCCATTCGGGATTGGAGGCGTAACCGTTGTACTCGAAAATGTCGCGGGACTCGGAAGGATAATGGAAATGCCCGGCCAGATGGTCCAGGATGCCGTAAAAATAATTGAAGCCGCGCTGGTGGGGACCGCCCGTCACCGGACCATGGCTTTCGCCGCCGCCGCCCACGCCCCACTTGCCGATGGCGGCGGTATCATAACCGGCGTCACGCATCACGGTGCCCAGCGTATGGGAATCTTCAATGGGATGGTCAAAGCGGTTGTTCCTCACCACGCGGGAATTCCCCTGGTGCACCCCCAGCAGCAGGGAGGCGCGCGCCGGAGCGCAGACCGGAGCGGCGGAATAATGCCGGCGCAGTTGAATTCCCTCCCGGGCCAGCGCGGACAAAGCCGGGGTCTTGAACTCGTTCTTCCTGTCCACCGTCCGCCCGTTCAGCTTCTGCTGGCTCCAGTTGGAATCCAGATCGCCCCAGCCCATATCGTCTACCAGAATAAAAATAACATTGGGTTTTGAATTCTTGACGGCCCGGGCGGCGGGCTTCGCAGCCTGCCCGGAAGCGCTCATGCACGGAACCAGGGCAGTCAGAAGAACGGATAGGAAAGATACCAGCTTCATGATTCAGATGAAAATAGACTCTAGGGGAAACGTTAAAACAGAGCGCGATCTTACATGAATTCTCCCATCTCTCAAGATAATTAAACGGAAAGGGAATTGATGATTGCTGTATCAGGCCTATAGTGAAAAAACTATGAAACTGCCCCATACTCTATTGATTGCATCCGCCCTTCTGCTTCCCTCCGGTACGCTCTGCGGGCTGGACGTGTGAATGGCTGACCTGGAAAAAGCCGCCGCACAAGCCGAAAAAGAGAATAAGGACCTGTTCATCGTTTACAGGGGGGGCGCCTGGAATCCGGAGGCATACGGCGTGCCGGAACGGCAGATCTTCCAAATCTGCATGGCAGGGCGCCATTTAAAAAAAGGAACTGTCTGCCGGACTGGAAATGCTGAAATCCGCCAGGGGCATGGCTCCATGGAGCAAACACGCCAACAAGGCCCACACCGATTTCCTGCGCATCCCAGGCAACCGGGATACGCTGCATAGGCTGTGGAAGCAGTACAAAAACGGCGCCGAGGAGGCGGGGACCGCCTACCGGAAAGGCATCCTCCTGAATCCGGACCCCGTGCCCATGGAACTGAAACTCCAGTAAAGCAGCCGCTCCCGTGGAAAAAACCGTTTCCGGAAGGACGCAAGTAACGTGTCCGGAACCGCGGAAGCGTCAGAACCGCTTCTTCCTGTCGTCCCTGCGGGGGCGGTCGCCCCAGCGTTCACCACGGTCACTGCGGAAGCCTCCGCGGTTTCCCCTGAATCCGCCGCGGTCGCTCCGGTCCCGGTCTCCGCGGTAGCCGCCGCGGAAACCTCCGCTGCGGCGGGGTGGACGCGGCCCGTCGGAATATTCCGGCGTGCCCTTGTCCTCGCGGACGTTGACCTCATACCCGCAGACGGTGGCCGTAGCCAGGGCGTCCAGGAGCTGGGGAGCTACGGAAGCGTCCACCTCAATCAGGGAATGCTTGGGGAAAATCCGGATATCGCCCACGGCGCCCTTCTCCATTTCCACCGTATTGTAAAACAATCCGGCGATGTCCTTGGGCCGCAGGCCGATCATCTTGCCGCCGTTCATGAACAGCGTGACCGTATCCCCCTTGTGCTGCCAGGAATCTCCCTTTTGCGGGCTCTCCGCCTCTTCTCCGGGCTGGGATACATGGCGCGTCCTGCGGGCGGGCTTGTCCTCCGGAATGGGCTGTACTTCCCGGTGCGTGCGCTCCCGGAGCAAATCAAACAGGGCGGCGGCCATGGCTTCCGGAGCGGCTTCCACTTCCTTCAATTCCTCCGGCAGAACGGCATCCGGCTTGAGGCGTTCCAGAATATCATCCACCAGGGATTCCGTCCGGAGCTGGTCCACCTGAACGGCGGTCAGCACGGGTTCCGGAGTCAGCTTGACGCCGATGAAGCGTTCAATGCGGCTCATCAGGGAAAAATCACGGCGCCCCATAAAAGTGATGGCCTTCCCCTTGCGCCCGGCGCGCGCCGTGCGGCCGATGCGGTGCACGTAATCCTCCGGATCACGCGGCAGTTCAAAATTCACCACGGCATCCACATCGTCCACATCCAGGCCGCGGGCGGCAATATCCGTAGCCACCAGCAGACGCAGGCTCCCCTTGCGGAAGGAATCCATCACGCGCTCCCGCATGATCTGGGGCATGTCCCCGTGGAGACGGTCCACGGGATAACCCCGGGCCGTCAGGCCGTCCACGATGTCGTCCACCACTTTCTTGGTATTGGCAAAAACCAGGCCCATCTTGATCTTCCCCGTGTCCAGCAAGCGGCTGAGCACCTCAATCCGGGAAGAAAATACCACCTCATAATAAGACTGTTCAATGGTGGGCACCGTCAGCGTGGGCCGCTCAATGGTGATCTGGACGGGGTCCTTCATGAACCGGTTCACCAGCCGGTTGATTTCCGGAGACATGGTGGCGGAGAAAAACAGGGTCTGCTTCGTTTCCGGCATGAACTCCGCAATACGTTCAATATCTTCCAGAAAGCCCATGTCCAGCATCTCGTCCGCTTCATCCAGAATCAGCATGCGGAGATTGTCCAGCTTCAGCGCACCGGACTCCATCAGGTCCATGACGCGGCCGGGCGTTCCCACCACGAACTGGACCCCGCGCCGCAGGGCGTCCAATTGCGGGCGGAAGGAGGAACCGCCATAAATGGGAACGGCGGAAACGCCGTCCATGAACAGGGCCAGCTTGTCCACCTCCCGGCAAATCTGGACGGCCAGTTCCCGCGTGGGGCAAAGGGCCAGCACCTGGACATTCCGCTCCTCGGGATCAATGCACTCCAGGGCCGGAATGGCAAAGGCAAGCGTCTTTCCGGAACCCGTATGGGACAGCCCCACGATATCGGACCCTCCGATCGCAGCGGGAATCGCCTGCTCCTGAATGGCGGAAGGAGTATCGAAGCCGAGCACTTCAATGGCTTCCAGAATCTCCGGCGAAATGCCAA
>OKSL01000955.1_pt1 | contig 12230 bp, 9 predicted proteins | sample 1606251 | NCBI WGS metagenome assembly OKSL01 (sample SAMEA3879543, study PRJEB24766) | human gut metagenome | biome: human-associated habitat; feature: feces | place: USA | collected 1985/1987 | reverse complement strand
GTCCCGTTTACGGCATTTGCTCAGCAATCTCGACCAACGCTACAATTTCGTAGGATTCGCCTTGTTGAACGGATTTCTGCTTTGGGATTTGCGGCAAATCAACGCGCTCGACCGATGGCTGTGTGACAATCGTGAAAAAATAACGCAATGGATAGATGTATTGTCGCGGTTCGACGTATATGTCTCGTTAGGAACTTTTCGATACAATCACCCCGACTATGTATTTCCCGATATACGGGAAGATCGCACCCCGGTTATGCGGGCCGAAGCTCTGGGACACCCGCTTATCCCGAGAGAGAAGCGCGTCTGTAACGATGTCGCGCCCATGAACGAGGCTTCTTTCCAGATTATCACCGGAGCCAATATGGCCGGGAAGAGTACGTTTTTGAGGACTATCGGAATCAATTATTTACTCGGCTGTATGGGCGCTCCCGTTTGTGCCGATAGCATGACTTTTACTCCGTTGCCTTTGTTTACCGGATTGCGGGCCTCTGATTCTCTTGCCGATAACGAGTCTTACTTTTTTGCCGAATTGAAACGTTTGCAACAAATCGTTTTGCGTTTACGGCGCGGGGAGAAATTATTTATTATTCTCGACGAGATACTGCGGGGAACCAACTCGGTCGATAAGCAGACCGGTTCGCTTGCTCTTATCCGTCAGTTGGTCGGGGCCGGAGCAACGGGAATTATCGCTACTCATGATTTGGCTTTGGGCAAACTTGCCGAGAGTCTGCCCGGAAAAGTCGGCAATTATCGCTTCGAGGCAGCTATACAAGGAGACGAACTTACTTTTTCTTATCGGTTACAGCCGGGTATAGCCGAAAATATGAACGCCTGTTTCCTCATGAGAAAAATGGGCATTATTCCCTCTGACTCTTCTGAAAACGATTGAATGGCGATATAATTATTTTGAGCCGTTACAAATAAATTTGCTATTGCTTACATAAAGAAAAAAAATTATCTTTGCAACGCTGAAAAGAGCGTAAAAATACTCATCAAATAAAAAGAGCGAATTATGGTTTATTCACACGAAGTAGAACACATGTGTGTTGTAAAGAAAGGTCCTAATCACGGACCGGCTCCTATCCCCGAAGAGGGAAAATGGGTGAAGGCAAAAGAAGTGATTGATATTTCGGGCTTGACTCATGGTATCGGTTGGTGTGCTCCTCAACAGGGTGCATGTAAACTGACGTTGAATGTAAAGAACGGTGTTATTCAAGAGGCATTGGTAGAGACCATCGGTTGTTCGGGTATGACCCACTCGGCCGCTATGGCATCGGAAATTCTTCCGGGTAAAACTATTTTGGAAGCTCTGAATACCGACCTCGTTTGTGATGCCATCAATACGGCTATGCGCGAGTTGTTCCTGCAAATCGTTTACGGGCGTACTCAATCTGCTTTCTCGGAAGGCGGTTTGATGATCGGTGCAGGTCTCGAAGACCTCGGTAAAGGATTGCGCAGCCAAGTAGGTACGTTGTACGGTACATTGGCCAAAGGTCCTCGTTATCTTGAAATGGCAGAGGGTTATATAAAAACTCTTGCTCTTGATGAAAACGATGAAATCTGCGGATATGAATTTGTTCACATGGGTAAATTCATGGACGAAATCAAGAAAGGAACCGATGCCAACGAGGCATTGAAGAAGGTAACCGGAACTTACGGACGTTTCACCAAAGAGGCCGGTGCAGTGAAATATATAGATCCCCGTCACGAATAAAATAAGGAGGAAGTTACTATGATTAGAGAAGTGAAATTTGAAAGTCAAGACCGTCGTATCAAGCAAATTCTTGCCGCTTTGAACGCTAACGGTATTAAAGATATTGAAGAGGCTAACGCTATCTGCGAATCTTATGGGCTCGATCCTTATAAAACTTGTGAAGAGACGCAACCTATTTGTTTCGAAAATGCAAAATGGGCTTACGTGGTAGGTGCTGCCATCGCTTTGAAGAAAGGCTGTAAGAATGCTGCCGATGCAGCCGAAGCTATCGGTATCGGTTTGCAGTCGTTCTGTATTCCCGGTTCGGTAGCCGATGACCGCAAAGTGGGTCTCGGACATGGAAATTTGGCCGCTCGTCTGCTTCGCGAAGAGACGAAATGTTTTGCATTCCTTGCCGGCCACGAGTCGTTCGCCGCAGCCGAGGGCGCTATCAAAATTGCCGCTAAGGCCGATAAGGTGCGCAAGGAACCTTTGCGTTGTATTTTGAACGGTCTGGGTAAAGATGCCGCTCAAATCATTTCGCGTATCAACGGATTTACCTACGTTCAAACACAATTCGACTATTATACGGGCGAGTTGAAGGTAGTTCGTGAAATAGCTTATTCCAAAGGTGAACGTGCCAAAGTAAAATGTTATGGAGCCGATGACGTGCGCGAAGGCGTGGCTATCATGTGGCACGAAGGTGTAGACGTATCTATCACGGGTAACTCTACGAACCCTACCCGTTTCCAACACCCCGTTGCAGGTTCTTACGGTATGACAGATACAATGGGTCGTATGCACAGCGATGCTCAGTTTGCCGGGTCTTCGTCAGTTCCTGCTCACGTAGAGATGATGGGATTCCTCGGTATCGGTAATAACCCTATGGTGGGTTGCACCGTGGCTTGTGCTGTCGATGTAGCTCAGGCTTTGAGTAAGTAATCATTTGTATCTTATTATGTATAAGCATCTGTGGCCGTTTGGTCGCAGGTGCTTTTTTGTTTTCTCCCCGATACTTTCCTTTTTCGTTTTCTCCCATAGGCCGGAATATTTTAGCCGGAAATGTTCTTTTAACGGATAAGAGAAGAGGTTAAATGTCCAATATGAATCGGTTGATGAGGGGCTGTTTTCAACCCCTCCGTCACTACGTGCCACCTCCCCTATATTTTGCTGAGTACAACACCCCGCAATGTTACGGGGCACGGCAGGAGAGGAGTTTTATATATCTTCGATAGGGAAAACTGAAATACCCCGTAATGTTACGGGACACGGCAGGAGAGAAGGAGTAATATCAACAGCAGCAATAAATAGGGTATGCACCTCTTCCTCTGCTCATCGTAGATAAGATAGGGGAGGTGTTTTGCGACATTCTTTTATCGCGTAATTTGCCGGTAAGACAAGACGTATTCGACCTTCTCCTAAGTATCGAAGCAGGGGAGAAGGATAAATGCAATTCATTGCGTTCGCTAAAATTTATGTTTATTTTCCCCTTTGATTTTCTACTTGATATCCCGAGATAGGGAAATGGGGTTATCATACAAGAAAAGCGGTCAATTCTTTGACCGCTTTTCTTGTGTAAGTATAATATATATAGTTTGTTAATTTATAACAGGGAATTCGATAGTTTCGCTTATCTCGTTCCAGTCCTCGATAGAGAAGTCGCCGGGCGTTTCACCGGACATGATTTCTCCCAAAATGATGTTGAGAGTCAGTTTTGTGTTTTCCGAAAGGGTCGAACTTAAATTTTTGGAGAGTTTATGTTCGCTACCGTCTTCCAATGTAATGATCAGTTCCAAAGGAGGATTCTCGGCGGAGGGGAACAGCATGACCGTAGCGTTGCTCATGATTGTCCCGTCGGTAGAACGTTCCAGATTAAATTTTACTGTTTTGGTCTTGTTTTCAGTTTCGGCTGTATAGAAGTTCATCTTTTCGGCAATACCTCCGATACGAGCTTGAATGTTTGTAATCATAGGGCTGAAAACTTCGTTTTGCTTCATTTTTGCAATTATTTTAAGTCCGGCAGTTACACGCGTCAATGAAGCCTGTAAATCTTCTTTTCCTATTTGTGCCGGTTTTACAGCATGCACTAAATCATATACGGGCATGTAAGTATTATCGGTATTGGCCCTTAATCTGAAATATAAATTGGAAAGGTCAACTCCTTGCGTTATGCCGGGGGAGTTAATGGCCGGTGTATTATAAATGGGGTCATCGTATTTCGGAGTTCCCCAATATACCATATTGTATGTTCCCAGAGGAAGATGGAGCGGTCTATTGTATTCTCCATATACATGCCCGTCTAATATGGTATAGTATCCATTGAATACAGTTTTATTTCCGTTGATAAAGTTCCCGTAATAAATGGAAGTTTCGGCATTACACGGATAAATTTCGAGAATACCCGTAAACGGGTTTTGATTGAGAGGGTCGGCGATACGGGCTCTTACTTCGGGGGTTACCAGTTGAGTCTCTTCCGGCGGTGTGGTGTTACTGTTTACATTGTCATCGTCTTTACAAGCAGAGAAGAGGACGAGAAAGGAGATTGCTCCCAACAAAAGTTTTTTCATAATGTTATTGTTATATTTTAATATTTGAGTCAATATGACTGAATCTATTTATATAACAATGAGGAAGAATTTTTGTTTTTATGGGGGTAAAGAGAGAAAAGGGGGCAATTTGATTTATCCGTCGATAATCGGGGTTTTTGATAAGATATCGAGAGCGATGACTACTGTCATATAGAGAATGAGACAGCCGATGATTCCATAAAGCCAACGGGCTTTTCGGCGGGAAAGTTTCGATGTGAGCATGCGGCAGTTCTTGCTGTTGAAGAACCAATTCCAGTCGGCTATCGCCGCACAGAGGGACAGTATGCCCGATATGAGAAACAGGCATAGAACGATGAGTGCAGGAATGAGTGCCGGGGTGTCGTTCATTGTGGTAGCGGGTTCAACATTTTTTCCTGAGGATATTTCTCCTATTTTTTCGATGCCTCGCTTGGCAAGAAAAATATAGGATTGGAGTTTCGGACGATACTATGATTTTCAGATGTCGAGTGTAATCGACCGGGCTCCGTTTTCGGTCTCGGCGATATGGACATTTACACAATCGTAGGGGAGCAGCTCTTCGATTTTGTCGGGCCATTCGATGAAGCAGAGAGCCCCGCTGGCGAAATAGTCTTCGGCTCCGAGGTCATAGGCTTCTTCGATTTTGTCGAGCCGGTAGCAATCGAAGTGGTAGATGAGTTCGCCGGTAGTAGCGGACCGGTATTCGTTGATAATGGCGAATGTGGGACTATTGACGGGGTCGTCTACACCGAGTTCTTCACAAACGGCTTTAATGAAAGTCGTTTTTCCGGCTCCCATGTTGCCGTGAAAAGCGAATACCGTATTGTCGCCCATGAGCTTAATGAATTGGCGGGCTGTTTCTTGTATTTGGTCGAGATTTTTTATCGTAAGCGTGTGCATGAGTTTTTATTTTTTCGTGAGTGTTATCAAGGGAATCATCATTTCTTCCATAGAGATGCCTCCGTGTTGGAACGTATCTTTATAGTACCCTACGTAGTAGTTGTAATTATTGGGGTATGCAAAGAAGTCGTGGTTCGTGGCGAATATGTAGGTGGAGCTGACGTTGGGCGACGGCAGTCCGTATCGTTCGGGTGTTTTGATTTCATATACCTGCTTGGGGTTGTAGCTGAGCGATTTCCCTACTTTATACCGTAAGTTGGTATTGGTATTTTTATCGCCGATTACTTTGATGGGGTTATTGACGTGTACCGTCCCGTGATCGGTGGTGAGAATGATTTTAAAATCTTTTTCGGCGATTTTGCGGAAGAGGTCGAGCGCCGACGAGTGGCGGAACCAAGACTCGGTAATGGAGCGGTAGGCGGCCTCCGAGGAGGCGAGCTCACGAATCATTTTGGATTCGGTGCGAGCATGGGAAAGCATATCGACGAAATTGAGCACGCAGACATTGAGTTGGTTATTCTCGATTTGCGGGAAGTTTTGAATGAGTCTTTCGCCGAATGCCGATTCGTTGATTTTATTGTAAGAGAATGTATATCGTTTGCGGAACCGGTCGAGCAGTGTCTGAATGAGGGGAGCCTCGTTCAGGTTTTTTCCTTCCTCTTCGTCCTCGTCTACCCACAGGTCAGGGAACATGCGAGCTATCTGGTTGGGCAGCAACCCGGAGAAGATAGCGTTGCGGGCATATTGTGTGGCTGTGGGCAGGATACTGAAATAGAGGTCTTCCTCGGCCGTAAAGTATTCGTTAAGCAGAGGTTTGATCACTCTCCATTGGTCGAAACGGAAATTGTCGATGAGTATGAAAAATACTTTCTCCCCGTTGTCGATGAGGGGGAAGACTTTGGTTTTGAAAAGTTCATGGCTCATCAAGGGGTGCTCGCCTCCGGTAATCCACTTTTCGTAGTTTTTCTTGACGAATTTGGCGAAAGCGCTGTTGGCTTCGGTCTTCTGCATGGTGAGCAGTTCGTCCATATCGCTTTCGGCTTGTGCAAGTTCCAATTCCCAGAACACGAGCTTTTTGTAAACGTCGAACCAGTCGTTCCAAGAATAGGAGTCGTTTATTTGGCTACTAATGTGTTGGAACTCCTGTCGATAGTCGCTCGATGTCTTTTCCAAGATGATCTCTTTGTGGTGGAGATTTTTCTTTATGGAGAGGAGGATCTGATTGGGATTGACCGGCTTGATGAGGTAATCGGATATTTTGTTTCCGATGGCTTGGTTCATGATGTTTTCTTCTTCGCTCTTGGTGATCATGACGACGGGAATCTCGGGATTTTCCATCTTGATCTGGCCGAGGGTATCGAGCCCGCTCAATCCCGGCATGTTTTCGTCGAGGATAATGAGGTCGAAGGTCTCGTGAGCTGCTTTTTCAAGCGCATCTCGTCCATTCGATACGGTTGTGACTTCATATCCTTTTTGTTGTAGAAAAAGGATATGCGGTTTCAGTAAATCGATTTCATCGTCGGCCCAAAGTATTTTACCGTTTTTCATAAGGCTCTGTCGGTTGAGGATTGTTTTCAAGGAATAAGAAATAGTCTTCGAAACTGTATCCTTCGAGCAGTTTCTTGAAGTTATCCTCGCTGATCATTACGGGTCTTACTCCCGGCGGGTAACGGAATGTTTCGCTGTTATCGAGAACCCGACGATAGTGGGATAACTCGTCAAAGTTATTAAATCCTTTGACAACTAACATACTTATTTCGTTAAAGGTCATTATTTCGAGGTCGAAATCTTTAATGACGAAGCTGGTGAAGTTGTGTTTCGCCACGTCGAAGAGTAATTGATTGGACGACACGCTGTCGGTCGCATAGACCAGAAGTAGCACGTGCGGTGCATTCAGGTCTTGTGTGAACGTTGCCTGAGCGGTATCGTTCGCCAACGTCGTCGTATCGTTGGTGAGCCGTGCCTTCCAAATCATTCCCCGCATGTTCCCGCTGCCTTCGGCAACCTGACGTCCCTGAGCGACTCCTTTGAGCATTGTGGTCGCCATAGGCGAAACATCGGCTTGCGGGTAACGTTCGAGCAGATCTTTCAAGCCTGCTTTGAAATGGTCGTACTGTTTGTCACCGATGTAGGCCAGTGCATCGAGGAAAAGGAATTTGGGCATAAGCGGCGAGAGCGGATATTTTTCTTTCATGAAGGTCGTGTTCCCGTGTACCGTTCTGTTGTCGTTTTCGAGATAAGCGGCATAGGTGGCTTCGTAAATAGAATCTTGGACAGTGCTCATGCGTCGCAGATTATCCAAATAATGCGGATCGGCCATAGCTTGCGCATAGGGGCTTTCGGGGAATACAGAACGAATCTTATCCCGGTATATCCCTGCGGTGACGACATCTCCGTTACGCATGTACATGAGGTACATGTTATAGTATACGTCGAGTCGGTAGGGGTTCTCGGGGAACCGCTCTTCCAATAAGTTGAAGTTGGCGATGGCTGCCGGGTAGTCTTCGAGTTTGTTTTTGAGGATAATACCCATATTGAACAAACCTTCGGCAACGACTTCGTTCGATGTTTCCATTGCCTCCGGTGTCATGGGTATTTGTTTGAGGTAGAATTCGGGTTTATGAGGATCGTCGGCCGCGTCGGATTGTATGCTGTCGGGGTTTTCTTCATCGGGGAGAGAATTGTCGGCCAAATCTTCGTTTTCACTGTTTCCCGATTGCTCGGCAAAGTCGCTCATGGAGAATCCCGATTTATTGCGACGACGCCAGTCGTCTTCGAGTTTTCGGCTACCCCAAATCCGTTGGAATTCGGTTTTACCGGCAGAAACCATAGGCTTGTTATAGAAGTACCATGATTTGTCCCCAGAAAGAATCGTCGTATTTTGTTTGGCCGAGTTGTCGTTGTTGAACTGAGGCCCTTGTTGTTGGGCGAGATATTCTTCTCGCTGTTGTGCTTCGGCCTCTTCTTTTTCTTTTTTGATGAGGTCGTCGATGATTTTTTGTATGGCTTTGTTCCGGTCGTCTTCGCTCATGGCCGCCAAGTTTTGCAAACTGTCTTGCAGCTCGACATTTTGTGCATAGACAACCAGCTCGTCGAGGACGGACGATCGTCGGGAGAGCAGGTCGTATTGGGGATAGTCTTCTTTCAGTTGGGGAATGGCTTCGGCATAGCACGGTTGGGCATCGACATACTCTCTTCTTTCGAAATAGAGATTGCCGAGCGTGATTTGGCAGATGGCTTTTTCTATGCCGTTGCGAGTGCTCTTTTGATTTGCCAAGCGGTAGTTTTCCATCGCTTTGAGCGTGTCTTTGCGGGACAGGTAGAGATTGCCGATGGCGTAGTATATTTGATCGAGATATTCTTTGTTACGATCCCGGGAAGCCATACGGGTGAGTTTCTTCACTTCTTTCGAAATATCTTTCCCCGAATAGACTTCGGTTTGTTTGATCCGAGCATTGAATTCGGTTCGATAGGGTGGGTTCATGCCGATGACTTTTCCGTATGTCTGGTATGCTTTCGTAGGATTTTGTGTGGCTGCATAGAGTTGCGCCAGCAGGAATGTCATTCGGATGCGTTGTTGTTTGCTCGAAGCAGACTTAATGGCCGTTTCGAGAAAAGGAATGGCTTTTTCGTATTCTCCTTTGTGAACAAGGTAATCGGCATTGACTGTCGCAAACCAGTTGTTTTGGGATTCGGGCAATTTCTCGTTGTTGATTTTGAGCAGTATATCTTCCGCTTCGTACAACCAGCCCATAGCGATGTAACACCGAGCTTGCCAAATGCGCGACTCTGCTACCAAATCGGGCATCCAAGTGAAATGGCGGGATATATAAAGGAAGGTCGCAGCGGCTCCGAGGAAATCGCCTTTGTAGTATTGTGCTTTTCCCATAAGTCTCCATGCGTTGTGAATAAACGGGTTGTATTCGTCCCGTTTCATATACTCCCGGTATTTGGGGTCGCTCATTTTTTTAGAATTTCTTTTCGGCCTTTTCTTAATGGAATGCAACTGTATGGCTTTCTGGCATTTCTCGATAGTCCGATCGAAACTTCCCGATGGTTGCGGATCTTTGGGATTTGCATAGGCTTGTGCCGGATGCATGAGCAGGAGGTCCGTGAAATTATCCTCGTATCCTTCTTCCATCTCTTTGAGTTGTTCTTTGTAATTTTCTATTCCGTTGAAATAGACGTTGTAGCGGGTGGTAAAGCTATGGTAAAAACGTGTCACCGCCGTATTCTTTTTCGTGGAACAAGATACGAGTGTAAGAACAATAAATAAACCGATAGTATGTAGTATTCTTTTTTTCAATCGATGTTATAGGGATAATACTCCATTTTTAAAACTGAATTTTTCCTGTTTTATTGCTTTTTACCGGTTGCAGAATGTAGGTAGGAAGCTATAATTTTTACAACAAAATAGGCGATTATTAAGGTAAATACGATGGTTGCCCCCGCAGGGACGTCGAGCCAATAGGAGAGCGACAGTCCTCCTATGCCGCAGAGGAGATTGATTGCTCCCGACAGCCAAACGATATTTCGGAATTTGTGACAGAAAAGTTCGGCGATCATTTGCGGTAAAGAGAGTATGGAGATGAGGAGCATGATACCGACCAGACGAATGGTAAGAACCACGGCGGTCGCCACAAAAAATGTCATGATATAGTTGACGAGGCGTGTCTTGATACCGCGGGTGTGGGCAAAGTCGGCATCGAAAGCCGTATATACGATGGTCTTGTATTGCAATACGGTGTAGAAAATCAATAATGCGGCAAAGGCCGCAAAGATGAATATATCCGTGCGGGTGATGGTGAGAATGTTTCCGAAAAGAAATTCCGTTAGCCCTGGTGTGTAGCCGGGGGTCATGAAAATAAAAATGATTCCGATTGCCATGCCTAACGCCCATACGACCGCTATGGCCGAGTCTTCGCGAACCGATTTGCCCCGAGACAGCCATTCGACTCCCAATGCGGAAAGGATAGCGAAAACAAGAGCCGAAAGCGTGGGATTGATGCCGAGGTAATACCCTACACCCAAACCACCGAAAGATGCATGGGTTATGCCCCCGGTAATAAATAGCATGCGGCGTGCGACGATGTATGTGCCGATGATGGCACTTGTTATGGAAATGAGTAGTATCGCCCACAAAGCATTTTGAAAGAATGTATAATTGAGAATGTCTATCATAAGCAATTATTTGTCGATCGTTCTTTGTTCATTGACAACGAGCAGTATTTCGTCTCGCAGTGACTCGGGGACGGCGATTTGTCGTAATTGCAAACTGCGTACCCACCCCGGCACATCTTCCGGTCGTAGCGTATAGAAAATTTCCCGAAAGAGTTCTATTTGTTCGGGTGTATAGCTGTCGGGTTCGATTCCTTTCCAAGCATCGAGCTCTTCGTCGTCGTAGTATTCTATTGTTTTGCTTACTCCGGCGAGCAGGCTGTCGCGTTCGCAAACGAGATGCCGTCCGCAACATTCTTGCGGAGGTTCTTGAATTTCGGTTTGAACTATTTTATTAGTTTTTTCAACCTGTTTTTTTAAATCCCGTCGATGGAAATAGTAAGTAACAATACCTAAAAGTATGATGGCTGAAATGAGTATAATCATAATCGTGTTCCTTCTTTTTCGTCCTTTTCAAGCGAGAAGCCTGCTTTACAGAGGTCTTTCCAATAGTTGGGGTATGATTTATCCACTACCGAAATGTCTTTTATCTTTATTCCCGGGAAGAGAAACGAGGCCGGGGCAAATGCCATAGCCATGCGATGATCGTCGTAGGTTTCTATGACCGGTGCAACCTTCGGAGCGATAGATTCTCCGTTCCATTCGAGCGACATATCCGAAGATATTAGTTTATATCCTAATTTAATAAGTTCATTTTGTAGAGCGGATATGCGATCTGTTTCCTTTATTTTAAGAGTTTGCAGGCCTGTGAATTTGAACGGAAGCCCTATTAAACAGCAAGTTACGACAAGGGTTTGGGCCAAGTCGGGTTGCTCGGATAGGTCCTGTTCGTATAATGAAATGGTTCTGTCCGATTTTCTTAGTTTTACACCTTCCTGAGAAAATAGGCTGGAAACACCCAGCGGTTCGAAAAGTGCGGCTATGCGGGCATCGCCTTGAAGGCTTTTGTTCGAGAGATTCGGCAGGAATATCTCAGCTTCGGGTGCGAGCACCGCGATTTCATACCAATAGGAAGCTGCCGACCAATCCGGTTCTATTTGGAATTGCTTCGGGCAGTATCGGCCGGCCAGAACTCGTATGGTATTGTTGGAGCGGTGTGTCTCTATACCGAAATGAGACATCATTTCGAGAGTCATTTCGATATAAGGCGTAGAAACTATTTTGCCTGTGAGAGTCAGCTCCAATCCGTTTTGCATATAAGGTGCTATCATGAGTAGTGCCGATATGTATTGGGAGCTGACATTGCCCGGTAGAGAAAGCTCTCCGCCTCTTAGTTCTTTCCCAAAAATTTGCAAAGGGGGGAATCCTTCTTTGTCGAAGTATCGGATATCTGCTCCCAGAGAGCGTAGAGCATCGACCAGTATTTTTATGGGGCGTTGTTTCATTCTCTCGGAGCCCGATATGATACATTCGTAATCTCGTTTTTGAGCATAGTAGGCCGTGAGAAATCGCATGGCTGTTCCTGCTCCGTGTATATCGATCGAACTGTTTTTTTCCGTGAAAGCCTGTTTCATGACCCGTGTGTCGTCACAGTCGGACACGTTGGTTATCGGTATCGAATCTTCGCACAGGGCGTTTATGACGAGAGCCCTGTTGCTGATACTTTTGGATGCCGGCAGTTCGACTTCTATGTGGCAGTCGTGTGGAGCAAAGACTTTGTAATTCATTTGTTCGCTGTGGGTTTTGTCGCAAAATTAGCAAAAAAAGAGGAATGGTATGTATCATTTCTTTATTTACCGATGAAGTATTTCTCACAAATCTCTCTTTTCAGCATCTTTTGTTTTTGTAGTCTCTTTTATTTTTTGTCGCATAGAGGAGAAGGGCGGATAGTTGCCTTGTTGCCTTGATACGTTTCCTTTGTTGCAGATATTTTTTAACCCCTCCGTTGT
>OKSL01000954.1_pt1 | contig 12282 bp, 8 predicted proteins | sample 1606251 | NCBI WGS metagenome assembly OKSL01 (sample SAMEA3879543, study PRJEB24766) | human gut metagenome | biome: human-associated habitat; feature: feces | place: USA | collected 1985/1987 | reverse complement strand
TTTCGACCCCGCGGGAATGGTGGTAACGGCGACCTATTCCAACGGCGCCAAGCTGGCCGCCGCCGCGGACGCAGCCCCCTTCACCGCTCCCCTCATGCTCTTTGACGGAGAAAACAAACTGTGGGCGCGCGTCTTCTACAACGGTTCCCATACGGTGGACACCCCCGTCGTCCCCGTCCATTCCCAGAGCCGCATCACCCCCGGCTGGGAAGCCATGCTGCGCGGGGAACCGGGGCTGCCCCACTCCATCAGCGGCGCGGGAAACGCCTTTCGCTTCGTGGGGGAAGGGGAATACCTGGTCAGCAAAAAAATCAAGGGTGACTTCATGCTGACAGCCCACATCAGCTCCATCAGCGACAAGGCGCTGGACACCGGGGACGACTGCTGGGCCGGTATCATGGTGCGCAAGGACACGGGAGCCACCAACTACGACGATGAAATCGCCGTCTTCCGGACTGTGGGCCGCGGCCTCCGGTGCAGCGCGGACTTCAGCGACTACGGAACGGGGCGCCAATCCACCTTCACCCTGAACAAGGACCACTCCTGGGTGCGCATCATGCGGCGCGGCAATGAATTCACCTGCTTCACCTCCCCGGACATGAAAAAATGGGAAATGGGCATGCAGCGCATCATCCCGATGAAGGAGGAAGCCATCGCCGGCATCACGTTCAGGACCATTCCGGGCAAGGGCAAGGGCATCTTCTCCGCCGCCATGGACGGAATCTCCATCAAACCCGTCAAACTCCAGCCGCACAAGATAACCGCCGCCATGCCTGCCGGAAAAATCATCGGCTATTCCCTGCTCTCCCCGGATCTGGCGGTGGCGCGCTACCGTTCCGGGGCGGACCTGCTGGAACGCAAAAACGGAACCTACGCCCGCAAGCCCCTCACACTGCCCAGGGGCGTCAAAACCGTCCGTTCCATGGCGCTTGCCGGGGACAAAATGTTCCTGCTGGCCCCGACCTCCCAGGGAGGAGCCCTGTTCAGCAGCAAGGATATGGGTAAAACGTGGACCGTCGCCAACCCGGATGTAAAAGTGGACCCGTCCCCCATCTCCTTCATTGCCGGGGAGCTCATCTCCGTCAATCCCCGGAATCCGCGGGAAATCATCGCCGGTTCGGACCGCGCCGGACTCTTCATGAGCACGGACGGCGGAGACACCTGGAACAACGTGGGCCTGGTGGGGGAACCCGTCACCAACGTCGGCTTCCATACGACCGCCCAGGGCAGGATTGGAGCCGTGACGGCGGACCGCAAGGCCAACACCAGCAAAATCTTCATCTCCACCAACAACGGGAAGAAATGGAACCAGAAAAACGAAGTGCAGGGAGCGGGCTTCCTGAGACTGGTGTACGACACCCGCGCCGCAGACCAGCTCTACGTCTTCTCCACCCAGGGCGTTTACACCTCCTTCAATGACTGCCGCACCATGAACCGCGTGCTCCAGGGGCTGCCCGTCACGCAGCCCACGCTGGCGATCGACAGGCGCCGCCTGGACGATACCTTCATGCTCGCCGTCCCGCTGGACGGCAAGGGCGTGTACTCCAGCGAACGCAACGCCAGAAACTGGCAGAAGCGTTCCGACAAGGAAGACTGGGGAGCCGCCTTCAACCTGCTGATTGACACCGCGAACAACAGGCACATTACCCTGTACGCGGAAAAAGGCATCTATGAAAGCACGGACGAAGGCAAAACCTGGAAACAGGTCTATCCGGGCCATTGAGCCAGAATGCTCTCCTTCTTCTCCCATGAACAAAGGCACTCCGGCAAAGGCCGTTCCCTGCAACGCCAGAGGAGCTCATGCAGTTCTCTCATTTTCTCCGCCCTGGCGAGCGTTTCCGCCGACCTTAACAAGCTCCGCTTCCGGGCGCCGGACGGCTTTCCTCTGAAACCGGACGGATTACGCCATCCTAGGCAGGAACAGCCTCCATGCGGCTTTCCCCATCACAATCATGCGCGCAGCCGCAGTGCTTCCCGCACTGCGGCCTGACAAAATCTGCCTGGGAACGCCTCCTTATCTGGCAAACAGGGCATGGATGCGGCGGCAGACCTCATCCACGTTCTCCCGTGAATTGAATGCGGAAATGCGGAAGAACCCTTCCCCCCTGGAACCAAAGCCGGAACCGGGCGTAATGACCACATTCGCCTCATACAGCATCTTGTCAAACATCTGCCAGCTATCCAGGCCGTCCGGACACTGCACCCAGACATACGGGGCGTTTTCCCCTCCCCACACGCGCATGCCCGCCTGGCGGCAGGCATTCAGCAGCAGCGCGGCATTCCCCAGGTAATGGCTGATCAGCACGGCGGTCTGCGCCATGCCTTCCAGCGTAAACAGGGCCGCGGCTCCCCGCTGGACGATGTAGGAAGCTCCGTTGAACTTCGTGCTGGTGCGGCGGCTCCACAGCTGGCTGATGAGAACCTTGTTCCCCCCGGAATCATGGCCGTGCAGCTCCTTGGGAATCACCACGTAGCCGCAGCGCACCCCCGTGAAGCCCCCCTGCTTGGAAAAGGAGCGGAACTCAATGGCGCAATCCCGCGCGCCGGGAATTTCAAAAATGGACTTGGGAACGGCGGAATCCTGTATAAATGCCTCATACGCGGAATCGTACAAAATAATGGCGTGGTTCGCCCGGGCATACTCCACCCATTTCAGCAATTCATTCCGGGAAGCCACGGCCCCGGTAGGGTTGTTCGGGAAGCACAGGTAAATCAAATCCACATGCTCATCCGGCAATTGCGGCACAAAATTGTTCTCCGGCGTGCAGGGGAGGTACACCAGTCCCTCATACGAACCGTCCGCGCTGGAATCCCCGGTATTCCCGGCCATCACATTGGTATCCACATACACGGGATAAACCGGGTCCGGCACGGCGATCCTGTTGCCCGGCCCGAAAATGTCCAGAATATTGCCCGTATCGCACTTGGCGCCGTCAGACACGTAAATCTCATCCACTTCCACATGCACGCCGTGGACCTGGTAGGCCTTTTTGGCGATAGCCTCCCTCAGCCAGAAATAGCCCTGCTCCGGACCGTAGCCGTGAAAGCGCTCATGGGTGGACAAATCGTCCACCGCCTCGTGCATGGCTTCAATGGCCGCCATGGGCAGCGGTTCCGTCACGTCTCCGATGCCGCAGCGGATCAGCCTTTTGGCCGCCTCCGGATGGGACTCAGCAAACGCATTCACGCGGCGCCCTATTTCCGGGAACAAATATCCCGCCTGCAGCTTGAGGAAGTTATCGTTAATATTAGGCATGGTTTTAATAGTAAGTGTCTCATTCCATACCCTCCACGGGAAGGAATCAAGGCCCCGTTCCGGCATGGCTCCCCTCCGTGCGTCACTATCTCCGCACACCCCTTTTCCTGCGGTTCCCTCCGCGCGGACAGGGAGCCGCTGCCTATTTGCGTTTCATGCTCCGCATCAAACTCTTGTCTTCCCGGCTAACACGCAGGGATTCAATAATTTTTTGCAAGGCCCTGTTGTAAGTGAAATCGGACAGGGACGAATTCCTCAAATACTCCAGCGTCAATGCCGGGAACTTCACGTAACAGACGGAAACCGCCCAGGCCACCGCCATGCCCACGTAATAATCCTCATGCCGCACGCCATCCAGCAGGGCCAGCACCTGCTCCACGTAATCCTCCGTAATGAAATGGGCCAGCATCATCACCACGGCAAAGCGGACATCATAGACCCGTGCGGACGTTAAATACGGCTGGATGAACTCCCAGACCAGGGCAGGATGCTTTTTACAAAACTTCAGGCTGGTGCAGAAAGTATCGCAGACAGCCCAGTTATCCATGCGGGGCACGAAGCGCGCGACCTGTTCCAGGCGCTCTTCCGGCTCCATGCGCGCCAGCGCTATCAGCATGCCGTCCAGCATCACTTCCTCCGCATACGGGTCAACGGCTGGATTTTCCAGCAGCTCCCGCCAATTCCCCCCCGCCACCTCGCGGGCAAGGTTCCGGAGAACGGGGAGGCGAACGCCCAGCAGACGGTTGACGCCGGGAATCAGGGAAGCGGAGAACTTCTGAACTCCGGTTCCGCCAACGCCTCAATCCTTTCCCTCAACTGCCGCCTGCTCTCAATCATGGGCGCCATCCTACATGGAGGCTATGCGCCGCACAAGGGGGAATTCCCGTATGAGAGGCTGCGGAACCCATGCGGAATCCCCCTTGGAAGGCCCTTCCGGAGACGCGCCTAAAAAGGAATTGGCGGCTTCCCGTCTTCTGTGGTAGCCTGCGGACAGGCAGCAAGCCGTCCCCTATGCCCTCCAGCCTTCAACAATTCAAATGTCCCGGATGCGGCACTCCCTTTTCCGCGGCGGATGTGGACAACCGCCGGGACACGGTCACCTGCAGCAGCTGCGGACTTTCCACCCCCTGGACGTCCCTGGTCCGGGAGCATGAATTCCATGATGTGCCTGCGGCCCCTTCCAGGCATCTGACGGTAACATCCGCCCATGGAAAAGTCACGCTCACCTACAGGCATTCCTTTACCAAAATACTTCTTTACACGGGACTGGCCGTGGTTTGGGGCATCATCACCCTGGTGCTCGTCCTCCTGTCCTTCGGGCCGGGGAAAACGGACTTCGCGCTGCCCGTCTTCACCACCTTCTTTGCCGTCACGGAAGCCTTCATCATCTTCCTCTGCGTTGACATGATGCTGGGAAAAGCCGTTCTCCGGGTGGAACCGGGTAAAGCGTCTCTTTTCCGGGGCATTGGTCCGGTGGGGAGCACATGGGATTTTCTCCTTCCCGCGCAGGCCCCGATCATGATGGAGCGCAAGGGAGGGGAAAAGACGGACTATTGCCGCATCTCCGTGCCCCAGCCTTCCGGAAGGCCGTTTTACTTTTCCGGCGGCATTTCAGACCCGGAGACTCTTGAATACATCGCCGCCGTTCTGCGTCAGTTTCGCGCTTGAACCCGGAATTTTCACGGTCATGACGTGGTTCCCTGGAACGAAAAAAGCCGTTCCATGGTCCAAAAAAGACAATAAAAAATCTTATGATCATGAACGAACTGGAAATCATCGACGTCCGCGGCCGTGAAATTATCGATTCGCGGGGCAATCCCACCGTGGAAGTGGACGTGGCCCTGGCCGGAGGAGCCATCGGACGCGCATCCGTCCCCAGCGGAGCCTCCACCGGGGAGCATGAAGCCTGGGAGCTCAGGGACGGGGACGCCAAGCGCTACGGCGGCAAGGGCGTTCTCAAGGCCGTGGAAAACATCAACAAGATCATCGCGCCGGAAGTCTCCGGGCACGATGCCACCCTCCAGCCGGCCATTGACAAAATCATGATCGACCTGGACGGCACGCCCAACAAGTCCCGCCTGGGGGCCAACGCCATCCTGGGTGTTTCCCTGGCCGTGGCGAAGGCCGCCGCCATCCAGCTCAATCTTCCCCTCTTCAAATACCTGGGCGGCCCGAACGCCAAGGTGCTTCCCGTCCCGATGATGAACATCATCAATGGAGGCGCTCATTCGGACTCCCCCATTGACTTCCAGGAATTCATGATCGTTCCGTCCGGCGCGCCTACTTTCCGGGAAGCCCTGCGCTATGGCGCGGAAGTCTTCCATGCCCTGAAATCCGTCCTGCACAGCCGCGGCCTTTCCACCGCCGTGGGTGATGAAGGCGGCTTCGCCCCCAGGCTGAACTCCGCGGAAGACGCGCTGGACTGCATCGCCCAGGCCGTGGACAAGGCCGGCTACCGGTTCGGGGAGGATATTTCCATTGCCCTGGACGTGGCTTCCTCCGAATTCTACGATCCGGAATCCGGACTGTACGTTTTCAAGAAGTCCGACGGCAGCCGCAGAACCGCCGCGGAACTGACGGATTACTACGTGGAACTGAAGAAGAAATACCCCATCGTCTCCATTGAGGACGGCTGTGCGGAAAACGACTGGGACGGCTGGAAAATCCTGACGGAAAAACTGGGCAAAAGCACCCAGCTCGTCGGGGACGACCTCTTCGTCACCAACGTTGAATTCCTCAGAAAAGGCATTCATCTGGGCGTGGGCAACTCCATTCTGGTGAAGGTAAACCAGATCGGCTCCCTGACGGAGACGCTGGATGCCGTGGAGCTGGCCATGGGCAACCGCTACACCGCCGTTATTTCCCACCGCTCCGGGGAAACGGAAGACGCCACCATCGCGGACATCGCCGTGGGGACCAACGCCGGCCAGATCAAGACCGGCTCCCTGAGCCGTTCCGACCGCATGGCCAAATACAACCGCCTTCTCCGGATTGAGGAGGAACTGGGGGAATCCGCCCGCTACGGCAACGGATTCGGCCTGTTCTGACCTCTTTTGCCGGAACTGGTATAAAGCAACCCAAATCCCCGGTCGTCGTGAGGCGGCGCGGGGATTTTTCATTCTCCGGGGTAATTGCATCCTTTTCTTTGGGACAAAATATGCAATGCTGGGCTTTCGGATTCCGCATTGCCAAAAAGCCCCATCTCCGTTCCGCGCCATGTCTCCCAGCCTTTCCCTGCCCACACGCCCCCTGCTGTGCGCGGCACTGGCGTACCTGGCGCTTCCTCTGGGCCTCTTCCTGTGGGGATGGCTGCATCCCGCCTTCTCCGTTCCGCTTTGCGCCGCACTGGCGTATGGATTGTACGCCTGCACCCGGAATCTTCCGGAACAACGGCTTCCTCTGAAAGCCCGCGGACTGGCCGTGCTGGGCTTTCTGTCCGCCTTCTGCCTGCTGCTGGTGCTGCTGTGCGGCTTCACGGGCCACTGCCAGCAGCACGCGGACTTTGCAGTCCGCAACGCCGTTTACGAACAGCTTGCGGCAGGCTCCTGGCCCCTCGTCATGTCGGACGGGCGCCACTTCATCTACTATCTGGGCCATTGGCTGCCTCCTGCGCTGGCCGCCTCCTGCTGTCCGGATGCATGGGCTCCCTGGCTGCTGGCCCTGTGGACCTTCCTGGGGCTGGAACTGGCGCTGCTGGCGGCTGCCTCCCGCTGGGGCGTCCGGCAAACGGCCTGGTGGGCGCTGGTTCTCTTCTGCCTGGGATCTCCGGCAGCGGCGCTGGACTGCCTGGGAATGCCCCTCCCCTCCCTGTTCGCGGAATACAATGCCCAGATGGTGCTGTTCATCGGCATGCCCGCCCAACTCTTCAACACGTTCAACCATGCCGTTCCGGCGCTGTTGTGCGCCGTGCTTATTCTGACCCGCTCCCTGCCTGCCGCGGGATATTATTTCATGGGGGCATTGCTGCTGCCGTCCTCCCCGCTGGGCGCTCTTCTGCTCCTTCCGTACATAGTGTATGAAACCCTGTTCTGCCGCCCAACGGAGCAGGCTCCTCCTTCCCGGCTCCGGTCCCTCCTGCTCCAGCCGGCTTTCTGGGTTGCCGCCCTGTGCGCGGCGGTCATGGCCGTCTTTTATGCCCATCTGGACGGTGGGGGGCAATTTTCCTGCCTTTTTGCCGGGAAGTATGCGGAAATCTACCACTACGGCCAGCAGCGGCTGCTGCTCTATCCCGGCTCCGTCAAATACGCCAGTTTCCTGCTGGCTCTGGCCCTGGGCGTTCTGCTGCCGGGTGCGCTGCTCTTCCAAGCATGCCGGAGGAATCCGCTGTACTACATCACGCTGGGGATAATGGCAGGCAGCCTCTTTTTCCGCACGGGCATCATGAATAATGAACTTCTCTTTAAAGCCCCGGCGGTCCTCTATCCCTTCCTCTCCCTGCTCTTTCTCCATGCCTTCCGCCAGGGGGGCACGAAATACCGGACACTCCTGATTCTTTACCTGGCCTGCACGGCCCTTCCGTCCCTGCAATGCATGATGGAAAAAGCGGGTACGTTCTCCACCCGGGCGAGCACTATGCAGGAGCATCAGCTGACGGCGCACGGCGGCATGCTTGACCGCCGGAAAGACCCCGTCTGCCGCCAATTCGTCAAAAAGGACGACCATCCCCTCCCCGCCTGGCTGTTCAAGACCGGAACAAGGCCATAACGTCACGGCGGCGGGAATCAATCCAGCCTGATGCCGAACATGTCCGACAGGGACCCGGCATCCTTGTCCAGCGCGTCTTCTCCTCCGGGAACGGCTTCCGGAGCCTTCGGAATCAGGACGGAGGCGTCCATTCCGCGCAGGGTGAACAGCAGTTCCGGCTGTTCGTCCAGCATCACGCCGAAGGCGTACAGGACCGCGGACGCATGCTTGCACAAATCCGCCCAGTCCGGGCAGGAACAGGAAAAACGCCACTCTTCCGGCGCAGGGAACAGGCCGCCCTCCGGATCGCACAGGATTTCCAGCAGCTCCGGGGAAAGGTTCCCCTTCAGCAAGTCAATCCAGGAACCGATATGCCCGGCGCACCGCGCACGCAACCGGGCAAGCGCCTCTTCATCCGGAGGGGCGGCATGCACGCGGACCTCATACAAATGCTCCCCCATCACCAGCGCGTCAATGCGGCCGGGAGCCGCTTTCACGTCCAGAACGCAGCCATAGCGCAAATAAGTACGCCCGGGGGCCAGCCGCATGCCGTACACCTCGCACGCGGCCAGGCTCTTCATCCATTCCTTTCCCCAGAACTTTTTCGCCAGATTTCGCCCGGAAGCCGTCACGGGATGCAGCTCCATCCCCTCCGCGGCCAGTTCCGCCGCCTTCTCCTCCGCGCGTTTCCGCAAATCCGCCCGTTTCAGGGGCTTTTCATCATCCATGCACACGGAGCCATAGTAACATATGCGGCCCTCTTGCCACAGGCAAAAGGCAGCCATGCGCCGTTTCCCTTTTTCTTCCGGCCTCATTCCGGTTTTCCAGGCACACGGATTTTCTCCCGTTCCGCGGAATCTGCCTCCATTACCCATTTCAGGCTTTTAAAACGGAAGCTCCTGGGGCACAACATGTGGGTCATGTGGAAAGGCAGATTTTCTAAACCCACCGCTGATCTGGTACAACGCTACGGCGAATCCGTCTCCTATGACTGGAGGCTCTTCCGCCAGGACATTGCCGGATCCATCGCCCATGCGCGGGCACAGCTCAAGGCAGGGCTGCTTTCGCAGGAGGAATTCAGCGCCATTGAATCCGGCCTGAAGGATATCCTGAAGGACATAGAGGCAGGCAGCTTCACCTGGAGCCGTGAGCTGGAAGACGTGCACATGAACATTGAAAGCGAGCTGACCCGCCGCATCGGCGCGCCGGGAGCCAAGCTGCATACGGCACGCTCCCGCAACGACCAGGTGGCCACGGATACGCGGCTTTACTGCCGCGCGGAGATTGATGAAATCCTGGAAAAAGTGCGCCACCTCCAACGGGCCCTGGTTATGAAGGCGAAGGAATACGCGGACGCCATGATGCCGGGGTACACCCACCTGCAGCGCGCCCAGCCCGTCACGATGGGCCACCATTTGCTGGCTTACGTGGAAATGCTGAACCGGGACGCAGACCGCCTCACGGACTGCCGCAGGCGCCTGAACGTTTCCCCGCTGGGTTCCGGAGCCATCGCCGGTTCCACCATCTGCCTGGACCGCCACGGAATTGCCGCGGAACTGGGCTTTGACGCCGTAACGGAGAATTCCATGGATGCGATTGCGGACCGGGATTACATCATGGAAACCCTCTTTGACCTGGCCGTGATCGGCGCGCACCTTTCCCGCATGAGCGAGGACGTCATCCTGTGGTGCACGGCGGAATTCGGCTTTGCCACCCTTTCTGACGCCCATACGACGGGCTCCTCCCTGATGCCCCAGAAAAAGAATCCGGACGTGGCGGAACTGACCCGCGGCAAGACGGGACGCCTGTACGGCAACCTTACCGCCGTGATGGTGGCCGTCAAGGGGCTGCCCCTGACCTACAACCGCGATCTCCAGGAAGACAAGGAACCCCTCTTCGATTCCATTGACACGATCAAGCTGGCCCTGGACGTCAACGCGGAGATGATGGCCGCCATGACGGTCAACACGGCCCGAGCCCTGGAAGCGGCTTCCGATCCCATGCTGCTGGCTACGGACCTGGCGGACTACCTGGTTCGCCGCGGCGTTCCCTTCCGGAAGGCTCACGAACTGGTTGGAAAAGCCGTCGCCATGAGCATTTCCACGGGTACGCCCCTCAACCAGTTGAGCGACGAACAGTTCGCCTCCATTTCAGACGCGTACGGAACGGACGCGCGCGACGTATTTGAATTGACAAAAGCCTTCGCCCAGCGTACCAACCCGGGGGCTCCCAATTCCGGGAACACCCGCCGCCGCATCGCCTACTGGGAAGACATTCTTTCCAAATAACACTGCCTGCGGGGAGCGGACGGAACGGGGAACCTGCCGTCCGTCTCCGCGGCGCGCCTCCGGGTGCAGGAAGGGGACGTTTTACACCCCTCCGGCGGCGGCATTCCACCGCAGCCGGCCAACATCCCGGCAGCCATGTTCAGACCTGCTCTCCTTTCCTCTCTCAAGACCTATACCAAGCAAACCTTTCTGGCGGACCTCTTCGCGGGGCTCACCGTCGGCGTAGTGGCCATTCCGCTGGCGATGGCCTTTGCGATTGCATGCGGGCTCTCTCCCACCCAGGGCCTCATCACCGCCATCGTGGCCGGCTTCCTCATTTCCCTGTTCAGCGGAAGCAAGTACCAGATAGGCGGCCCCACCGGCGCCTTCGTCATCATCATCATGGGCGTGCTGGAACAGTACCACGCGTCCGGACTGCTGGTCTGCACGCTGATGGCGGGCCTCTTTCTCATTATCCTGGGCTTCTGCCGCATGGGGGCGCTTATCCGCTTCATTCCATTCCCCGTCACCACGGGATTTACCTCCGGCATTGCCGTGGTGATTTTCTCCACGCAGATCAAGGACATCTTCGGCCTCACCATCACGGAAAAAATCCCCGGCGACTTCATTGAAAAATGGGCGTGCTACTTCAACTACTTCCACACCATCAACTGGGCGGCGCTGGCGCTGGCCGTCGGCACCGTCGCCATCACCCTGCTGAGCCGCCGCTTCTGGCCCAGGGTGCCGGCCATGCTGGTGGGCATGCTGGGCATGACCGCCGTTTCCGTAGCCTTCTCCCTGCCCGTAACCACCATCGGGCAGGCCTTCGGCAGCCTTCCGAACACGCTTCCCCTCCCTTCACTGCCCCACATTGAATGGCACAACCTGGGAGCGCTGACGGCTCCGGCCTTCACCATCGCCCTGCTGGCGGCGATTGAATCCCTGCTGAGCGCCTCCGTGGCGGACGGCATGACGGGAGGACGCCACAAACCCAATATGGAACTCATTGCCCAGGGAATCGGCAACATCGGGTCCGCCCTGTTCGGCGGCATTCCGGCCACCGGGGCCATCGCCCGCACCGCTACCAACATCAAGGCGGGGGCCAAAAGCCCGGTTTCCGGCATGATTCACGCGGTGACCCTTCTTGCCATCCTGATGGCCTTTGCCCAGTACGCGCAGCAGATTCCCCTGGCCGTGCTGGCGGGCATCCTGACGGTGGTGTGCTACAACATGAGCGAAATGCACACGTTCAGCCGCCTGCTGAAAGGGCCGCGGCAGGATGCGGCGGTGCTGGTAATCACCTTCCTGCTGACCGTCTTTGTGGACCTGGTCGTGGCCGTGGAGGTGGGTGTGGTGCTCGCCGCCCTGCTCTTCATGGGCCGCATGGCCCAGATCAGCGACGTTTCCGCCATTAAAAACGAGCTGCTGGACAACGACGAGGAAGACGACGAAGACCGTTCTACGGCCAAACTCAGCATTCCGGAAGGCGTGGAAGTTTTTGACGTGAAGGGCCCCTTCTTTTTCGGCGCCGTGGAACAGTTCAAGGACCAGGTGCTGGAAACGCTGGAGCACGATACCAAGGTAGTCATTCTGCGCATGCGCCTGGTTCCCGCGCTGGACGCCACCGGACTGAATGTTCTTTCCGACTTCTGCCATCAGTGCCGGGAGCACGGCTCCACCCTGCTGGTCTGCGGCGTGCAGCCGCAACCTCTGGACGTCATCCGCCACGCGCCCTTTTACCGGGAGCTGAAACGCTACAACATCTGCGAGAATATTGACGCCGCCCTGAACCGCGCCCGCAAGATCATCAACGGTCCCGCGCCAAAACACCTGTAACGGCGGCTACTCCCCCCGTGCGGCCAGGTAGGCCGCGCCCCATTCATTCATGGCTTCCAGTACGGGCAGCACGCTCCTGCCGAAGGCCGTCAGGGAATACTCCACCCTGGGCGGAATGACGGGGTACGCCTTGCGTTCCACTAATCCGTCCGCCTCCAGTTCCCGGAGCTGCTGGGTGAACATCTTGGTGGTGGCCTCCGGGATCAGGCGGTGCAGCTCGTTAAACCTCACGGGAGCCTT
>OKSL01000952.1_pt1 | contig 12294 bp, 7 predicted proteins | sample 1606251 | NCBI WGS metagenome assembly OKSL01 (sample SAMEA3879543, study PRJEB24766) | human gut metagenome | biome: human-associated habitat; feature: feces | place: USA | collected 1985/1987 | reverse complement strand
TTTATGCTCATATTGGGGCGGGTCACAAGGTCTTTCACCCACTTATGAGCAAGCTCATGTGGGTTTTGACCTTTTGACACTGGTATCATATATAAAATATATTATATAAAATATATTATTCAAAGGGGAAGCTATGGAAAAAACGGGTTATATCTGCTTTATGATTATTTTAAAAATGCTTGGAATAAAAAATGATCAGAAAGCGTTAGAAGAAAAATTCATGAAGATTGAAGATACCGATATTGCAATCATCAGGATTGCAAAAGAGATGGGCTTAAAAGTAAAGGCTGCACGGTTTTCTGAAAGGATATTCAATAAACTTACTGTTCCTGTAATAGCAAGATGTAAAGACGGGAGATATATCTTAATACTCGGTATACATGAAGATAAGTGTAAAATACTTGAGCCGGCTAATGGCAATCCTTCAACTGTCCATGTGTCAGAATTGAAAGAGAAGATTGACGGAAGCTGTATCGTTATCGGAAAGAAATATCATGCATCGGATGAAGATTCACTGGGGACAGGTGTTAAGTTTGGCTTCAGATGGTTCATACCAACAATATTAAAATTCAAAAAGCAATTTATAAGTGTGCTGCTTGCTGTATTTGTGATTCAGATTCTTGGAATACTTACTCCGTTAATGACACAGGTGGTTGTTGATAAAGTACTTACACACAGGGCAATGAATACTTTATATACAATTGCAGTTGGAATAATGATTGTATATGTTTATGAATTGGTTATTGGATTATGTAAATCATATCTTTTTGTACATACAACCAACAGAATAGATGTGATTTTAAGCTCAAGGTTATTTAAGCATCTGTTTGCACTTCCGCTTATCTATTTTGAGAACAGACGGGCAGGAGAAACTGTTGCCAGAGTAAGAGAGCTGGATCAGATACGTTCATTTCTGACAGGTACACCATTGTCGTCAATGATAGATGTTATTTTTATAGTGGTGTATATAGCGGTAATGTTCTTTTACAGCACAAAGCTTACATTTGCTGTTATATTGTCAATACCGGTGTTTGCACTGTTGTCATTGACAGTTACACCAATGTTTAAGAAAAGCCTTGATAAGAAATTTGAGACGGGAGCTAAGGCGCAATCTTTTCTTGTAGAATCGATTAACGGTATTAATACAATTAAATCATTTGCCCTGGAAGATTCTTTTGAAGAAAAATGGGGAGAACTTCAGGCAGATTATGTAAAGGCAGGGTATAACACCTCAATAATATCACAGACATCAGGTGCGATAGCTAACTTTATACAGCAGATAATGGATCTTGTAATTCTGATATTTGGTGCGAAAGCTGTAATTGACGGAAGTATGACGATTGGACAACTGGTTGCATTCAGAATGCTATCGGGAAGGGTAAGTGGTCCGGTGCTCAGACTTGTGCAGTTATGGCAGGAATATCAACAGGCAAATCTGTCCGTTGAAAGAATCGGAGATATATTTAATTCACCGGTGGAAAATCAGATGACATCTGCAATATCAGAGCTGCCACAGTTGCAGGGACGGATACGGTTTGAAAATGTCCGATTCAGATACAGGGCAGACAGTTCTGACGTATTACATGGTATTTCATTTGATTTGAAAGAAAATAAGATATATGGAGTGGTTGGCAGAAGCGGTTCAGGTAAGAGTACGATTTCCAAACTCATTCAAAGATTATATATCCCACAAAGCGGAAAGATAACGATTGACGGTATGGATATATCATTAATCAGACCTCAGTTATTGAGAAAGCAGATAGGCGTTGTGCTTCAGGAAAATTTTATGTTCAATGGAACTGTGGCAGAGAATATTTCAATTCATTGTCCTAATGTTGGAATTGATAAGATAATAGAAACAGCTAAAATAGCCGGAGCACATGATTTTATCATGGAACTTGAGCAGGGATATGATACTGTTATAGGTGAAAAAGGCATATCGTTGTCAGGAGGTCAGAAACAAAGAATTGCTATAGCAAGGGCTATAATTAATAATCCAAGGATACTCATTTTTGATGAGGCTACCTCAGCATTGGATTATGAATCGGAAAGCATAATACAAAATAACCTCAGGCAGATATGTGAGGGCAGAACGGTTTTAATTATTGCGCATCGTCTGTCTACATTGGCATCAGCGGATAAAATTATGGTCATCGACAGGGGTGAACTGGTTGAATACGGAACACAGAATGAACTATTGGCTCATAATGGCCTGTATTCACACTTGTATAATATCCAGATGAGGGGTGAAGTTGAACAATGAAGAAGTATATAAAGAATCAGTTGATGACAAGAGATAAAAGATTATATTATGATTTCCTGCCGCCGATGATAGAGATAATTGAAAAACCGGCAAATATGCTTGTTAATGTGATTATGTATACCTGTTTTGCACTTATATTAACAGCAATAATATGGGCTTGCTTTGCCAGACTTGACATATCGGTCACAGCTTCCGGAAGCGTAAAATCCGAGGAAGCTATTGATTCAATGATATCATTGGTGGGCGGAACTATTGAAAATGTAAATTATAAAGAGGGGGATTATCTGGAAAAAGGTGACGTGTTATGCACGTTAGTATCAGATGCAAATGATTCAGCAGTTGAGCAGTACAGATATAAGCTTGAAACATTGAGAATTAAGAAAGAATTATATGAAAAGCTTTATGAAAAATACGAGAATAATGACTATTCTTCATTGGAAGCGGACATTACGGCTTACGGAGATAACAGTGTGCCTGCAACGGAAATAATACTTGAAAACGAAGTGTTTTTGCAGAATCTGGCTATTAGCGGTGCTGATAATGAAGCATATTTAAAAAATAACCAGAGATTGAATGTTGTTAAGAAAATAAACGAAATCAATGAAGAGACTAAGAATGTGACTACACAACTGGAGTCAAGTGAACAGAATCTCAGAAATACCAGAATTACGGCAGCACAGTCAGGGTATCTGACAATGAATGGCGAATTATATCCGGGCAAGACAGTGAGTGCGGGAGAAACAATAGGATACATATCAGATTCAAAAGAAAATTATTATTTTAGTGCATATGTGTCGGATGCCGATATAGAAGCATTGAAAACAGGTGATGAAGTAAAATTAAAGATTAATGCTTATAATGACACCGAATATGAAATTGTAAGTGGTGTTATTTATAATATAAGTGATGTACCTGTAAATGATGAGAAAGGGGGTGTGTTATATAAAACAGAGATAAAAATAGAAGAGCTTCCTGATAATCTAAAGACAGGAATGAGAGGAAATGTAGACATAGTTGTAGGAACAAGAACTGTAATGGATTATTTCCTTGAACCGTTTAAAAACTGTTTGGGAGATAGTCTGAAAGAAAAATAAGGTGGTGATGTCGGATGAATGTAAGGAGTACAAGGGTTGTTCCTATAATAGATTTATCAGGAAAGATACTTGATGAGATATCCCTGAGCGAGAGTATAATGCCAATACCCAATAAGCGGGGAGGATTTTCGTCAAATGGGACTTATTACAAAGGTGCAGGAATAGTTTACAGAAATCATCTTGGATGCAGTTATAAGTTCAATGAGGAGTATGGTAACACTGTCAGACCTCAAATACTCGGAAAAACCGAATTGGTATATGAAAATCTTATACTCTGCTATCCTGAGCTGGTTGGAAAATTTGGCATTTTTTGTTTTCAACATCAGCCTGTGTTCTCGGATTACGAAGGTGCGTGTGGTGTGAAAGAAAGTAAATTGATTCAAAATCAGAAGGAATTTGAATTGAGTGCTATTGATGAAATTGTTAATATAATACCAACGGGAATACCTGATACAAGCATATATGCATACCGGCTGAAAGCCATCAGCGGCAATATTCATGATACGGTACGGCTTATCAGATATGTGCTTGAGAATAACTGGAATACGGCATGGGACAAAAATCTGTGGGACGATATTGAGTGCTTTGGATATGTGAGGGATGTTGCAGATTGGTTCAAGTCAGAAAGGTTCAATCATAAGCTTGGAACGGTGTTTGCGTTGTTAAACTCATTGTACAGGCGTGATAGGACTCTGTATGCCAGATTGCTGCTGGAAATATTCGGTACATATAGCTTTGATAAAAAGAGTATATTGCTTATGAGTGCTGCAATTGTTAACAAGTACTGCAAGCAGTTTTCCGGCACAGAATATGATTGCACTACAGATAATGAAGAATGCTTTGAGATGCTGTATAAGCAATTAGTAACAGGTAAAGCGTGCTGCCATCTGGAAAAGGATTCAGAGTGGGAATGGGTACGGAATTATTATTTGAAAAATAGAGAAAGAAGGATGAAACAATGACGAGAGAAGAGAAAAAGTATTTTGCAAAACTGGAGAAGGCTTCAAAAAATAATCCAATGGTAAGAGTTGAAGCAGCTGCGGATTTTATTAACAGATTTTTGACACAGGCATTTACAACGCCAAGAGGAATTAATGGTGATGGGCTGTGTTACCTTTTGTCTGCACTTACAGGGGTAGCTGTTGCGGATATATCAAAGAAAATGTCACTTGCGGATATGCTTAACGGTTCTTTTTCTTCACAAATGGAATTAGACACAGAAGCAGGAAAGTTCATTGTTGGAGACACAATAAACAAATATTTATACAACAGTCCGATGTCAGCAATCAACATTGTTGAATTCATGTACAGCCAGAAGAACGGGAAGGATAATCTTCCTGACCTTGAAAATATGATAAAAGAAAACGCAGATAATTTTGGCAATCCGGACTATAGAGTGTGGGATGGAAATAAAAATCCATATATGGAGGTTAAGAATGCCCATACAACATATCAGAATCTTGTAAATAAGCTGGAGCCTTACAAACTGTCTAATGAGGAAATCGTAAGTGTATTTGCTATGGCATTGGGACAAATAATAGTTAATGTAGCCAGAGTGTTTCCAAGAGAGATGAATTGTTTAAATATGTCACTTAAGACAGTAATGTTCTATGCACATATGGATGTCTGAAAATAATAAAAAGAGGGAAGGTGAACTCATGATTATAACTAAGGATGTGTTAAAAAATCTAAAATTAAAGAAGGGCGAGATAAGCGAAAAACGATGTCAGGAAATAAATGCTATGAAAATAAAGAATCCTTATTACCCATTGCCAGCTTTTTCGTGTGAAAGCGAATATTTTGCTGTCACATCTAATTATTTTGCTCATTCAGAAGATGAACGTATAGTTTATAAGAATGCTTTTTGCCCGCTATTGATTTGGGAGAGGGAGTCGACAGAAAGTTTTCCACATATATATGTGCTGATTATTGATGATGAATGGTTTAAGCTTAAGTTCGATTATATTGATCAGAAGGATACATATGTGAACAACATATGTATAGAAGAGATGACTTATAAATTAATAGCAGATACCAAATTTGACAATCGGCCGGATAAGGATGAAATAGTATATCTGATAGAAGAAATGGATATATTTGCCTATAGCGGTATAGCTTATAAAAATAGGGAGAAACGATTAAATCTGGAATACAAAGGGGAGTTATATAAATGGAAGCATTGGAACGAATAAAAGAAGCTGTTAATAGTGGTAATACTACAAATATAAAAGACTGGAGTGAGGTGGCTCAGCATTATAATATTTTAGGCAGCGATAATGCAGAAACAATAAAAAATATAGAGAATTTTGTGGCTGAGAATTTCTCATTTGAAACAACTGCTGAAAGTGCATATGTGTATTTTGGAAGTGATGAAAATATTAGTATATGGCAGTGCGTTGACTGTATATGCACAGATACTAGCCAGAGTTCCGGCTATATATCATCTACGCAGGCAGGCAGATTGTTTAATGATAACGGCTTTTATGAATTCTTAGAGGAAATGCTCGGAGAAAAAAACAAATTATTAAAAAAAAATGATGGAATCACGGAGCTATATGATGGCACCGATGCTTCCGGAAAAGTAATTATAGATGCTGGAAATAATCAGACAAAGGAAGTTCAGGCTCTGAATGATTTTTTCTCTGAAAACTATATAAAAGGAATAAAATCAAAAAATATAAAAACTATTTTCTCCGGAGATATTCTGGCACGAAATAATAAGGGACTTAATGCATTCTGCCGGACAGAATTGGAGCAGATTTTTTTAAATGACAGCATTGAAAATATTAATGGTATAGAAAAAAGTCTAATTCAGAAGCTAAAAGAAGCTGCACCTAAAGGTGAAGAATACGATTATGTTACAAATGTGTTGAAGGCATCCCAGATTAGTGAAATTAAGGATTTACGTTATACATTTGAAATTACCGTGGAAGCTACAGGTGCTACAAAAATAAAAGTTTTAGAAGTCTCAAAAAACGAGCTTCAAAATGGTACTAAATTAATAGACCATATGATAGCCAATGATAAGCTTGAGAGTAAATCAATATACGATATTATTAAAAGCTGCGGTGATGTTTTGTCGGAGGATGATAAAGCAGCATTGCGGAAATTAGCTGATGACGCAGATCAAAATATAATAGAAACTATAATAAAAGATGCCAATGAGATTAATATAATAAAAGCTGACAGTAATTGTGCAAGCAATAAGCTTAATGACAGGCTGGTTAATATGCTTGAACATCAAGGTACAAAAGCAGCAAAGTACATTGTAGATAATGCCGGAGATATCTCAAGTGTATTGGGAGACAATATAAAAGCTGTAGCAGCAGCGTTGTCGGATAATATATCCGGAATGGCTGAACAGGATGCAGCAAAATACATAACGGAATATGCAGATGAAATAGTTGAGGTTTTAGGCAAAAATCCATCTCAATTAGCCAAACTGGCTGATAAATTCGGAGATGCAGCTACTAAGATAAATGCGAAAGAATATTCTGAAATTATCAAAAACACTAATATTGCCACATGTGAAATGACATTCAGTAAATTCTCTCAAATAAGACAAAAACTTTCTGTTGAAGAGATTCAGAATAGCATCAATGATTCGATTGTATATCTTGACAGTAATGGAAAAATAATAGGGAGAAACTATAGACATACGCGACTTGGACAGATAATAGAAAAAGAAGTTCCAAATGAATATGTGTATAAGACAACGAATACAATATGTGCCGACTTTGCAGATGATGCAACAATGATAAAGAAATACGGCACTGAATTTAATAATTTTTCATCTAAAGAAAAATTGATGTTAAAAGAGATAGATGAGTTCGCAAGAAAGACAGAAGGCTTAGGCAGTGTAGCTGACAAAGATAAAGCTTTAAAGACCTTTTGTGAGACATCAGGTAAAAATGCATCCGAACTTACTGAGACAGACAGGATGACTATTGATGCGATGGCAAGATACGGAAGTCAGGATTCGGGCATTGTTTCCGAACTGTCATCTGTAATGAAGGATTTAAAGAGCTCTTCAAAATTAACAAAATTTTTAGGTGGAGTAAAAATAGCAGGATATTCGTCAATTGCATATATGGCTGTTACAGAAGCAATATCAACTATAGATAAATCTAATCAGGCAATTGCTAATGGTGAATATGGAAAAGCAGCCGGAATAGTTGCGGGTTCAAGTGCGAATATGTTTTTAACGTATGTTGGTGGAGAAGGATTAACAAATGCAATATTACCGGCATTTTTATCAGTGGGTGCAGCCTTTGGACCAATTGGTATGGTTGTAGGCGGAGTGCTTGCAGGCGTTGCCGGATTTACAATCATGGACAAATTAGGGGATAGCTTTGAAGATATTTTTGAAGGAATTGGGAAAATATGGGACTCAAGATATCGTTCAGCAACAGATGCTGTAAGATATAGAGCGGATCCGCTGGTTATTGATTTCGATGGTGACGGTTTTGAAATTTTGTCTGTTAAAGATGGAGTTTATTTTGATAATGATGCCAAAGGATTAAAAGAAAAGACTGCATGGGTATCTTCTGATGATGCATTACTGGCTATAGATGTTAATGGTAATGGCATAATAGATGATGGGTCGGAATTATTCGGTACGTCAACGGTAATGTCTGATGGCAATAAGGCAAAGAGTGGTTTTGAGGCACTTAGTCAATATGACACTAATGGTGACGGAATAATAGATGCAAATGATTCGTCATATGCAAAGCTGCTTATATGGCAGGATAAGAATGGTGATGGAATAAGCCGGCAGGATGAATTGGTAGCATTGGACGATGCCGGAATAAAATCAATATCATTGAGTACAAGCGATGACACGGGCAGAAATGTTGCTTCAGTTACGATGACGGACGGCTCAACAGTCAGTATGGGAGAGTTTGATTTTGACGCACAGTATTATAATACCATAGAGAAGAATAAGCCGCAAATTTCCGATGAAATTGCCAAACAGCCGGATATTAGCGCTATTGGTAATGTTGAGAGTCTTCATACTTTAATGCAAAATGATAAATCCGGTGTCTTAAAAGGATATATTGAGCAGTTTGCAGCATCTGGCTCAAGGGCTGAAAAAGAAACGCTTGCCACTAAAATACTTTATTTTATAACCGGGGCTGACAAGGTCGAATCAGGCAGCCGCGGTAGTGAGATTGATGCACAAAAGCTTGCGGTTGTTGAAAAATTTGAGGGCAGAGAGTTTATCGGAACAGAGGGCTCCAACCCTGTTAATACAGCAAGTGCTATTTTAAATAGTATATACAACGATATCTATGACGTTTACTACAGTTATCTTAATGCACAGACACAGCTTAAGGGATATATGGATCTGCTGTATATAAATGAAAAGGAAGACGGCTCATATGTTATTAATACATCGTTGTTTGACAAATTTATAGCAGGCCTCAGTGAAAATGGAATTGATTTGAGTGAAGTAGTAGGAGAAGTCGGAAGATATATTAAAACAGTGAATTCTGATAATGCAACAAACTTCACTAATTATCTGGCTACATATATTTCAAATGAAAAATATTATGATGCTATTGTAGATATATGTTATAAAAATCAAATAAAAGGCTCAACAAATGCTGATACTTTGCAAGGAAGTGCATTGGATGAAGTTCTGTTTGGAAATGATGGCAATGACGTACTTTACGGAAATGATGGCAATGATTTGCTTGTAGGCGGAGATGGGCAAGATACACTGTACGGCGGCAATGGAGATGATGTCCTGATAGGCGGAGTCGGAGATGATTACCTCTCAGGAGATGCCGGCACAGATATATACATCCATTCAAGAGGAGACGGCAACTGTGTCATCAACAATTATGACGCATCGGAAAGCAGAACCTCAGATAAGCTGGTGTTGAATGGAGTTAAGAAGTCAGAGGTGGAAATCAGCCGCAATGGTTATGACATGATAATCCGTGATACTGTCAGCAAAGAGACTGTAACGGTAAAGAATGCGTACAACACAAGCTACGGAAACGGCATATTCTATCTTGAGAATGTTGAGTTTGATGACGGAAAGTTTGGAAAAAACGATCTCTTAAAAGCAACCTCAGTACGGCGTGGAAGTGATGTAAATGACGTAATAGACGGCTATGGAGCAGTATATAATTATTCCGAAGACGAGATAATCTACGCAGGAGCAGGCGATGACACAGTGCATGGCAATAACGGTGACGATGTAATCTATGGAGAATCAGGCAATGATACATTGTATGGCGGAAATGGTGATGATGTGATTGTTGGAGGTATAGGAGAAGATTACCTCGCAGGAGATGCGGGAGCAGATATATACATCCATTCAAGAGGGGATGGTAACGATGTCATCAACAATTATGACGCATCGGAAAGCAGAACCTCAGATAAGCTGGTACTGAAAGGCGTTAAGAAGTCAGATGTAGAAATCAGCCGCAACGGTTTGAACATAATAATCAGTGATGTGGTCGGAAATGAAGTCATAACAATAAAAGATGCATACAACACAAGCTACGGGAACGGCATATTCTATCTTGAGAACGTTGAGTTTGATGACGGAAAGATTGAAAAAAACGATCTCTTAAAAGCAACCTCAGTACGGCGTGGAAGCGATGCTAATGACGTAATAGACGGCTATGGAGCAGCTTACAATTATTCCGAAGATGAGACGATTTATGCAGGAGCGGGCGATGACACAGTGCATGGCTATAATGGCAACGATACTATTTATGGTGGAGATGGCAATGATACACTGTATGGCGATAACGGCGATGATGTCATTATAGGAGGCAAGGGAGAAGACTTCATGTGTGGAGGAGCCGGTGCGGATACATACATCCACGCAAGAGGAGATGGCAACGATGTCATTAATAACTACGATACATCAGACGGCAGGACTTCTGATAAACTCATATTGAAAGGAATAGAAGAGTCCGAAGTTGAAATAAGTCGCAGCGGTAATGATATGGTAATCCGTGATATTGTGGGTAAAGAAACTGTAACAATAAAGGAGGCTTACAATAACAGTTACGGTGACAATAGATACTATCTTGAAAATATAGAGTATGAAGACGAAGAATGTGTAAAAGAAAAGAGTGCAGATAAGCAGACAGCAATTACAGAAAAAAGTACATCAGAACAGAACAAAAAGAAAGGTGATACTTTATGCAAAAATACAGCGACAGTAACATCTAAGGAAGAAAGCAGTAATTGTTCAACTGGCATTCATGTTACGACATCCGGAAGCACATCTGATAATAATTCATTAAAGGTGGCAAATGAAACGGATAAGGATAAAAAAATAGTAAAAGAGATAAAAGATATAGAAAGTCAGAGCAAGACGGATGTGGTAAAAAATGAATACACTGTATCGGTCAGCAATGAATCAGAGATAACATCAACAAAAGAAAAAGAAGCGTCTGTAAACAATAATCATGCTGTATTAGACAAAAAAAGTAGTTTTAATGATGCAGAGCCGGACGTGTCTATAACAAAAACAAGCGATAACAAAAAGGAAGCTGGTAACACATCTTTAGAAAAGGAAGTAAAGACAGTTGACAATATTATTTCTAATATTGAGGTTGTTAAAGTTGAGAACGAATATACTTCCATAGCAGATACGAGCCAAACATTATCAGCTTCAAGCGATAGTATTACAAAGATGACCGAACTGATAATTCAGGATATTAGTACAGATGTATCAGGAAATGTATCAGATTCATCATTGCTTGCAAGTACCGGTGCTAAAGAATCAAATGTTCAGCTTTGGACCAATTGAGAAAACTAGGCTGATAAATATGAAGTAACGCGCAATAGACTTAATGGAGGTGATGGTTGTAAGGGAGAACTAATAGTTGTTGTTACAATGTTAGGTCTCCCTTTTTATTTTATGATGACATTTATTGCCGGTCTTGAGGAGAAAGTCATCTGAAGATTACGATTATATCTTTATAATGGTAATGAATATGGAAGCATTGGAACGAATAAAAGAAGCAATCAATAGTGGAAATACAACAAAACCAAATGATTGGGCAGAGGTAGCCCGTAATTATAATCTTTCAGGCAGTGATAATGCAGAAACAATAAAAAATATAGAAAGGTTTATTGCAGATAATTTTTCATTTGAAACAACTGCTGAAAACGCATATGTGTATTTTGGAAGTGATGGAAATATTAATATGTGGCAGTGTGTTGACATTATATGTAAAGATGCTACCCAAAGTTCAGGATATATATCGTCCACACAGGCAGCTATCGCCAATGGAGGAAAGTAGAAGATAACCGCAAATATATGTATTTCACAACATGCAGGATATGTACAGGCTGAACAAAACTGCATGAATTGACTTCACTCAAATATGACACAGCTCTGATCATGGAGAAAAATCTGCAAATATATCCTCTGTTTCGGATACTGCCGGACGGATATGCAACACCGTCTCCCGATTATTAATCGCAGATGAATTTGACAACCCCGAAAAACTTCGTGCAAAGTCGTCTGTGTGGGCTTGCTTTTATTCGGATATTCGTACATAATGTATTATATTGAGTATTATCCATGCGGAGGTGCGGTATGAACGGGATCAAGGGCTATATCTCCATTCGGGAGGCGTCCTACCGTTGGGGCGTATCAATCAGTATTGCGCCGAGGGGCGGATTCCCGGCGCGTCCCGGTTCGGACGTTCATGGGCGATTCCGGAAAACGCGGAAAAGCCGTCCGACCCGCGCTTTCAGGAACAGCACCGCGATCCCGGCAGGACAAGCACCTGACGGATTCCCTCCGCATTGGAATTGGAAGCATCCGCAAAAAGGAAGTGAACGCTATGAACTGTGACGAGGCTTTATACCGCCAATATCTGAGCGGCGATGACGAAGGGCTCAATGCCCTGATGAAAAAATACGGCGACCCCCTGACCCTGTATATCGACGGCTATC
>OKSL01000948.1_pt1 | contig 12346 bp, 8 predicted proteins | sample 1606251 | NCBI WGS metagenome assembly OKSL01 (sample SAMEA3879543, study PRJEB24766) | human gut metagenome | biome: human-associated habitat; feature: feces | place: USA | collected 1985/1987 | reverse complement strand
AGCAGTTCGGAAAGGCGGGCGGCAACGGGCTTCAGGGAAAAAGCGGGATCGGGTTCGTTCTTGGGACGGCCCAGATGGGAGGTGAGGACAAGGCGGGCGCCCTGGTCCAGCAGGAACTTGATGGTGGGGAGGGCGGCCACGATGCGGGCGTCATTGGTAATTTCCCCATCCTTGAGGGGGACGTTGAAATCCACGCGCATCAGGACTTCCTTTCCCTTGGCATCAAGGTCACGTACAGTAAGTTTAGCCATATCGGTTTATATTGTTTGGTTCAATGGAATAAAAAAGGGAGGGCATTTCTGCCCTCCCGGATAAATCCCCGGCCGCCTGGACAAACCCGGTTCAGGAACCGGAAGGTTGAAGCAGGCAACCGGCAAGACTTGTCGTGCAACTGAAGAGCAAGCGTTGTTCGGAAGAACTTACTTGCCGCAGGAGCAGCCGCAGCTCACGCTGTCGCCCAGCTTCTTCATGGCTTCAGCGGCGCGGTTGGAGTAGCCCCATTCGTTGTCGTACCAGCCGCAGACCTTCACCAGGTTGCCGCCGACCACATACGTGAAGCCGGAGTCAAAGATGCAGGAGTGGGGGTCGGAAACGATGTCCTGGAGAACGAGGGCTTCTTCAGAGTAATCCAGAATGCCCTTCAGCGGGCCTTCAGCGGCTTCCTTCATGGCGGCGTTCACTTCTTCCACGGTCACGTTCTTCTTGAGAACGGCCACGAAGTCGGTCAGGGAACCGGTCGGGGTCGGCACGCGGAAGTTCGTGTAGGAGTGAATCGTGCTCATCATGCCCTTTTCAATGCCGAACTTGTCGTCCAGCACCTTCACCATGGGAGCGAGGCAGTTGGTGGTGCAGGAAGCGTTGGAAACGATGTCGTGCTTGGCGGGATCGTATTCGCTGTCGTTGATGCCCAGAACGAAGGTCAGGTCAGGATCCGGGGAGGGAGCGGAAATGAGCACCTTCTTGGCGCCGGCTTCAAGGTGCTTCTTGGCGGCGTCACGCTTGGTGAACAGGCCGGTGGATTCCAGAACGACGTCTACGCCCAGCTTCTTCCAGGGAAGGTTGGCGGGGTCGCGTTCCACGGTGATGAGGATCTTGTGACCGTCAACGACCAGATATTCTCCATCAATGGAAATTTCACCGTCAAACTTGCCCTGCGTGGAGTCATACTTGAGCAGGTGGGCGATCATTTCAATGGGGGTCAGGTCATTGATGGCAACAACCTTGTTGCGTTCTTCCTTGGACATGGCGCGCAGTACGTTGCGACCAATACGTCCAAAACCGTTAATAGCATATTTGGCCATAAGATTGAGGGCTTCAGATTTGATTAATTACTAGTCCCGGACTTATTTAAGTACCATGGACGCCGTAAGTTTAAAAACGATTCAACCAGCCGTCAACACTATTGTTCCCCCATCATGGCAGTATGCTCCCGCGCCTGCGCGGACCGCAGGAAGCCCTGCCCGCGGGCATGCTCCCGCATGGAAGTCAAATGCTTGCGGAGCCGGTCCCCGGGTGGGGGAGCCGGTCAGTTCATGGAGCGCAGGGCGGCGCGGATCAGTTCGTCCGCATCCGCGTCCGGATGGTCTTTCAGGTGGGCGGCGATCGCCTTGCGGGACTCCACCTGCTTGAACCCGAGCGCAATCAACGCCAGCTCCGCATCCCCCGCTGCCTGGGAGGTGGCGCCCTGCGCCTGGGCCTCCCACGTAGCGGCCAGTCCCACCTTGTCCTTCAGCTCCAGGACAATGCGTTCCGCCGTCTTCTTGCCCACGCCCTTGGCCCGCGCAATGCCGGAAACGTCCCCGCTCACCACCGCCTGCTTGAACTGCTCCACGGACAGGGAACCAAGAATGGCGATGGCCGTGGCAGGGCCGATGCCTGAAACGCGGTCGATCAGCAGCAGGAAAATGTCCCGCTCCGCATCCGTGGCAAAGCCGTAGAGCACCTGCATGTTCTCCCGGACATGCAGGTAGGTTTTCAGCGTCAGCTCCCTGCCGGGAAGAGGGTTCAGCCTGTCAAAGGTGGAGAGGGGCACAATCACCTCATACCCCACGCCATGAACATCCAGAATCAACCGCTGGGGATATGATTCCGCCACCGTGCCGCGCAGAAAAGCTATCATGCCCATAACGTGACACAATCCGGCCCGCGCTCAAGCCAAAAACGCATCTGCGGAAACCGGCCCCATCATCTTTTCTGGAGCACGTGCAGCCTGATATGCTCCAGGTCCTCCCGGTGATAAAAACAGCGCACCCGGAGGCCGCGGGCGGTCTTCATCCGGCACCGGTATTCGCGCAGCAGCCCCTTTTTCACGAGCCTGTAAATGTAGCTGCGCACCACCCCCAGCATGTCGATAGCCTCGGCCATGTCCATGTAGCACGGTGGCACGCGGCGGCGTACAGGCTCCCGCCGGGCGAGAATCCGGTCCACATCCGCACGCCGCCAGTACAGGGCCAGGGAACCCGTACCCTTGCGGACCACGCGGAAGCGGGCTCCGTGACGGTGCAGGTACTGGCGGGCGGCGGACGCGCTGCAGCAGAGCCGCGAGGCAATGGAGGACGTTTCCACGAACGCGCTGCCCGCTTCCGCATAAGGCTGGCCGGATTTGGGATTCGTTCCCCGACGGCGGATTTTCACATGTTCCGGGAAGCTCAGCTTGGGATTGTTAATGTATTCCCGTCCTCCTACTCCGATGAATGTTTTCTTAAAATGGTATATCATGGTTAATGAGTTTTTACATTGGGATTGCGAAGCTCCATGCAGACATTCCGCACGAAACTCTAACATTTTTGGAAGATTCCAAAAATGCATTGAGTCCAAGAATATTCAACATTTTTCTTTGTTTTTCTGTTTTTTACATTCATACTGAACTCATTTCATCGCAATATATGCCCGGAGGCCGTATCAGCCAATCACGGGAAAAGGGCCTACGCCCCCGGCGGAAACAGCATGTTCCTCAACTCTTTCCGCCCCGCAGGCCTTCCGTTCCGGTGAATACAGAGGTTCACGGGCACAGGGAAAAAACCCCTTCCACCAGCGTTTTTACTGGCGCCGTACGGTTCAAGGGAAAACTTTTTTCCCGCTATGATTCTACCATACGGTTCCACGCATGCACGGCCCATTTCCAGAAAAGGGCCTGGGAAATTTCATGACAGGCCTTCCGCGTTCCATCTCCCCAGCGGCCTGTTCCCATCCCGGACGCCGGCCCACGTGTTTTTTCCGGCATTCCATGGATTTTCCGGGAACCGGGGCAATAAAAAACCCGGCTTCCCTATGGAAAGCCGGGCATGAAAAAAGAATGTTTCAGGGCAGGAGCTTCGCGGGCCGCCCTTCAAAAATCCCGCGCTGGGGAACGAAGATGCGGTCATTGGGCTGAATGGGAATCGCCCTGTCCTTGATGGAGAAGTAATCGTACGTCACGGTTTTTCCGCCGCGCGTCACCTGCACGTACCGGGAACCCCAGTCCGTAATGTCGCCCGCGCCCACAATCGCTTCCAGAAGCGTCATGCCGCGCCGCCACAGGACGTTTTTCTTCATGGCTACGCCGCCGCTCACCAGCACAATGTGCTCCGTCAGCCGCGCGTCCGAACTCTGCACCTTCACCAGAAAGGTGGGGGCCGTGTACAATTCCGCCTTCTTATAGGCGGCCATCAGCATATCTTCAATCTGGCGCGCCGTCTTGCCTACCACGCGCAGCACGTCGTGGCCCGGCGGAAGCTGGGGCATGCGTATCGTCCCGTTGCCGTCCAGCAGATACTGGCCGGAAATGGCCGTAGCGTCATCCGCAGGAATGCCGCGCACCTGAATTTCAATGGTGCCCTGCGCAGGCACGGCGTCCGGAGACTGGGCGGACGCCAGCCCCGCCGCACCCAGCAAGAGGCAAAGGAGGGAACAAATGTATTTTTTCATGGAGCAATGGGTTAGTACAGATCTTCACTATCATGGGACTGGGTGGCCGCCAGCTCCTTGGCCTTTCCGGAACGCTCGGCCTTCTTCATGGAAGAGGCGTCCGCATTCTCGCCGGAGGAACCGCCATCCGCAGAATAATAGGAGTAATAAGTCGTGTAATACTGATACTGGTGATCGGACGTGATGTCCACATTATTCATCACCACGCCGGCCAGGTTGCCGCCTACGGATTCAATCACCTGCTTCTGCCTCAGGAGGGCTTTCAGCGGCAGTTTGCGGGGCTGGACGACCATGAGCGTCATATCCACCTCGCTCACGATGACGGCGGAATCACTGACGCCGAGGATGGGCGGGGAGTCCACCAGCACGATGTCAAAGCGCTGCTTCACTTCCTGGAGCAGTTCATTGAATTTGCGGGAATTCAACGCGCCCGACGGGTCGAAGGGCGTGGGGCCCGCAGGCATCACGTACAGGTTTTCAATGGGCGTCTGGAAAATCACTTCCTCCAGCGGGTAGTCTTCCAGCAGATAGGAGGTCAGTCCCACTTCATTGTCCAGTTCATAATACCGGTGAAGCTTGGAACGGCGCAGGTCGGCGTCAATCATCAGGGTGGCATAGCCGCCCTGGGCGCAGATATAGGCCAGGTTGCACAAGGTGGTGGTCTTCCCTTCCCCGGCACTGCCGGAAACAAAGGTCAAGGAAATTTCCTCCAATCCCTTTTTATTGAATTCTATATTTGTTCGCAGAATACGGTAGGCTTCCGCGTCCGGGCCCATCACATCGGAAGAATGAAGGATCGGCACATTCTTGGGGATAATGCCCAGCACCGGAACCTGCAGGGCCCGTTCCACGTCCTCCATCGTCTTCACGGAAGTGTCCATGAATTCCAGCAGCAGGGCCAGCCCGATGCCCAGAAGCAGCCCGGCCCCGGCGCCCACCGCCAGGTTGATGGTCACGTTCGGCTTGTAGGGAGCGGCAGGATAGGTCGGAAGCTGGTACATTTCAATCGCTTCACGGGGAACGCGCAGACGGGCGATTTCATCCTTGTACCGGGAATCCAGGTCCTTGAGCTGGTCCAGCGCGGCGTCATAATCACGGCTGGCCTGTTCATACATGGGAACCTGCAGGACATGCTTCTGGAGAGCTTCCTCCTTTTGAGCGACGGTCGCCTCCCAGTGCTTCCGGCTTGCGGAAACCATTTCCAGCTTGCTTTTCAGGGAGGAGCGCAGCCCGATCAGCTCCTTGTTCAGCTTCTCTCCCAGAATCCTTTCCGTCTCCAGCAGCGCCAGCATCTTGGGGTGCCTGGCCCCGATGTTCTGGGCTTTCAGGTTTTCCTTCTCCTTGAGCTTGTCGGAAAATTCGGCATAGGTTTCACGCAGGGCCTTGGCTCCTACGGATTCCGCATTCAGCAGGTCGGAACTGATGACGTAATCCAGCAGCTTGTCGTCAGGCAGACGCTGCAGTTCCTGCACGTAGGAAGCCAGTTCCTTTTCATCCTTTTCAAACTGCATGGCCTGGGATTTGGCGTTCCGGAAGTCTTCCTCTTCCATGCCGGCCGTCAGAGTGCTCCGGTTTTCACCGTTTCTCCAGGTAGTGGGAAGGTAGGAGCTTTCCGCAATCAGCTTCTTGAGGGACATCATCTTTTCATTGACGGTATCCTCCTGTTCCCGGAGAACGTCCTTCAAACTTTTGATGGCGGTTTCCACCAGGCGGTTTTCACGCATTTCACGGTCCTGCTTGTAAGCCTCGGGAACCGTCTTGGCGATGTTCTGCACCAGTTTGGGATCCGGGCCGGAGACAATGACGTCCACCAGGTCCGTCGCACGCACGGGAGCCACCTTGATCATGCCGGCCAGATTGGATGCCGCCATTTCATCCGTCATGCCCCATTCCGCGGCAAGATTCAGCTTCCTGGACACCACCTTCAGAACTTCAGTGGAAGTCAGCACGGAATACTGCATGGGAATGTAGTTAGCCGTCACGTTGGAGGAGGCGACCACGTCCCCCCCCTGGCCGATTTCCATTACGGGCTTGGGCAGCTTGATCTGGAACTGGCTCGTCGCCCGGTAGGAGGGCGGCATCAGGAAAGTCACTACCACGGAAATGACCAGCACCAGAAGGAAGACCAGGAAGACTTCTTTCCAGCGATTTTTTAAAACTTGCAAATAGTCAATGTTGCGTACGATGCGATCACTGTTCTGCTGATCCTGGGCATTCATGAAAGATAGTGAGGTAGTAAGATAAAAACTCCTCTAATTGTGAATGAACATTCGCAATTAGAGGAGTAAGGACATTAATGGTCAGTCAAGACTTAGAAGCTGTAATTCACGCCGAAGGAGAACACGTTGCGGTTGTAGGAGGGCATCGGGTAGTTATAGCCGCCGTAGGAACCGTTGGTGTAGGAGTACTGGGCCGTAAGAGCCAGCGCATTAGTCAGCAGCAGCTTGATGCCGGCCGTAGCATTGAAGGTCAGGTCAGACGTATCACTGTTGCTGCCGGAGCTCAGGCGGCTGTACTCGCTGGAAATCAGGTTTACGCCGCAGTTCAGGCTGGCGCGGTGCGTCAGTTTCAGCGTGCTGTTCACGCCGAAGCGCCACGTTTCATTGGAATAGTAACTGGCACCGCTGTAGGGAATGTACGTATTCGTCGCTTCGTTGGAGTAGCGGATGAACGTGCCGATCATGAAGCGGTCGCTCATGCGGTGGTTCAAACCGAATTCTGCGGAAGGATAGGTCCTGGTACCGTAGCTTTCCACATATTTGAACTGGGGACCTACGCGGAGCGTGGCGGACGTATTTTCAGCCACAGCGTATTCAGCGCCGGCCATGACGAAGTTGGAGAATTCGTTGTTGCCGTATTCGCGGTCGCAGTAGGAACCGTTCCAGCTCAGGGAAATAGCCAGGCGTTCCGTCCACTTGTAGCGGTTGGTGAAGTCCATGCCCACATAGTCGCGGTTGTCCGTCTTGGCGGAGTCCTCCTGATAGTTGATCATGGAGAAGTTGGCGCCCAGCGTGGTGGAGTAGCGGGAGGTCCATGCCTTGCTCACGGAGCTGGAGACGTACACGTAAATGTAGTCGCCGTCCCGGCGAGCGTTGGCAATGCCGTTGGAATAGTTGGGTTCCGGCTGCCACGCAAAGGACACGCTGCCGTTGTAGCGCAGGGTCTGGTCAAAGCTGTGGGAAAGGTTGGCGGAGAGCGTGGAGTTGGAAAGTGATTCGTTCGTCTCTCCCTCAAGGTCCTTCAGGTAAAAGATACCCCCAAGCTTGGCGGAGAAGGAGTACTGGGTCACGGAATCGTAGTTGGCCAGGGAGGCGCCGATGTCCGTGCTGATGAAAGCGGCTTCCTGCTGGTCATAGTTGGAAGCGTTGACGTTGTCGTCATAACCGCCGGCCAGATTGAATGTCCACTTCAGGGGAAGGGATTCTTCCAGACCGACCGGTCCTGCCAGGGTGTACAGGGACTGCCCGTTGGCATGGACGGCAAGCATGCCGGCAGCCATCAAGGAGAGATAAAAAAGACTCTTCATGCTATTGATAAATGGATCGGGTTAATTTCCGGCAGGATTGGAGATGGGAGCGGGGCTTGTAGCAGAGCCGCCCACGGGAAGACCGCCCGGCAGGACCAGGGCCCCTCCGGATGCCTCTTCACCAGGCCTCACCAGACCGCTGGTCTGAGTGGTCACCCCTTGCAGAGGATTGTCAGGCGTCTGGGCCGCCACGCCCACGGCAATGCCGGGAACGGCATTGGCTACCATGGAGCTGCCCAGAGCTTTCGTAACCGCTTCCGAGATGGGAGAGACGGACGCATACGGGTGGGGCTGCACAGCCACAGCAGAGGCAATCACGTTGCGTACGTTGGCTTCCGTTACCTGGGTTCCATAGCTTTTAACGGCGGCGGAAGCAACAGCGGGCGCGCTGCCCGGGAAAGCGCCTGCGGCCATGGATACCAGGGAGCCCATCACCTGGTCAGACACGCCGGCCTTGACAGCGGCGTTCAGAATCTCGGTCACGGCTTTCATATCCAGGGCGCCGGCCTTCAGGCTGGCCTGGACAACACCTGCCATTTGATTCATAAAAGCCTTTTCAACAGCAGAGGCTTTAATTAACAGCCGGAACGGTGCCGGAGAAGCAGTTTGCTGAGCCACACCGGGGAGGGCGCCCGCAAACGCAAGTGCCAGCGCACTGAGCGCCGTCTTTGTCATGAACCTGGCTTTCATAAAGGAAGTATCTAGCAGGTGAATTTAATGAAAAAATGGAGCGGGTAACGGGAATCGAACCCGTGTGATCAGCTTGGAAGGCTGGAGCTTTACCATTAAGCTATACCCGCACAACAGAGGCATTATGTTCAAGCCTCGGGGGTAAGACAAGTTTTTTTTCATTTCTGTGTTAAAATATCAAAAAAGAAGACACGATTTTTCTGTGGTCTTGACATACCTGCCTTCTGCCGCTAAATAGGCATCCGCATTTCATGCGGGCGTCGTTCAATGGTAGGACGCGAGCTTCCCAAGCTTGAGACGTGGGTTCGATTCCCATCGCCCGTACCACTTTTATACCGCAAGCAATTGTTCCTCAATGCTTGCGGTTTTTCTTTACACTTTAAAAAGACGAGCATTCCGGAGGCTTTCGCTTTCCGGAAAATAAATTTTCCCCATTCCCGCTTCCCGGGTATTCCGGGAGAATTTCCGGATAAGAAAATGCCGCTCCCTCTTCCGCTGCGCCGGAAGCAGCCGCCTCCGGCGCAGCCGTGAATTACAGGCCTTTACCAGCCAAGAACAAATTTCCGCTGAATTTTCGCCAAAAGAAGAACCTTGCGGATCATCGTGCGGGTTTCATTAAGGAGGTTGAGGTAGAGGAGCGCCCGCCGCATGTCGGATACGTCCTCCGCCCGCAGGATGATCTGCTGCTTGACCGCCTCCGCAAATTCCTCATCCAGCGCGTCCATGCCGGCCAGGCATTGGTCCAGCCCGGCATAGTCGTTGCTTTCCATCATTTCCCGGAAACGGGGGTACAGGGAGGAAACGCGGTTGTTCATCCCCCTCAAGTGCTCTATCCTGTCCATGTCCAGCCCTTCATGGTTGTTGTCTATGTAGGCATGGCTGGCCGTGGTGATGTTGGAGAGGGATTCAAAGACGGAGGTGGCGTATTCCACCATCTGCACGTAACGCTTGCCGCGGTCCGCCTCTTCATCCGGAAGTTCCCGGACGACGGGCATGACTTCCATCGCCATCCGGTCGCTCAGGGAGCGGCGGATGCCGCGCGCTTCCTTCCGGAGCTTTTTCAGCCGCTTCCGGTCCTCCACGTTCAGGGCTTCCAGGTTCATTTCATAGATTTCCGCCATGCGTTTCATCAGCTCAATGATTTCTTCATTGTAGCGGGCGGCGCAGGCCGGATCCCGGTAATTGGCCACCTTCGCCAGCGCCGCGTCCTGGGTTCTTTTTTTATGGAGCCTGGAGCTTTTCAGCAGCAGGAAGGCAGCCAGGGCGCACATGGCGACAATGCCGAACAGGCCTCCGTAAACGATGCACGCCGCCACCATGCAGCACATGGTGAATGCGGCAAAGGCCGTAAAGAACCACCCGGAAATTACCGTAATCACCCCCGTGATGCGGTACACGGCGCTGTCCCGTCCCCAGGCTTTGTCCGCCAGGGAGGAACCCATCGCCACCATGAACGTCACATACGTGGTGGAAAGAGGAAGCCGGAGGGACGTAGCCAGGGAGATCAGCAGGGCGGCGACCGTCAAATTCACGGAAGCGCGGATCAGGTCAAAGGAGGCCCCGTTATCCGGGCCGTCCGGCACGGGCTGGAAACGTTTTTCAATGAATCTTCCCACGCAGGCGGGCATGATTTTTTCCACCGCGCGGGAGGCGTTCAACGCATAGCGCACGGCCATGCGGGCCGGGGGGACGGAGCCGAACCGCTCCACGCCCCCGCCCTGCCTCGCCAGGTTGACCTCCGTATCCGTGACGGTCTGCGCCTTTTTGGAGAACATGAGGGCCAGCACCATGATGACGCCCGCGCCCAGCAGGTAGCGCCAGTCCGCCGTGACGGGGACCATGAGGCCGCCCATGGTGAGGGTGGAAAGGTCCGCGCCCTGCGCCGCAGCGGCGGACGCTATCTCCATGGAGGACTGCCCCGCCATGAAAACGCCGATGAAGTTGACCAGGTCGTTTCCGGCAAAGGAGAGCGCCAGGGCCATGGTGCCCGCCAGGACGGATATTTTCAGGATGTTGATTTTGCAAATGTTCTGGAGAACGGCCATCAGGACGGTCCAGAATACCAGGCTGCAGCATACGTACAGCCAGATGTGGGCGTCCAGGTGGCGGATCATGTCCTTGGTGACCAGCGTACTGCCTTTCAGCCCCTTGAAGATGGCGAAGTAGGTGATGGCCGTCAGGGCCAAGCCGCACCAGACGGCCCCCAGGTATTTGAATGATTTTTTGTAGTTGAAGGAGAAGATGAGGCGGGAAATCCACATGACCGTTATCCCGCAAATGAAGGCGACGAAGACGGAGGAGAAGATGCCGGAGATGATCGCCAGCGCCTTGGAGGAGTTGATGTAGCTGGACAGTTCCTGCGCTGCGCCCGGCTCTGCGGACCAGATTTTGAACAGGGCAACCGCCACGGCGCCGCCCAGCAGTTCAAAGACGATGGAAACCGTGGTGGAGGTGGGAAGACCGAAGGTGTTGAAGACGTCCAGCAGAATCACGTCCGTCAGCATCACCGCCAGGAATATCAGCATGATGTCATGGAAGGTGAACTGGGCCGGCATGAATACGCCGCTTCTGGCGATTTCCATCATGCCGCTGGAGAACAGGGAGCCGATGATGATGCCCAGGGCGGCCACCAGTATGATCGTCCTGCGCGGCGCGGCCTTGGAACCGACGGCGGAGTTCAGGAAGTTGGCGGCGTCATTGGAGACCCCGACGACGAGGTCAAAGCAGGAGAGCACCAGAATCAGCCCTATGATGAAGTAATAGATTGGGTCCATAAGCGTAATAAACGGCCCTCTATTACAGGAGGCCGCTTCCGCACGCCCGTTTTAAAACGTGAACATTCCGTCACATTGATGCAACAATATGATTTTCAATAAAAACCATAGCGCTACACCTGCTTCCCGTGAAATCTTCCGTTTCTTCCGGGCACTTCCGGAGCCTGGTTTTCCTCCGGTTCTCCGGCAGCCACGGCCCATCTTCCTGAAATCCCTTCCCGCGGAGTGGCGGCTGCCGCCTTCCGAAAGAGAAGCGTTTCCCATACGGGAAAAGCAAAAAAACGGAAGGTTCCGGCGCCCTCCATACAAAAAGGCCCCCCGGAAAACCGGGGAGCCTTGAAGTCGATTGCCGTGTCTCGCAGAAACGGACGGGGGGCTTACATCATGCCCATGCCGCCCATTCCTCCCATGCCGCCCATGTCGGGAGCGCCGGAGCCGCATCCGCAGCCCTTCTTCTCGGGCTTGTCGGCAATGACGCATTCCGTGGTAAGCAGCAGGCCGGCGATGGAAGCCGCGTTCTGCAGGGCGGAACGGGTTACCTTGGTCGGGTCCACCACACCAGCGGTGAGCAGGTCTTCATATTTGTCCGTGGCTACGTTGTAGCCGTCGGCCGCTTTCTTCATCCCCTTCACCTTGGCGACGATGAGGGCGCCTTCACGGCCGGCATTGCTGGCCAGTTGGCGGAGCGGAGCTTCCACCGCACGATAGACGATTTGAGCGCCGGTTTCCTCGTCGCCTTCCAGCTTGAGGGTGTCAATGGCTTTCTGGGCGCGGATCAGGGCCACGCCGCCGCCGTTTTCCGCCTCGCAGCCGGAGATCACAGCGTCCAGAACAGATATCTGGTCTGCGTGGCCGCGGACAAACAGGCCGCCGCCGCGTTCGCTTGCCTTGCAGTTCTCGATGCGGCCGCCGGTGATCCGGACGGTACCCTCGGATGCCGAGATGCCGCCGCCGGACATGGCAGAGCAGCCGGCGATGACGCCGCCCTCCATGGTAAAGGAAGCCCCGGAGTAAATGTATACGCCGCCGCCGTTGGCGCCGTTGTTGGCGGAGAGGACGCAGTTCCGGATGGCGCCGCCGGACATGGTGACGGAGCCGCCCTCGGCATAGATGCCGCCGCCATACGCGGACTGCGCTCCGCTCTGGACGCCGCAGGCATAGATGGTGCCGCCCGCCAGCACGAAGGACGCGCCCGCCTCCACATACACGCCGCCGCCATAGTAAGTGTAGGACTGTCCCGCGCCATTGTCTTGCGCATAGCCCTTGCCGCCGGTGATGAGGCCGCCTGCGGGAAGGGATGCGTCGCTGTGGGCCGCCGCGGGGTCGCTGTCGTCCAGCGTCAGGGTGCTGCCGCTGGTGACGCGGAAGATGCTGTCGGGCTGTGCGCTCTGGTCAAAGCGCAGGACGTGGCCGTTCAGATCCACGGTGACATCGCGGGTGATCTTCAGCC
>OKSL01000943.1_pt1 | contig 12439 bp, 15 predicted proteins | sample 1606251 | NCBI WGS metagenome assembly OKSL01 (sample SAMEA3879543, study PRJEB24766) | human gut metagenome | biome: human-associated habitat; feature: feces | place: USA | collected 1985/1987 | reverse complement strand
GCGGTCTGGACGGTATACGAGGCGGCTCCGCCCGGGAATCCGACCGCGCTGTGCGTGGAGCGGGGCAGCTTCAAGTGGAGTACCAAGTTGACGGGCACCTACACCGGCGGCGTGTACACCTATACCAACAAGACCAAGAAAATCAATATCAACGTCAAGGTGGGCACCGAGGAACGGCAGCTGAAACTTTCCGGCAAAGTGAGCAGTGAGGCAGACGCAAAAGCCCGGCTGATCGCCAAGCTCAAAAACGCCAACCACGGCGCAACGACCATCAGCTTCACGATTCCGGGCTACCCGGTGGGAGCATCGGCGCAGTGCATCAACGTGGTGGGCTTCGGGAAAATGGCCGGGAAATACTTCATTGACGAGATGGAACATAGCTATTCGCCATCCGGCGGATATAAAACCCAGGTCAAGGCCAGCAAGGTGGAACAGGAGGAATTTGCATGAGCGAAGTTAGAGTGGGCTATGTGAGTTCCATCGACTACGAGAACGGCCTTTGCGAGATTCACTACCCGGATCGTGACGATACCGTGACCGAGATGGTGCCGTTTCTCTCCAACCGGGAGTATCGAACGCCGGAAGTGGAAGATATGGTGCTTGTGCTGCACCCAGGGGATAGCCCGGAAGATGCGGTGGTGGTGGGCACGATCTGGAACGAGAAAATCAAACCGGCGGAGGGCAAGAAGGGCATCTACCGCAAGGAGTTCTCCAACAAGGATGGACAAGCATACCGAAAGTTTGATGCAAACGCAAAAGAACTGACGGACCATGTGGACGGGAAGCACATTCTCGAAGCAAAGAGCCTGGAAATCAAGGTGGGCGGCGCAACCGTTACGATCAGCGAAAGCGGAGCCGTGACGGTAAACTCCCCGGCGGGAATCACCATCAAGGCTGCCGGAACGCTGGAACTGTCCGCCAGCACGATCACGGCCAGTGCCGGAACGGTGAACATCACCGGCAGCGGTGGCGACGTGGTAGTGTCTGGCAAGTCTTTGGTGAACCACACGCACACGGGCAACCTGGGCAATCAGACCAGCCCACCGACGTAAGGAGGTGCGGAAATGTATGTTGGCATTTTCGGAGATGTGATTTTCTCCGTGGGGCACCTGCGGACGCTGACCCTCTCCAACTTCAAGGGTAGCACCGGCGCAGAGTGGGTTGAGCATAAGGTCATCAACGGCAAGGCGAAGCCGGAGTACGTCGGCCCGAAGCTCAAGGAGTACACCTGCGATATTCTGCTGGATGCCGCCCATGGCGTGAATCCGCGCAAGATGCTGAAACGCTTGACGCAGATGGCGGAAGACGGTGAGGTTCACTACTTCATCATCGGCTTTGCCCCGCTGTCAGAAAACCGATTCAGAATCACCGATGTAAGTGAAAGCTGGGATGCCGTGATAAAACACGGCCTGCTGGTACAGTGCAAGGTGAGCCTGACAATAAAGGAGTATGTATGATCGACATCAGCAACACGATGCTTGCCCTGTCCGAAGACAGCGCAACGCAGAAGGAAATACAGGATGTTGCGCGGTGCCTGCGCACACTGTACTCCACCCCCCTTGGAAGCCAGGAGGGTGACCGCAGCCTTGGTATCGACCAGGGCGTTTTTCTTGATAAGCCCATCGAAGTGGCAAAGGCTCTGTATGTCCGGGAAGTGACCGAGAAGACAGCAGAGTTTGAGCCGCGGGCACGGGTGGTGCGGGTTGACTGGCAGGAAAGCGACGTCGTCCGCGGCGAAGTGATCCCGAAGGTGGTGTACGAACTTGTCTAAGATCAAGGCTTTTGAAAATCTCCCCGACATTGAAGTTGAAGGTGCTGAAACGCTGGAAGAAGCCATTGAAGACTGCAAGGCTCTGTATGCAAAGTTCGATAAGGAGCTTGACGGAACAGAAAGCACCCCGTTGGCACGGTGCAATGAGGCGCGGCTTGTCCTGCTTACACTGGCGCACCGATCCCATCACACGATCGAGTATGCCAGAAACGCTCTGAAAGCGGAACTTCTGCCCACAAGCACCGGGGCAAACCTGGACAACCTCGTTCCTTTCGTGGGAACGGAACGCCTGCAGGCTGGATATGCCACCACGGTGTTGCGGTTCACGCTGGCCGCTGCCCGGACGAGTGCAACGATCATCCCGGAAGGAACGCAGACCCGGACGGCAGACAAACGGTATTTCATCACGAGCGAGTATGCGGAGATTCCGGCTGGTGAGTTGACCGTGGATGTTCCGGCGGTGGCGGTAGATGCCGGCGCAGACAGCACGGGAATTGCCATTGGCGAGATCAACGTGCTGGTTGACCCGATCCCGTATGTGGCATCGGTGGAGAATACCTCCGTAACCAGCGGCGGCGTGGAAAAAGAGGACGACGATTCCCTGACAGAACGTGCCTACATTGCGCCGTCCAATGTGTCCGTGGCTGGCCCGGTCGATCTGTATGAATACTTTGCCCGAAGCTGGCGCAGCGACATCACCGCCGCAAAGCCTATCTGCGAGGATGGGTACACGGTCTATATCTATTTCCTGCTGAAAGATGGTCGGCTTCCGACGGAGGAAGAATGCCGAGAGCTGGAACGCTACTTTGCAGACATAAAGAAGCCGATGGGTGATCTTGTGGTCGGCGTTCCCCCGGAGGAAGTGCCGTACAGCATCAACCTGACCTATTACATCGCATCCAGCAATGTCAAAAATGCAGGACTGATCCAGAAGAACGTAGAGAAAGCCGTGGAGGAATATAAGACCTGGCAAAGAAAAATCGGCTTGGACATCGACCCGGCGGAACTTATCATGCGGGTGCGGGAGGCCGGGGCGAAACGCCCGCGGCTGACTGCCCCGGTTGATACCGTAGTGTCCAAAATCCAGGTGTCGAAGGTGACGGAGTGCAAAATCACCTACGGAGGTATCGAAGATGATTAAGATCGGTGATACCGGCCTTTTGGAAGGTCTGCCGCCCGGCATTGCAGAGCAGCACTGGGTTAAGGTCATTGACGCAGTATATCGGGAGCGGCTGAAAAAAGAACTGAAAGTCATCGAGCGCATCCACGTCTACACCGCAATAGATTCTTTGCCGGAAGACCTGCTGGATGTTCTGGCGGTTCAGTTCAAGGTGGACTGGTATCGGGATGATTACCCGGTGGAAACAAAACGCCGGGTAATCAAGACGGCCATGGAGGTGCGGCGGTACTGCGGAACTGAATGGGCGGTGAAGCAGGCGATCTCAGCAATCTACCCCAACTCGGAGATCATGGAGTGGTACGACTACGGCGGAACGCCAGGACACTGGCGGCTTCGTGTCAACATCACGGAGAACGCAGACATCTCCTACTACACCATCAAGAGAATGGAAGACCTGCTGGGATATGCCCGCCGCTGTACGGCACACCTGGAAGGAATCAGCTACCTGATCTTCAACGATACGACCACAGCCTACGTCGGAGCTGGCTACCACGGCACAACTCAGCGTGTGGCCGTGCCCATCGCTGGCACCCTGCGCCCCCGTGAATTGCTGTCCACGACCTACGCAAAGGCGGGAGTGTGGGGCACCCGGCAGCAGGAATCGGCGAAGATCATCGGAATCCTGCGGCCGAAGGACCACAAGGCTGCCACATACGCCCCGGTGGGCTGCGCTGCTATACGGATGCAGATGACAGCCTACATCAAAGGAAATATTCGCCCGGCGGATCACAAGGCAACAACCTTGGCTCCGGCGGGCATTGCTGCATACAGGCAGCAAATTGAAGTCAGAATTGGAGGCATGAATACATGAGTTGGAACAAATCTGTCTTTACAACCGTCGGCACGGATATGATGTCTGAGGTCTTGTCCGGCGCAACGATGACGATCACCAAGGCCGTGGGCGGCTCCGGCACCACGGAGGAAGCTTCGCTGGCAGCCCTCACCGATGTGCAGGAGGAAAAGCAGACCCTTAAAATCCTCGGCATCGAAGATGCAAGCGACAGCACCGGCAACGATGCTGGCAAGCGCATCAAAATCCAGATCACGAACGGTGATGTGGAAACGGGCTATATCCTGCATCAGGTCGGTGTATACGCAAAGCTGACCGACGGCGATGAAACGCTGCTCTTTATCATGCAGGATGACCGCGGCGTAGAGATCCCGTCGCACACCGAAAACAGTGACTTCGTGATCGAGTTGTTTGGTGTCATGGCAATTTCCAATGTCGCCAACATCAAGGTCACTGTGGACCCGAGTGCGGTTGCGTCCGTGAAGATGGTGAACGATCAGGTTAAACAGATCAACACCAAAATCGACGATACCAAAAAGGCTTTGCAAGATGAAGCAAAGGAAACCTATGTGCCTCTGTCCGGCGGTACGCTGACGGGTCCGCTGGTTATGCCCGGCGGTGGCAAGGCCATCAGCATCCTGGATAATGCTGGCACCCACAATATGATCTACCGGGGGAAAAACTTGGGCAGAAGCCTGACCGCAGAGCAGGCCGCTGCTATCAAAGCTGGTACGTTCGAGGATATTTACCTCGGCGATTACTGGCAGATCGACGGCGTGGACTACATTGTGGCCGGTTTCGACTACTGGTATCAGTGCGGCGATACTGCCTGCACCACACACCATGTTGTCATCATCCCCCGCAACCATCTGTACACCTACCACATGAACGCCAGCAACACAACTGAGGGCGGCTATGTGGGCAGCGATATGTATAAAAACGGCCTGACGCAGGCAAAGGCAACCTTCAATGCTGCCTTTGGCTCTGCCCACATCCTGAACCACCGTGAGCATCTGACAAACGCCGTGTCCAACGGCAGACCGTCCGGCGGCACCTGGTATGACAGCACCGTGGAACTCCCCAACGAGAACATGATGTACGGCAGCCATATCTTTGCTCCTGCCTCTGACGGCACCAACATTCCGAACAACTACACGATCTCCAAATCCCAACTGCCGTTGTTCCGGCTGGCACCGTGGTTGAGCTTCACCCGTAGTTATTGGTGCTGGCTGCGAGACGTTGTCTCGGCAGCCTATTTCGCCACCGCGGCCGCCAGCGGGAATTGCAACTACCTCACCGCCTCGCTTGAGGCTGGTGTCCGCCCCGTCGCCGGGCTGATCGGCTGATCGACAATCCCACGGGCTTGTACCGTGGGATGGAGAGCAGAACAGGAAGCGAAAGAAAACGTCTGTACCAGTACACAAACGAACTCCTTCCAGGCTGGAAGCACACCACCTTGCGCTTGAAATCAGCAAAGAGATCACAACCGAACTTGCACGAACCTTCGGGTATAGCAGGACAAAGTTTGAAAAACACCTCGAAGCCATGACGAAGTACATCCCTGCAGGCCCGGAGCGAGAAAAGGCGGTCGCACAAATCCGGGAGCAGGAGCAAGACTTCAACCTTTGGCTGATCGAGCAGGAGCGGAAGCGGATGCACGATCTTTCCCGCGACATTCCGCTCCACCTCCGTGCGGCAAACTCCATCTGGCCGAGCTGCCAGCTGGAATTGGACGCGCGACGGCTGGAACTCGACAAGGCCATTGCCGCCTGCTGGATGCTGATGGACGAATTGCAGTATGTAGCGGAGGCTCTGCCTGCGGATTTTAACAAGTTCACGAAGCTGGCTCTGAAAATTGAGGAACTGGTGAACAAAATTAAAGCTCTGCGGAAATCAGATGCAAAGCGTTTCAAACAGATGGAAGGAAAATAATAACACAATAGGGTGACTTTTGTACGTTGTCTCGGCAGCCTATTTCGCCAACGCGAACAACAACGGGAATTGCAACTACAACAACGCCTCGAATGAGGCTGGTGTCCGCCCCGTCGCCGGGCTTTTGGATTTCACAACCACACAAAGGGCAAGGCCCGGTGCGGCTCTGTGAAAGGAAAGGTCATCCTTTCGTAGGAAATCTGCGATAAATACTAACTGTGACGTTCCCGGTTACGACCGATGGAGCTATTGTACAGTTTATTTCAGGGAAATATGAGTAAATACACAGATGCAAATTATATCCATGAAGCAGGAACCAAAGCAATGAAAGCGTCGATGTTCAAATATAAAACGCAGTTGTACGAGATAAATCATCTGATCGAAACTGCGCATATTCAGAAAGCTATGGAAGACGGCACATATAAGCCGGAACCCGGCTTGAAATTTGGCATCAAAGAAAGAGGACATGCACGGTATATCACGAGTGCTGCAACCGCAGACAAGGCGGTGAACCACATTACCTGCGACGAATACCTCACGCCGCTGCTTCAAAAATATTTACAGTACGACAATTCATCCTCGCAGGTCGGAAAAGGCGTTGCCTTTCATCGGCACCGCTTTGAAATCCAGCTGCGAAAATACTATGAGCGGGAGGGCACCAATGAAGGTTGCATCGGCTTCTCGGACTTCTCCGGCTACTATGACAACATTGTACATGAAATCGCATTGGCGCAGTTCGGCCAGTACCTTGCACGGGAAATCAAAGACCCGGAAGAACTGGCGGATGTTATGGACAAGCTGCGGCTGGCATTCCGCACTTTTGAATTGGACGCTTCTCGTTTCTCAGATGAGGAAATCGAGAAAATGTACCATGAAAAGGTGCGTTCAACGCTCAATGTTGGCATTCCGGCATCCGCCCTGACTGGCGAGAAAATGCTGAGAAAGGGTGCGGACATAGGAAACCAAGTTTCACAAAACACAGGAATATTTCTCCCAGTGCCCATTGATAACTACGTCAAGATCGTGTGTGCGGTGAAAGGCTATGGAAGATATTCGGACGATTTTTACATCATCGACAAAAGCAAAGAGCATTTGCAAGAGGTAATGGCCGGGGTAAGACAGTGGGCGGCAAAACTGGGTATCATCATCAACGAAAAGAAAACCCGTGTTTGCAAGTTGTCCGGCCAGTATCGCCATTTGCAAGTGCTTTATTCTTTGCAGGAAGATGGGCGGATCATCCGAAAGATCAGCCCAAAAGCTATCACGAGAGAACGGCGGAAGCTCAAAGCCTATAAGCGGAAAATGGAAGCCGGGATAATGACCTATGAGGAAATCGAAAATTCTTACAAATCATGGATTTGCGCCAACTACAAGTACATGAGCAGGCAGCAAATCCGCAATATGACGAACTTGTATAAGGACTTGTTCGGGAAGGAGCCAACATGGAAAAAGAACGGACATGGACGGTTGCGCTGGCTGATGGCACATTGATCGAAAACCTGACGCTGGGCGGCAACAACTTTCAGTCAGAGACCGAGATCACGGCAGATATGTTCGACGGCAACTTGTCGGAAGTGCATATCTCCGCCAGTGATGGAGATATGACTGGGTGCGCATACCCGGCTGTCCTGCATGATGCAGAGCTTGTGCAGATTACACACGATAACCCGGACGGCAAGTGGTGGTTCATCCTGCGGGAACTGTCCGAAGATGAACTGTTCAAAATGCGGGTACGGGCACAGCTTGATTACATCGCCATGAACAGCGATATTGACCTGGAGGATATGTGATATGGATATGACTGAACATAGCAAGAAGTTCCCCGATGTCAAAATCGCTGTTCATGTCAAAAGCTACTACGATCACCGCATTTGGAGCAAGGCTACCGTGGCAAAGTCCGTCAAAAAAGGCTGGATCACCGCCGACGAGTATGCGGAAATCGTGGGTGAACCGTATGCAGCATAAAAGTTGGCCTACCCTCTGCGAAAGCCTGCTGGACAGGCTGGAAACGATGGGAGCAGACACCGCCACAGAACGAGCCGAGTTCGGCGTGTTGATGGTGGATTGCTGCATGAGAGGGTGCTGGGCAGACCTGCGCCCGGAAGGAGATGTTGAAGATGGCGATTAAAGCCTATTCCTATGCAAAGGACGGGAGCAAAGCTCTGAGCAAGAACTTTCACGTCCGGGAGTTTCAGTGTAAGGACCACAGCGACCCGATCTTTATCGACGACGAGCTTGTGACCCTGCTGCAGAAAATCCGGGATCACTTCGGTAAGGCGGTGAATATCAATAGTGCTTTCCGCACCGCCAGCCACAACGCAAGGCAGAAGAAAGCATCCAAGCACAGCCAGCACCTTTATGGCAAAGCGGCTGACATCTGGATCGCTGGTGTTTCGGTTGACGCACTGGCCGCTTATGCCGAAACTCTGCTGCCCGGCAAGGGCGGCATTGGTCGGTACTACACGGACGGTTTCGTTCACGTTGATGTACGGGAGGTGAAATCCAGATGGGTGACGCAGTAAAGAATGGAGCGTGCGGGATGATTGGACTGGTTGGAAGCCTGATCGCAAGTCAGTTCGGCGGATGGGATGCAGCACTTTCCACGCTGGTTCTTTTTATGGCCGTGGATTATGTCACGGGGCTGGTGGTCGCCGGTGTGTTTCATGCCAGCCCCAAGAGCAAAAACGGTGCGTTGGAATCTCGGGCAGGATGGAAAGGGCTGTGCCGTAAAGGTGTGACCCTGCTGATCGTGTTGGTGGCTTGCCACCTCGATACGGTGATGGGATCGAATTTTATCAGGGACGCCGTTGTCATTGCCTTTATCGCAAACGAAACCTTGTCGATTATCGAAAACGCTGGTCTGATGGGTATTCCCATCCCCAAGGCGTTGACCGGGGCTATTGAAATTTTGAAGCAGAAGTCCGAACAGGACAGTAAGGAGAACTGAATTATGAACGCTCACATCTATACCGAGAAGACTGTTTCCGCCGGCACTGTTACCCGCACCATCTGCCTCACGGTGGCACTGGCAAACCAGCTGCTCTCTGCGATGGGAAAGCCCATCCTGCCCATTGAGAACAGCACCATTGAACAGCTGGTTTCCGCTGGCTTCACCATCGCCGCGGCGATCCCCGGCTTTTGGTTCAATAACAGCTTCACCAAAGCGGCACTGAAAGCCGACGAGGATTTGAAGCGGTACAAGAACCAGCTGTAATAAGACCCCTGCTCTGCTTTTTCCGAAGCCCTGCGTTCCACGCGGGGTATTGATGTAGGAAAGGCGGGACAATCTGCCCCCGCTGGCAGCCTGTTTTAGGGCTGCTGGCGGGGGCTTTTTTCTTTGCTTGGAAGTTTTGCACAAAGGAACCGTGAAAAATGTGGAAAGTCTGCATATTGACAACGGCACATCGTATCTTTTACGCTTGAATCGAAAAGAAACGCCAAAAAAGAAAGGAGGAACAAGGCGTGAGAGTGTTCAAGCATCTAAATTTTACGGATCGTCTTCGCATCGAGAAGTGGAAAAAGGAAGGAATGAGGACACGAGAGATAGCGGAGAAGCTGAGGGTTGACCCTTCCACCGTATACCGGGAATTGAAGCGGGGCAGTTATGACAGATTGAACGGAACAACCTGGGAACTGATCCAAACGTACAGCCCAGATATTGCAGAGCAGCGGTATCAAGCGAACCTCCGCGAAAAAGGACCGGGTTTGAAAATCGGTAAGGATCACGAGTTGGCGGCTTATATTGAGCGGACCATCGTGGAGCAAGATTGTTCCCCGGCGGCGGTGTATGGTTATGCGATGGAGCAGGGCAAAGTTTTCAAAACACACATTTCCATACCCACAATTTACAACTATATCAAGAAGGGTGTTTTTCTGAACATAACACAGGAAGCCTTACCCCGGCACGGTGTACATAAAAATGAATATAAAAAGGTGAAGAAGAAAAAGGCAGCCCGTGCGCCGGCGGGAGAAAGCATTGAAAAACGCCCGGAAGAAATCCAGAGCCGAGAAGAATTTGGACACTGGGAAATGGACACGGTATATTCCGGCAAAAAGAAAAGCACCACGGCTTTGCTGGTGCTGACCGAGCGCAAGACCAGGAATGAGAAAATCATCCTTGTTCCGAACCGCCGTGCGGAAACGACCGTGCGGGCATTGGATGCCATAGAACGAAAGCTGGGCGCAGAGAAGTTTGGCACTATATATAAGAGCATCACCGTGGACAACGGAACCGAATTTGCAATGGCGGACGAGATCGAGCGTTCCTGCCTGATTGACGGCCAGCGGACAAAGGTGTACTACTGCCACCCGTATTCCTCCTGGGAGCGGGGCAGCAACGAGAACGTGAACGGCATGATCCGCAGGAAGCACCCGAAAGGAACGGACTTCTCTAAAGTCACGCCGGAAGAAATCGCAGCGACGGAAGCATGGATCAACAACTACCCCCGAAAGATTCATGGGTATAAGAGCGCGGCGGCAATGTTCCGCCAATGTCTACGGGAACTAGGGTTGACCGCATGAGATAGAACATCCACTAGAAAAACGGCGTAATGCGGGAAGGATGGCTGACAGGTAAAGAATGGCAAAACTGAACAGTAAAGCAGGGCTGAAAGGTGGAAAACCTTACGGCTTGTTAGTGTTGTGGCAAAATATACAAAAGAAAAGCTGAATTTTTGGCGCATTTAATGCTTTACTTTTCCTTATCTGAAAAATTTCAAAAAAGCACTTGACAACCCCGCACGTTTGCGGTAAAATAATCATGCTGTTTTTGAGACAGCAGGTACTGGAGTCCAGTGTAAGGCTATGCCGCCTGCCGAGAAACGTGCGTAAAGTTGTTTTATGCCTCTTTCTCGGACCAGTGTGCGGGAAAGAGGCTTTTTTCATACTTGCTCCGGTTTTCGATACAAGTTTTTGAAACGAGGTGAAACCGAATGCCCAGTGCAAAGATTCTTTCTGAAAAGCAGGCTTATGTCGCTGATCTGAAGGCAAAGTTTGAGAGTGCGGTTTCCGGCTGCGTCGTCGCTTACGGCGGCATTAACGTCGAGAACGACACCAAGCTCCGTAAGGAGCTGCGTGAGGCAGGCGTTGATTACATGGTCGTGAAGAACACCATGCTGCGTCTGGCTGTCAAGGGTACCTCTCTGGAGGGCCTGGCTGAGCAGTTCAAGGGCGATACCGCTATCGCTTTTGCTCACGAGGAGGACCCCATGTCCGCTGCCCGCATCCTGTGCAAGTATCAGGATGGCGATAAGTCCAAGAAGTTCGTCGTGAAGGCTGGCTTCATGGAAGGCAAGGTCATGGACGCTGCCGAGACCAACGCCATCGCAAAGCTGCCCAACCGCGAAGGCATGCTGTCCATGTTTGCAGGCGCCCTCACCAGCACTCTGTCTGGTCTGGCTGTTGCAATGCAGGCTTATGCCGACAAGCAGGAGGAGCCCGCTGCCTGATGGCCGCGTGACCGCTGCTTAAACAATTCTGAAATCAACAAACAAAACCATTGATATTGGAGGGTTACTACTATGGCTTCTGAGAAGATTACTGCCATCATCGACTCCGTCAAGGAGCTGTCCGTTCTGGAGCTGAAAGAGCTGATCGACGCTTACTGCGAGGAGTTCGGCGTTTCTGCTGTTGCTGCTGCTGCTCCCGCTGCTGCTGGCGCTGCTGCTGCCGCTGAGGAAGAGAAGACCGAGTTCGACGTCATCCTGGCTGAGGCTGGCGCTACCAAGATGCAGGTCATCAAGCTGGTGAAGGAGATCACCGGTCTGGGCCTGAAGGAAGCTAAGGCTATCGTTGACGGCGCTCCCAAGGCTGTCAAGGAGAAGGCTTCCAAGGCTGAGGCTGAGGACATCAAGAAGAAGCTGGAAGAGGCTGGCGCTAAGGTCGAGATCAAGTAATTTGATCCCTTCTGAACGTTCTTTCTTGAATTCTTATTCTTGAAACAAAAGGCACTCTCGCTGAAAGGCGAGGGTGCCTTTTTGGTTGTGCGCCCGCAGCAGGGCAAAAAGCTCCCGGAGCGGTGCGGCATTCAGTGCCACCGCTCCGGGAGCTTTGGTTTTGCTTCGTTTATTCGTAGTCGATGGGCAGGGTGGGCAGACCGTTCAGATCAAGGCCCGCCGTGTGGCCCGCCATGTATTGGTAGTAGCCCTGCGCCGCGATCATTGCGCCGTTGTCGCCGCAGAATTTCAGCTCTGGCAGGTAGACCTTGGCCCCCAGCTTCTGGGCACCGTCATTGACCAGCTGGCGCAGACGGCCATTGGCCGCGACGCCGCCCGCCAGACAGACCTGCTTGGCTCCGGTGTCGGCCGCGGCCAGCAGCAGCTTTTCGGCCAGAATGCCCGCAATGCGCTCCTGAAAGCTTGCCGCCAGATCAGGCACGTTGATCTCCTCGTTCTTCATCTGGGCCTTGTTCACCTCGTTGAGCACGGCGGTTTTCAGGCCGGAGAAGCTCACGTTATACTTGCCCTCCACATGGGGCACCGGCAGGCGGTAGGCCTTGGGGTCGCCTGTTTTGGCGGCATTTGCCACGCTGGGGCCGCCGGGATAGGGCAGACCCAGGGTGCGGGCGACCTTGTCAAAGGCTTCACCGGCGGCATCGTCCACCGTGTGGCCGAGGATGTGGTAATGGGTGTAGTCCTGTACCTCCACGATGTGGCTGTGTCCGCCGGACGCCACAAGGCAGAGGAAGGGCGGCTTCAGCTCCGGGTGGGTCAGGTAGAGTGCGGCGATGTGTCCCCGCAGATGGTGCACCGGCACCAGCGGCTTGCCC
>OKSL01000938.1_pt1 | contig 12496 bp, 14 predicted proteins | sample 1606251 | NCBI WGS metagenome assembly OKSL01 (sample SAMEA3879543, study PRJEB24766) | human gut metagenome | biome: human-associated habitat; feature: feces | place: USA | collected 1985/1987 | reverse complement strand
CTAAAAACTTCATATTCTCTATACCATTCTCTATCCCAGTGTGTGTGCAGGTAAGCAATTACTTTTTTCTTCATACTTGTAACCCTCCTATTTGATGATTGCATTTGTTATAAATGCTAGCTTTATTTTATCTTCTTCACTTTTGAAAAAATAGGTAGCTGGCTTATTGTTTTATATCATTTTTTTCTATCAATTTTTAACCATCTGTCTTTTTTTGACAATAATATGAATCTATCTTTTAAAATCTCAAATATATATATATAATAAATAAGATATCACACGATTTAAGGAGAAACTGCCATGTATCAGTTAATCATTGCTGATGATGAATTTGAAATTGCATCAGGTATTGCAAATTATTTTCCTTGGGAAGAAATCGGTTTTGAAGTTGTCAACTCTTTTTCCAATGGTCAAGAGGTTCTTTCCTGGTTAAGAAAGCATTCCGCAGATGTTCTCCTCTGTGATATCAGAATGCCTATCATGGATGGAATTGAACTTGCCAAAAAAATTCAAGAAGAGAATATATCTATTAAAATCGTCTTCTTATCCGGATACAGTGAATTTGAATATGCACGACAGGCTCTTATTTACGGCGCTGTTAATTACTTATTAAAACCTACAAAATACAATGAACTGGTCTCTGTTTTTACTTCTCTGAAACAGACTTTAGATCAGGAAAATTTTGTAAGAATAGAAGATCATCCTGAACCGGATGCCCTAATCAGCACTTTGCAGGAGCTTATTCAAAATGATTATGCAAACATCACCTTAGAGTCGGCTGCTAATCAAGTCTATCTAAGTCCCGTATATGTCAGTCGGCTTTTTAAACAACATACCGGAATTAATTTTATTGATTATGTAACAAAAGTCCGTATGAAGAAAGCCGCTGAAATGATCTCTTCTGGCAAATATAAAATATATGAGATCAGTGAATTTATCGGGTATTCAAATCCAAATAATTTTGCCCGTGCTTTCAAAAAATTCTTTGGGATAGCCCCACAGGATTATCGTCATTTTTCAAATAGGAGACAATAATGTTACACAAATACGGAAAACTGTTTTATCGTAATTTACGAATGTTTTTATTGATTTCTTTTATTCCGACACTGCTATTGGGATGTTTTTCTTATATCATTGTTTTCCGATATATTCAAACCAACTCATTAGAAAACGCAAAAAAATCTTTAAAGCAACTCAATCAAAGCATGGAACTGATCACTAATAACACCGATGCTCTCAGTCAGATATTCAGCATCAGTGCAAATCCCTCTATGAGTCTGCATAGAATTCTCCAAATGCCTAAAATCAGTTATGCCAGCGCTGTAAAACTGTCTGTGTATTGCAATATCCTCGACTCCACCGTAAATTTTAACGATTATATCGACTCTGTTTATATCTATTTTCCCAATGAACATCAGCGTTTCCTTGCTTCCCAGAATGGCGTCAGCGACATTAATTCCTTTGTTGATACTTCATGGTTCTCTTCTGCTGTTTCTTTTTCAGAGACTGATCAAAATTTCTTCAGTTCTTATCGTAAAGATGTTAATGCTGTTACGTTTTTTGAAAAGCCTTTTTCTATTGACCTGCAGAGGAATGACGGTATCATTATAATTAATCTGGATTATAAATATTTGCAGGAATTGGCGGATCAGCTAACCGTATACCCCGAACAAAAATTATATATCTTCAATGAGAGCTGGGATTTACTGTACTGCACAGACAACGCTTCTACTGAACAGCTGTCTTCCCTTTTCCCTCTTCTGATAAAATCAGAAGAAGATCATGGTACCTTTACGGAAAATAAAAATACCGTTTTCTATCTGTCTTCATCGGATCAGAATTTCCATTATGTGTCAATTACACCTAATTATAATATCCATTTCATAGAACGCTATCTGTCAATTTTCATTATTGCACTGGCAATATTTTCTCTCACGCTGTCTTTTGTTCTTGCGTTCCATTATACCAAGAAAAATTATGCCAGCATTAATTCTATGATTGAAATAATCAACTCCGCCAAAAATGGAAAAATTGTATCACCCGTTTCTTCTTCAAACGATGAATATAACTATATTATTACCGGACTTGTGGACAGTTTTATTAAAAACGATTATTTGCAGGTGCAGCTCTCCGAAAAAGCCTATCATACAAAAGTATTAGAATTAACAATGCTACAGTCCCAGATTAATCCCCATTTTCTGTCCAACACCCTGGAGACTATTTATCTGCGAAGTATAGCTTTAACAAATTCTCCGAATGTTGTCAGTAATTTAATAGAAAATCTGTCGGATATCCTTCGGTACGCTCTGTCTGATCCTACCTCTACTGTGCTTTTTTGTAATGAATTGAATTATACAAAGTGTTATTTGAACATACAGATGTTTCGGTATAAAGAAAAACTGCAGGTCTCCTGGGATTATGACCCTGCTTTAGATAAGTACTCTGTAATGAAGCTTTTACTTCAACCGTTTATTGAGAACGCAATTTATCATGGCATTAAAGAAAAAGAAGGTAATGGAAAACTGCGTATCCGTTGTTATCTCAAATCCGGTGAAATCCATATTCAGATTGTTGATAATGGCAAGGGTATTACCCGCGAACAATTAACCGCTCTACGAAATTCTCTGCATACCGGAAATGATAACTATCAACATATTGGTGTGATTAATACCTTTCGCCGCTTAGAACTACTCTATGGTGATCAGTTATCCTTTTCTATTAAAAGCAAATATTTGATTGGTACTGCCATTTGGATCACTATTCCTGCCAACACTTTGTCCTGATACATCAGGCAAACAAAAAGACTGTACACTCTCATTCAGAATGTACAGTCCTTTTTATTGTTGTTTATTTATTGCACAGCTTCTGTGCTCATTGTCTCTTCAGTTGCTATTTCCACAATCTCCACAGTTTCAGTTGTCTCCGTCGCAGCTTCTGAATTCTCGCTTTCCATTTTCGTGGTCTCTGCCGCCTCGGTACTTTCTGTCTCCTCCGTAGTCTCCTCCACCAAATCATCCAGTGTATAATTGAAACCGGTCACCACGTTGGTGGCCACGACATACACTTTCATTTCCGAGGGAAATGCAATGTAATACTGACTGGTCATGGAATTCAGATTACCGACATTAATGATCACGCTGCGATCTGCAGTCTCGTACTGAATGGTACGCTCCGGATCCGCCAGTCCGTACTGTGACATATCCGTCACATTTTCAATCACCTGATCTGCCTTTAATGGTGCCACCTTCAGGATCATAGCCTTGATACGCTCCTGGTTCAGATTAAGGGAATGATCGTCCGTATAGTACCATGTTTCATCCTTTTTTTCAAAGGCATAGGTCTCTCCCTCATATACATAGCCGAAGCTGGTAATATCATCGGAGTTCACATCCAACACCGTCTCCTGTGTATCCTCGGTGGTGGAAGTCGCAGACGATGCATTTTTATTATACTGTCGGATGCCCAGGAATGCTGCCGCCAGAACCACCAGTGCCAGCAGCATTCCGATCATCTGTCTTTGTTTCTTTTTCATATCTATAAACTCACGCCTTTCACAATTATTTCTTCCGTCTGCCAAACCAGATCACAAATCCGGCGATCATACAACCGACGGGAAGGATCATGGTAACCAACAAGCCCAACAACAGAATCTGTGCGGAATCCACTACCAGATTAGAGACCTCATAACTTTTTACCGGAATAGATACCGAGGTCTCATGATCTGTCATTCCACTGAATGTATTGGTGAACAGGGTCAGGTTTGCACCGCTGACGACAGAATTTGCATCATCCGTGAACAGCTGCTCGCAACCGTACACGACCAGTGTCGCATCCCCATCATCCAAAGTCTTTACTGCCTCAACACCTAATGCGAAGGGACCATTCACATCATTTTCACCCTGTGAAAAATCCTGTGTATTGTTAACATCCTGTTTTGCAAAAGAGCTGTCGGAGGTGCTCAGGAATACATCATAAGTAATATCACCGGTGGCTGTCTCGTTGGTACTTACTTCCTCCGGGACGATGATTCCCTGAGAATACGGCAGGAACAGATATTTTCCGTAGGTGCCTGAGGTATAGCTGTCAGAGCTCTGTGTCGGCAGGATATAATACGGACTTCTGTAGTAGCCGTTGGAATCATTCTCCACTACCAGTCCTTTGGCAATGCTCAGATTCATATAGCTTAAGATAGCATCTATATTGGGTGTCTCCTCATCGGTATAACCGGTCACCAGGATGACTTTTCCACCGTTGTTCAGATACTCGATCACCTTATCCTTATCATCGGATGAAAAATCGCTGGTGGCACCGTTAATGAACAGACAGGCCGCATCGTCGGGGATAGCATCCAGATCCATCAGATTCACGGTCTCATAATCCACATTTTCCTTGTTCAGTGCGGATGTAAAAGTGTTACTTAAACTCAGTTCGTTATGTCCTGTTGTCATATATACCTTGGGCATATCATCATTTAACACATAATCCAGCGCACTGGTGATCTGTCCTTCGCCATCATAACCGGTGGTCGTGGTGTTATAACTGTACGTCGAATAGTCAAAATCATAGGAAGACTCATAGACATCGTTGTAATCAATGACCTTGCTGCGCTTGTCGCTGACCACGATCAAGCTGTTCGTGCTGATGTTGCCGGTGGTGTACTGGGTATAGAACATCGGGTTAACGGTAGGATCCACATATTCCACGGTGATATGATCCGACAGATCATCATATCTCTGTAAAGTCTGCCCCAATGTGGTATCCTGATTGTCCTGATTTACCAACACATAGATGGTCACATCATCCTGCATATTTTTCACATAGTCAACGGTCTGATCTGTCAGGGAATAGAGCTTCTGGCTGGTCATGTCGATTGCTGTCCAGCTGGAAGGCATCTCGCCCATGATAATATTAACGATTACTACCAGTGCTACCGCTACAGCAATCATACCGGTACTGTAGGCACTGAAGCTTAAGTTCTTCACGGACATGCTGTAACGGCGTTTCTGAATGGACTGTACTGTCAGGAACAGAACCAGCGCCGTAACGGATGCATAATATACAATAGAAGATACATCCAGTGTACCGTTTAACAGGTTAGAAAACGGCGTATAAAGGTCAAAGCAACGCAAAATCTTTGTCAACAGATTGCCGGTGCTGGAAATAATGGAGCAGATGGAATCCATCATATATCCCAGGAACAATACTAAAAAAGTAAGTACTGCTGCGATGACCTGGCTCTCTGTCACGGAAGACAGGAACAGACCGATGGCAATGGCGGTCATCCCGAAGAGGAAATATGCCAGGATCGACAGGTAAGCCTCTCCCATGGGAACACTGCCGTACTGCGCCATGATCAGCGGGTAAAAGCAGATGATCGCTACGGGAATGGCAAATATAGTTAACAGCGCCAGGAATTTTCCCATAACGATGCCGCCTACGGACACCGGTGCCGTCAGGATCAGCTGATCCGTCTTGCTCCGCTTTTCCTCCGCCAGAATACGCATGGTCAGAATCGGCACGGTCAGCATGAATAAAAAGGTAACGCTGGATACCACATACGCAAAATAAGGATATCCGTTCATCAGGTTATAAACACTGAAGTACAGTCCCAGGAAAAACAGGGTGACTGCAATAAATAAAAATCCGATAAAGGAACGGAAATAGGATTTCAATTCTCTCTTATAAATGGCTGACATATCATTCCGCCTCCTTTGTAGTTACAGTTTCTTTTTTCTCTTCTCCGGGCTGTACTTCCTCTTCCGAAGCTTCTGTCTGCTGTGCAGCAGCTGTGATTTCCGGCTTTTTTCTTTTTGAGAATAGTTTGTGTTTCTCCGACTGTGTAGGTGCTACATCCTCGGTCAGTTCCAGGAAGATGTCTTCCAGAGACTTCTCCGCATGGGTCATCTCTAAAATAGGCAGCTTTGCATCTGCCAGTGCATAGAATACCTGCTCTCTGATATCTGCATTCTCTTTGGAGATCACTTTCAGCTTTGCAACATTTTTGGATGCCTCTGTGTTCTCTTCGATCCGGTCGATCTGTGAGATCTCCTGCAATGCACTCTTCACCGCAGCGGCGCTTCCCTTTACTTCCAGGTTCAGTTCCATGGAACCACTCATAAGCTTCTGCAGATTCTCCGGAGAATCGCTGGCTACCAGCTTACCGTGGGCTATGATCATAATATGGTCGCAGACCGCGCTGACCTCCGACAGAATATGGGAGCTGAGGATCACGGTATGATTCTCCCCCAGCTTGCGGATCAGATCACGGATCTCGATGATCTGTTTCGGATCCAGACCTACCGTGGGCTCATCCAGAATAATAACCTCCGGGTAGCCAAGGATTGCCTGTGCCAATCCGACTCTCTGCCTGTAACCTTTTGACAGATTCCTGATCAGACGCTGCTGCATATCGGTGATCTGTGTCATTTCCATGACCTCGTCAATCTGCTGCTTTCGCTCTTTTTTCGGCACTTTTTTCAGTTCTGCCACGAATTCCAGGTATTCTCTGACAGTCATGTCAACATACAGCGGCGGAAGCTCCGGCAGATAACCGATGGCACGCTTTGCCTCCTCCGGATCTTTTTGGATATCTTTGCCATCAATGGTCACAGTGCCCTCCGTGGCTGCCAGGTAACCCGTGATGATGTTCATGGTCGTGGATTTACCCGCGCCGTTTGGACCAAGAAAGCCGTAAATCTGTCCCTTTTCCACACGGAAAGAGAGATGATCTACGGCAATATGGTCACCATATTTTTTTGTAAGATTGGTTACTTCTATCATATTTGCCTCCCATATCAGTTACTTGCGCTTACCTCAAATAATTCCCGATACTTGTGTCAATCATTATTTGGTGTACTTGTATTACTATATGAGGCAAATGTCATCAAAAGGTGAAACATTTGTGAAAATTGTGTGAAACTGGTTTTGAATCCTACAAAAAACTTTTCACCAACTTTATATTTTACTTGTTTCAGGCTTTACTTACCTTATATCTTACTTATCGTCAAAGAAGTGCTTAAGTTACCGGCTTCCACCGCCAGATGCAGCGGCAGCTTCTCTGCCGGAATATCCTCAAAAATAAACTCCGGCCCTCCGGTCTGCGCCGACTGAAACAGGAAAAGTACCCCGTCCACATAGAGCACCACTTTTTTCTGGTTGCTGTAGACTGTCAGGGAGAGCAGACCGTTCTCCTGCCGGTGCAGGGTAGAAAGTGCCGGATAGAGTACCGGTTCCCTACTCCATTTCGCCTGATAATAGTAATAGTGCTCCGTCAACGTCCTGCCGTCCTCCGAAAGCAACATCTCCTGCGTAGTTTCTCCGGATAATCCACGGTATATGGGGATTTTTTCGTCTGTTATCCACAGGTCTTTTGCCAAAAATCCACGTTTCAGGCATAACCTGTAAAAATGATCTGTTCCCGGATTCTGCCTTACCCCATTTTTCTGTCCGGCATTGTCCTGCCCGGTCTTTTCCTGTCCTTCGCTTTTCCTGTCGTCATTGTGAAACAGAATCGCATTGGCTCCCATCCGTGCCAGCCGCTCCAGATCTCTTTCCATCTGTTCGTCCTGCGTACCGTACTCACTGAGTTGCGGTGGCAGCCGGTATTCTACGATGTGTGGATGAAATTCGGCTTCGTTCAAATAGATACCTTTTTTCTCTATGACACGCAAGTCATAAATTGCAAGGTCCCGCTGCCAGTACACTTCCCGTCGATTTTCGAAATCTTCTGAATCCCGGAATTTTCCTGAATCCTCTGTTTTAAAAAGACTACTATCGATCCCGGTTGGGAACCGCAGCCAAGCTCTCACCTGATAGAGATAGGGATCCTTCCTCCCATTCCACAGGTGCGGCCGCAATAATAACGCGGTCATCGGATCCTGATCCACATTCCGATAATTTCCATAAAAAATAGGGCGACCGCCTCCTGCTGTCTCCCATATTTCCATTCGCATCTCAGTCTCCCGCCGTTCCGTCAAAAATTCTTCCGGCAGCTTGAATTCCAACTGTGCTTTTCCATTTTCCAGATTTACTATAATTATAAGATCCTTCCGCATCTGCATCCCTCTTTTCCGGTTTCTCCCTTATAGAAAGAGTTTTTGCAAATTACGAAACTTTATGCTTACTATCCTTACATCGGGCAGGAACTTCTCCCCGGTACTTCCTCCCCCGAGACATATCCTGCATGAAACTCCATATTAATGTCCCGAAGCTCCTTCTCCCCATCGATGTATGCCTGATACATCTCTGCCAGTCCGGACGAACAGCCGTCACAATTTGCTTCCATATATCCTAAGGATTCCGCTACGATCTGCTCCCGTTCTTCTCTTGTAGTATCTTTGATCAAATATCCTGCCATACGAATCTTCCTGCCTTTCCTTTTGCTTAGTGTCAATGTACCACACTCCCAAAGTTCCCACAAGTTTTTTCACAAAATGCTTGCCCTGACCACGTGTGTATTTTACTATATAAGAAAGTTGCGCTATGGATGATTCCTGCACAGGCAGCGCTTATTCTAGCTGAAACGAACGATTAAGGAGCCAGGTTCTCATGATTTACTGGATTTTAGCCACTTTAACAGCATTTTTCATAAAAGGTCTGTGCGGATTCGCCAATACACTGGTATTCACCTCTATTTTAAGCTTCGGCATCGTAAATGCTAATATTTCTCCGGTGGAACTGCTGATCGGTTATCCGTCGAACCTGATCCTAGTATGGAAAAAAAGAACTTCCCTGCATCCGCGTATCTTTTTCCTCCCTATGCTGTTCGTTCTTGCCGGCAGCATTCCGGGGGCATTTATTTTAAAATACATCAATGCCAATATCGTTAAGATCATCTTCGGTATTGTGGTCATAGGCATTGGAATCCAGATGTGGTTTCAACAAAAAGGGGCAAAAAATGAAGAGACCTTTTCCCCGAAAAAAGTCTCTCCTCTATTCACCGTAATAGTAGGACTCTCCGCCGGATTACTCAGCGGGCTGTTTGGTGTCGGCGCTCTGCTGGCCGTTTATATGACAAGCGTCTGTGAAGATAATGATGCCTTCAAAGCTAATATCAGCGCAGTATTTGCTGTAGAAAGCACCTTTCGCATCTGCCTGTACAGTGCTTTGGGACTGATCCGGTTCGAGACGATCCGGCAGGCGATACTCCTGATTCCCCTAATGCTGTTGGGATTATTCCTTGGCCTGAAGAGCAGCGACCTGATGGATGAAAAGCTCATCCGCAAAATCGTGATTCTCCTGCTCATTCTCTCAGGAATTGTGCTTGTTGCAAAAAGTATTTAATTTACTCATACAGCTGTCCGTCTACAATTCTTACGATACGCTTCGCGGACTGTGCCACTCCCAGATCATGTGTGATCATTACGATCGTGTTGCCCATGTCGTTTAATTCCCGGAACAGCTTCAGTACCTCCTTGCCGCTGGTCTGGTCCAGGGCGCCGGTAGGCTCATCCGCCAGCAGGATCGCCGGCACTGTATTCAACAGATTTTTTACCAAAAAAAAACAGGCAATGCCAAAGACCCTCTGTTCGTGGGTGCGGTCACGCTGTTGGCAAGACTGATTGCACCGGTCATGACAGATGCCGCCATTACCGATCTCTCCCTCATCAGCTCTATCCTGATCTTCTGCGTGGGTGTGAACCTTGTCTAGGATAAGAAATTCCGCGTGGCAAATATGCTTCCGGCGGTTGTTCTGCCAAATAGAACCACATTTAGCATATCAGCTTCATTTGCATATGTAAAACTGATTTGTGCTGGTGTCAATTCCGGTGGTATCAAATTTTCTTTGATTGCATCTGTATGTATTTTATAATTCAATTTTGATATTTCTCTGTTTAGATTCCAATTTAATGAAAAGCGGCTATTTTCATCTGCTTTCAGCCTTTTATAATCCATGATTATATAAAGTTTAAATTCTGCTGAAATCCATGATGCAAATTCAAATGCGATATCTGAATGTGCATAAATGCCACCATAACGTCCGGATTTACATACGATTCCTATTGCCCCAGTAGTCTCTATCCATTTTGTAGGTGACATTGTAAATGCATTAGATCCCGCCTGATTTCTAAAGGAGTCGAATTCGACCCCTTTAAAGTTATTATTATGTAATTTTTCCCATAAACCAAGAAACTCTATTGTGTCTTTGCTTCTCATCCAATTTTTAATTACATCCTTTGCTTCATCACTTTTATAGCGTGCAATATCCGTCAATGATATAAATTCATTTTGAAAATCCTATGTATATATTCCAATATCTATTCCATTCGCGTGAATTGTGTCTTTTACAATATTTTTCACTTTATTATCCTCCAGTTCAATTGTAACTATATGCTTTGTTTTCTTCTTCAATAGTCTCACACTCCTGTATTATTCATTTGTCAACTTTCCAGACTGCTCTGCAAGCTTTTTCTCTTCTCGCTTTACCCTGCGTTCCAGTTTCTTAATATCTTCCGATGCTGGTAAATCTTCCGGTTTAATTCCTCTTTGTCCAAGCATGTCCCTAACAGAAGTATTATTTTCCACATGTTCAACAGTGATTGCAGATTCTCCTTGCAGATCCTTTTCTTCAACATTATAATTTGTCATTTCAGTTGCAAGATTTTTAGCGGCAATGGTAAGTGTTGGCAGGAAATCCGCAAGTGGCCTTTTATCCTGTACTCCCAAACGTTCTTTCATCTGTTTCGTGGTAAATCCACCAAATAAAGCCTGATCTCCTTTAGACCGGATACGGCCAAATCCTGCATCATCCACTCCACGCTCATATATATTTTGAGACAATCTTTTTTCCGATTCCCTTAATTTTCCTCTTGCCTCTGTTCTTTCGATATAAGAAATTCTTTCTTCAATCAATTCCTGTTTTCTAGTCTGAACCGCAAAATAGCTTTGTGCAAAAGCTATCTGCTCCTTTCGTGGATCTCCATTTTCAGCAATAAGATAACATGCATAACGGGTAAGCATATAATCCTCAACTTCTCTATTGGCTCCACTTCCCAATGTGACCATTTTGCTGACGCCAGCAAAATGGTCTTCCACTCTAATTCCGTTATTTTTACAAGAAAGCATTCCCTTTTTTACAACATTTTCGAAATTTCTCCATTGAATATAGTCCAATAATGTCATTAATTCTCGTGCATACCAATACTCAATGCCATCCTCTTCATGTCGGATATCATCAAATTTTCTTCTGTACAATTCTATTATTCTCTTTTCCATTCAAATTTACTCCTCTTATGAACATATTGCTGACGCCAGCAATATGTTTTTTACTATTAATTTTTTCAATTACTCTATCGCATTCTCATTTGTGCTCCTTATCTTGTCATAATACGCTTTATACCTGTAAATCGCCCTCTCACTGACATTATTGCGATTTGCAATCTCTACCATAGTCATTCCACTTTCATAACCAGCAATAAAATCATTGTAGATTGCCATCCACTTGGCATTGTGCTTCTGGCGTCCGCTCATTTTTCTGTTTTTATAATACTCCAGTTCTTCACGCAGCTTCTCATTCTCTCTTTCTAATTCTGCAATTCTCTTAAGTGCTGCTTCCAGTGTTTCAATATTTTCCATTTTCATTCTCTCCATTTATGTCATTTTCATTTTGACTTTATTATAAATTGGATTTATATGTAAGTCAATCTGATATTGTCATGCAGCACTTTTTTTCATAACAAACTTCCACTTCTTCATATTTTCTGCATATTTTCTATATCGATTTACCACAAGCTCTTTCCAAAAGCATTCTACATGAATACTTCTTAGCCATTCTTCTACAGCCCACTTTCTTTTTAACACCGGACCATATTTCATAATCATATTAGTGATAACATCGGTGCATCGTTCAAATGCTGCATTTTCCTTTGCGTCTTCATAATACTTTTTTCTCATTTCTTGTTTCTCCTTTTCTTTAACTGAATTTCCGGTGTCCATTCGGAAGTTTCCGGCTGTAAAATATCATGAACATAGATTTTATTCGGCTTTCCCAATCCCTGGTGTCTGCGGTAGATCAATCCGTGCTGTTCTAATTCTATCAGCATTTTATTGACCTTCTTGTTTCCAAGATTCATCAGGTTCATAATTTCTTCGATTGTGAAAATGATATAGGTAATGCCATATTCATCACGCCATGCGTCTCCATTGGAATCTGACAGGCATTTGCGATCCAGAAGTATTCCATATAATACTTTTGCCGCATTCGTCATATCTCTGAACTGCTCTTCCTTAAAAAATCTCTTTGGTATCCTGTAAAACTTATAATAAGATGCTACATTTTCCATTGTCTTATTCTCTCCTTCATTCCTAGTTTTGCAAATTGGCAAGCAGTGCGCCGGTATATACCGATGCATTTTTGCTTGTTGGGGAAGTCTCCGTTCCACTCCGGTCTGCGCAGAGCAGATGTCCACCGGACGTCTTGCGCCCCCAATCCCCTTGAACTGCGGATAAACCGCAGAGCCACGCTAACGCTTTTTTATCAATTCACTTTCTCTTCTTT
>OKSL01000935.1_pt1 | contig 12522 bp, 5 predicted proteins | sample 1606251 | NCBI WGS metagenome assembly OKSL01 (sample SAMEA3879543, study PRJEB24766) | human gut metagenome | biome: human-associated habitat; feature: feces | place: USA | collected 1985/1987 | reverse complement strand
AGATACGCCCGCCGTTCACAGTCCGTATTATCACATCAAGCAGATCCTCGGTGCCGTGATCCTCGCATCACAGGCTGTCAGCTGCACTGCGGGCAGGATGCCGTTGTGCAGAGTTCATAAGTCCTGCCGGTTCGGAATCGTCTTCCGATATTTCGCCGTGCCGTTTCATCAGTCTCACCTTGGGGACAGAAGGTGCGGACAGTTAATTATGTCATGTTGACAGAATGTTGCTCTGACAACTCACGCTCTGCTCCTGCCGTAAAGCTGCGTATTTCTCCCTCTGCTGCCTATAACGGCTGTAAATGTTTTTGCAGGCCGTGTGCAGCCAATCATCGGCGCCGAGAATAATTGGTATACCCACATCGAAACTGTTGACACAAAAGGTATACTATGTTAATATATGCTTGATGATGGATCCTTTCGGTTGGATTGCCCGAAAGAACATCAGTATTAATCACAAGGAGGTACACTAATGAAGAGAAGAGTTTTGGCACTATTGCTGACTCTCGTTATGTTCGTCAGCTGTTTTCCGATGAATTTGATCGCGAAAACAAGCAGCAGCATAGCAGGCACAGCCGACGGGCCTCTTTCACTCACGGCACGCGAAGGTAAAAGCGGCTTTGCGACCGGACGTGAAGGCAAGGGTTCGACTGCGAACACACATCATGGAAAGCTGAATACCGACAGGTTCGAGCTTTCAAGCACCCCCTTCTCCGAAAACGATGCCGCCGCATCGTTGAGATCCGGCGACGAGGTGACATTCATAGTTGTTTTGAAGTCCGCCTCATTGCTCGGAAACTACTCTGTAAAGGAAATTTCCGAAAGAACAGAGGCAGTCAAGTCTCAGGAGTCGAAACAAATCAAGGCGATTGATTCTGCGAAAAAGCAGGCAGCCGAGGCTCTCGGCAAATCAAAGCACGAGTTTGGTTTTGATTATACGGTTGCAATGACAGGCTTTTCCGTCACGACCGCATACGGCAACAGGAAAATGCTTGAGGCACTCAACGGTGTTGAAAGCGTTTATGTTGCACCGACTTTTGCTTTGCCGGAAACGGATTATGATCTTGCACCGCTTACAAACAACTCTTCAACGATGATCGGTTCGGACATACTCAACAATTCCGGCTACGGCGGAAAGGGCATGAGAATAGCGATTCTTGACACGGGAATCCTTGTTACACACCCGAATTTCGCCGCATTGCCCGATGACAAGCTTGATGACCCTATAACAAGACAGAGCGTCGATGATATTTGGTATACGCTTAATGCGGGTAAAAGCACCCCGAAGCTTAATCGCTCGTATTACAACACGAAGCTTCCGTTCATCTTCAATTATGCCACAGCTGATTTTGACGTATCGAACACATATGCAGGTTCGGATCACGGAACGCATGTTGCAGGTATTGCTGCGGCAAACAAGATTGAAGGAAGTAAGGCTGTCGGTGTTGCTCCGGACGCACAGCTTGTCGTTATGCAGGTTTTCCAGTCCGGCGGCGGTGCAGGTTGGGCAACAATACTTGCCGCAATGGAAGACTGCGTAAGGCTTGAAGTCGATACCGTAAACCTTTCACTCGGTGCTGCAGCAGGCTTTACCGATGTTCCCACCATGATGGAAACGATGAACAAATTCCTCGAATCCGACATTCAGATTATTATCGCTGCCGGCAACGATACAAACAATGCATACGGCAACAGGTGGGGCATGAACATGTCTCTTCTTCCGAACCCCGATACCGGTCTCGTCGGTACTCCGTCAACGTACAGTGCTGCCCTCTCCGTTGCTTCCGCTGATAACGACGGTTACGAACAGCTGTACATCACTGTCGGCGGGACGGATTTCGGCTATCAGGATACAGCGGCAACCTCTGCAACAAGCTTCATTGCAAATCTCAGAAACCGTGAACTTGAATATGTTATGGTTCCCGGTTACGGCACTGAGGCAGATTATGCAGGCATTGACGTAAACGGTAAGGTCGCCGTTGTTTCACGAGGAGGCAATTCTTTCCCTGAAAAGCAGAGCATAGCTCAGGCTAACGGTGCAATTGCATGTGTCGTTTACAACAACACCATGGGCATTGTAAACATGCAGATAAATGACGGTGCGGGCAATATCCCTGCTGTCAGCGTAACGAAATCGGCAGGTCAGGCTTTGCTTACCCAAGCAGAATCAGGCAATGCTGTGTTCAGAGTTTGCAATGCGGACACACAGCTTTTCCATATCGACAGAACGATAAGCAGCTTCTCTTCTTGGGGAGTAACCCCGGATTTAAAGCTTAAGCCTGAAATTACAGGCGTCGGCGGAAGTATTTATTCGACGGTCGATCCTGCAATATCGGGTTCTTATTACGGAAACATGAGCGGAACGTCGATGGCATCACCGCAGATTGCAGGTGCGATGGCTGTTCTTATCCAGTATTTGGATGAAAACTATCCTGAACTTTCCGGGGCTGAACAAAGGCGAGTTGCTGCGGCTCTGCTTATGAGCACCGCAAATCCCCTGTTTGCAACCGACACACTTGAGTATTCACCTCGTGCACAGGGCAGCGGTCTTGCCGATTTGGTTAAGGCAACCACAACAAAGGCATACCTTACCGGCACTTCTGCTTCAGAGGGAAGACCGAAGGCTGAAATAGGAGATAATGACAGTAAAGACGGCATTTTCAATTTCAGTTTCGAAATCAACAACCTCACGGATGAAGTTTTGACCTATACTCTTGACAGCTCTCTTCTGACTGAAAGCATTTACGGAGATAGGTTTATTGCCGCTGCACCTTACGGTCTTACGACCCGTGTAACGTTTGAAGGAGGAAATACCGTTAACGTTCCGGCAAACGGCAGGGTAACAGTTAATGCGGAAATCAATTTGACTGATGCCGACAAAGAATACATGAACAGATTCCTCAACGGAATATTCGTTGAAGGCTTTGTCTATGCCGTTCCTGTTTCAGGTTCGGAAGCTGAACAACCCGTTTCGCTGGTAATGCCCATTGTCGGTTTCTACGGCGATTGGTCCGCAGCGGACATTTTCGACAGCGAAAAAGAATCGGAATACAGTCTCTATCCCGTCAGGATATTCACCAACAACGCACAGCTCGGCACAAACCCGTACATCAGAACCGGCAGAGCAGGAGATGCATATAATGCATTTTCCTACAGCAATCCCCTCGCTGAAATTGATTACGGTATGTTAAGAAATGCGCGCACTCTCCGGATTACCGTGACCGACAGGAATACGGGCGATGTTTACTTTGACATCAGCGGAGAATACCAGACAAAGAGCTACTATAACGCTGCTTACGGACAGATCATTCCCGGCTACCTGCTTGCAGGAGAAGGTGACGTTTGGGACGGGAAAGACTTGGACGGCAACGAGCTTCCCGACGGAACTGTTGTAACATACAAAATGGAAGCCTATCTCGATGACGGCGACGATTTTGTTGACGACAGCATCGTATTTGATGTGACTCTCGACTCCGCCGCACCGCAAATACTGAATGACGCGGATCTGCAATCCGCAGTTTCTTTCGACGAAGAAAACGGACGTACCTATCTTAACCTTGAGCTGCTTGAAAATCGCTACATTGCGGCAGTTCTTTTCGAAAGCAGCAACGGCACGATCATGGGCAAGTTCGAGGTTGAAAACACTCCGGGAGAAGTTTTCAGCGGAAGGTTTGACATTACCGGCTTCGGCAATGAATTTACCGTTGTTGTTGCTGATTACGCCTGCAACGAAACTGTTATCGATGCATTCCTTAACCTCGGCGATCATACCGGCGGCGACACAGGTCCCGCTGCGTTGGACAGCAGCCGCATTTACGGATGTGAGACTTACGATGCGGCAGCGGTTGAAGGCGGTTGGTTCAGTGCGAATAAAACTGACCTCTCCGATGCGAGAAACGAAACATTCGATTCTGCGAACAGGTATTATTCAGCCGAATATGTTAACGGCTATCTTATCGCGCAGAATGCGGGGACCGGGTCACTGGAGCTGGTGACTCCGTCGGGAACCTATTGGAAAACAAAGACTCTTGTTGCTCAAAGCGGCAAAGTCGGCGAAAACGGCGTATGGGTTCTTTACGATATGGCAATGGACTATTCCGATACAAGAACAGCTCTGCTTGATCCGTGGGATTCCGCTTCCGGAACCGACTTCCTTCTTGCCGTCGGTTGGGCATACAAGGGAGATAACAATAACGACGGAAAGGACGATGGTTACAATGCATTGTACAAGATTTGGACTTCCAAGTGGAACAACCAGGTCTTTGTTGACGAGATTGGGCCGATCACGGGCGAAAACGGTTCATCGGAGATTCTCTGTCTCGGAATAACGACCGAAGGCAGCATCTACGGTATCGGTACAAACGGCTGTCTGTATGCATTGGAACTCAATACAGCCGGCAACGGTGCGGAAACCGTACTCATTGGGGCAACAGATTTTGTAAATTATCCGGGTTTTGGCGGAGCAAACGTTATTCAATCAATGGGCTACGACCACAACACGGATACAATGTACTGGTTTGCACACAGTCAGGTTCCTCAGGGTGCCGTATATGTAAATATTAACGTAACGTATACCGTCAACCTCGAAACTGCTGCATGCACCGAAGTCGGAACCTATGGCCCCGGCGGTCAAACATGTTTGTTCATTCCCAACAGTATTGAATCCGATCTCTTCCAAATGGGAATCAATGCGACCGGGTTCTCGCTTGAGCCGTATTCCACAACAATGGTTCAAAATCAGACTCGTCAGATTAAAGTCGCGTGGCAGCCGTGGAATGCACAAGCAAACGGCGTCATGTGGTCAACATCAAATGAGAACATTGCCGTTGTTGATGCCAATGGCTTTGTAACGGCAGTTTCGGAAGGAGACGCAGTTATCACCGCCACGGGTCAGGTATGGGATCCCTATCATTGGGATAATGAAACCGGCACAACGGTACCCGCTTGGGTGGATTACAGTTCGGAGTGCAAGATCAAAGTCGTGAAAGCGGAGGATGCCCTCTACGGCTTTGTTGTTGAAGATTTTTCAAACATCGGCAACCGATTCACATGGTTCACGTATGCTGACAAAACACCCACTGCAATAACATCACTCGGAAAACCCATGGTAACATATTACGATCCGACATCAGGAGAAAATGTCACTGCCAATGCGCTCTGGCAGGGCGGTGCATATTACAACGGATATGTTTACACTGTAATGGTGCAGGCACGTACCGCTCCGGACGGAACTTTCGGCGGTGCTTCGGTGCTTTATCGCAGTCCTGTTACAAAGGGTGCGGTTCCCGCTGAAACTGTGATCGGCGAACCGGAAGAAATCGGATACACCATCGGTATTGAAGTTGGAAACATCGGCTTTGATTACAACACCGGTCGTATGTACGGCGTTGATCTTACAAACGGCGGTTTGTGCATTGTGGATCTTGAAACGGGGTCGATTGACCCGCTCGGAACTTTCTCCGGCGATATTGGCGGACCCGCCATTGCAACGGCAATGTGCGTCACGGCAGAAGGAATGATCGTCATTGCAGACATGAGTTCAACTCTTTACTCTGTTGATGCCGATACTTTGTCAACAACTCGTCTCGGCAGTGCTTCGGGTGACAGCTGGTTCTATGCAGGCATGACTTATGACTACAACACCGGCAGCATCTATTGGAACCCGTGTATGAACAAGGGACTTTCACCCCTCTACCTTGTCACACTCGGTCCGGACGAATGGGAACCCGACAGGACAACCGCAACCATTATTGACATGGGCGATGTGTCAACAAAGGCCGGTGTAGAGCAAACGGTTATTTTCACCATTCCCGACAATGAACCTGAAACGCAGATCATCCCCGTTGAAAGCATTACGATAACCAACGGTGAGTCGGCTGTAGGTCTTGCCGGAGGGACGCTCCAACTCAACGTTGTGACGGAACCTCTCAGACCTACCAACCAGGTTAAAACATGGGTATCTTCCGACGAAGAAGTTGTCGTTGTCGATAGATTCGGCAAACTGACATTTATGGGCATTGGTACGGCAACCGTTACGGTTACGACGAGAAACAAAAACGATGACACATTGTACACTGACTCCATAGAGATTACGGTTCTTGAAGCAGCCGGCGAATTTAAGGCCTTCCTTAACCTCGACCAGGGAGGAACAAGCTACTATGATTTCTGGATTCACGGCAATGATTATGACCTTAGGCACATGCTTGTTGACAAGAGCATGATAAGCGTCTACTCGCTGCGTTCAGGCGTTTACTATGACGGTTACTACTATGCCTTCAATGATAAGGGAGCTTTCCTCAGGATCGATGAAAACGACCTCTCGGCTTACACGACAATAGGTACGGCGAACATTGATACTTACAATGATCAGATTACCGCACTTGCAATGGATTATGCAGCAGGTACATTGTACGGCCTTACGCTTCACCATACCTACGAGTACAGCACCGATCAGGCAGTTCAGTGCCCTGCGTCGCTTGTGACGGTTGACCTGAATACCGGCAGTGTAAACGTTATTGCACAGCTCGATTTTAACAGACCTGTATATGCTCTTGCATGTGATGCGCAGGGACAGCTCTATGCAGCAGGATCTCCTTCAAACGACTCTTCACAGACCGTTATATATACGGTGGATAAGGTGACGGGCGAGTATGAGGAGTTCATGACGATTGCAGGCGCCGGTGTCTTCACGGGCAACAACTACTACGGCAACATGCAGTACAATTCTCAGATGGCGTATGACTATGGTACGAACAGACTGTATCTCAATGCAACATACAGTACACAGGGGCTTAAGTATGCAAGCGGCGTTGTAATGATTCAGCTTGGCGAGGAACCGTATTCGGTAAATCTCGGAGGAATCAGCCTCTACACACGCGAAGGTTCATCCATTAAGTACGGTGAAGCGTTCTTAGGACTTATGGCCTTCATTCCGGATGAGAGTGAGTTGCCGCAGAGCACCGTTAACGGCATATTGCTTAACAAGACTTCTGCTCGCACTTATGTAGGCGGAACTGCACAGCTTGAAGCGAGGGTACGTCCTTCAAACGCGGCAGATACGAGCGTAACTTGGACGTCGGCTGATGAAAGTATTGCAGTCGTTGACGAAAACGGTCTTGTAACCGGTGCTGCAGTCGGCAGCACTGTAATAACGGTCACAAGCAACCAAACAGGTGTATCCGCACAATGCACGGTTGAAATAGTTGAACAGCCCGGGGCTTCCTCCGTTGCATACACTGTTTCGGCAAACAGAGATGCTTTGATCGCATTCAATCCCGCTCTGCCCGCACAGACGGCGATAACCATCGCTGAATTCAGCGGCGGTTCGATGATTAAGGGTCTTGCATACGGCGATAACTTCCTGTTCTATGTCGTTGAAAGCGGAGCTTCTTATCAACTCTACCGATACGACATACTGACCCGCCAAAGCGTGAGCTTAGGCGGTCTCGAAGCATGGACGGGCATCAACGATATTGCATACGATCCGGATAACGAACTTCTTTATGCAGTCGGCGGATTCTATATGTTCCAATACAATACTGCAACTCTGCAGGCGGGCGGAACAAATTACATGTCCGGTTACATTATGGATTCCGATTACTGCACAATGGTCGGTGTTGCAGTGAAGGACGGTGCTGTTTACGCAATGGGCAATGATTGGGCAACCTCTGTTCCCAAGCTTATTAGGTACTCCGACAAGTATCTTACAGACAGGACAGTCGTTATGTCGGGCGTTGGCGTTAATGTCTATGCGGGTGCAACCGAAATGGCTTATGATGCAACAACCGATCTCTTCTACATAACGGATGCTTCAAACAACATCTACTCAATGACGGACACCGGAGAGACTCATTTTGTGGACATTCTCGGCAGCGGTATCGACATCAACGGCCTTGCTATTAACTCAACTCCGAGTTATTCTGTAAGGTACACCGATGGTGTAGATGGCGAAGTTATCTTTGCAGATCAGCAGTACTTTGCTCAGGAGGGTTCGCATACTCCGAACTTCAACGGAACTCCCATGCGTGCAGGCTATTCATTTGCGGGGTGGACACCCGAGGTTGCGGAATTTGTTACCGAAAACGTTGTATATACAGCAACGTGGACGATTAACGACTATACCATCACCTTCGACGCACGCGGCGGCGAAGTCAGTCCTGCGGAAATCACAGTAACTTACGGTCAACCTGTTGGTACATTGCCTGTTCCCACCCGTGAAGGATTTGACTTCATAGGTTGGTTTGATGAGAACGGCACAAGGTATACTGATGAAACTGTTTATCTTGTTGACGGCAATATCACACTGAACGCACGCTGGTCCATGACTGCTTACACAGTGACTTTCGTTGACAGCCTCAACAACAATGCGGTTATCGGCACGCTGACTGTGGGCAGGGGAGATGTTATCGATTCGGGCGAATTCCCCGTTGCACCTGAACATCAGGGTTATGTCTTCTGCGGATGGGATTACGACGGAGAACCCGTTATGAACGATATGACAGTTTCTACCGTCTACCATTTGCTCGGAGATGTCGATATGGACGGCTGCATCAGTGGCATTGATGCTCTTATGGCACTTCGTAAAGCGATGGGCATTATTGAACTCACCGAGAATCAGTGCCGCCTTGCCGATGTCGATTTCAACGGTGAGGTAACGGTGAATGATGCTGTCAGGATACTGCGTCACACACTCGGCATTGAACTGCTCGGATAAGCTGTGATGCAAATAAAAAAACAGCGTTCCGCAAACGGCAGCATCGGATAAGAAAACATTGCAGAAGTCAGTAGAATCAATGTCTTTAACGGTGCGAGCACGGTGCGGAATCGAAACAATCAAATACTGACAAGCTCAAAGGAGCTGCTGCAAACATCACTTGATTTTGCAGCAGCTCCGTTTTTCGAAAGACGGCATCGGAAGAACCAATGATTCGAACGGTTCAATCGAGGTCGCCCCGGAGATTCAAATCAATGCTGAGTACGTCTTCTTCCTGAGAGGAAGTGCATTGGCAGAAAATGAAGCTTGCTCCTGAACAATGAACAGTCTCTTTATCCACCACGCAGATGCGGCGTGAGAAGGCCGCAGCTTGTGTCTGCGACAATACGAAACCGATTCATTGTACGTCCTCTTAATAATAAGAAGCATTTCACCCGATTTTGCAAATCGACACAGGTATTTTATCAGGTTTTTATTATTCCGTCAGCAGCTTTCGAAAAACCCGTTAAAAGCTTATACAAAACAGTTGAAAGTTTAACGAGAAACGTGTATAATATTTGCATGGAAAAGGAAGTGAACAGCCTGATAGAGAATATTGAGGGTTTCCGCTTGCCGCGTTATGGGCAGATCCCGAACGTCGGGCTTTATCTGGAGCAGGTGGTGCGCTATGTCAACGCTCACCTTGCGCCGTTGGGGGAATCGGAGTTGACGAGCTCCATGGTGAGCAATTATGTGAAACAGGGTCTGATCCCATCCCCGATAAAGAAGGCATACACAGCGGAACACCTCGCACGACTCCTGTTCATTGCCGTAGTCAAGCCCGTTGTCCGGCTTGAAGGGCTTCGATTGATGTTCGGCATACAGGAGGATAACTATCCCCTTCAGACCGCCTATGACTATTTCTGTGATGAATTTGAGAATATGCTCGGTGCAGCGTTCGGTATAGCCCCAGCGAGAGATGGAATCGGTAAGACGCAGTCCGATGCAAAGGATCTTCTTCGCAACACGATCCTGGCCACCGTCAACAAGGTTTATCTGGATCGATACCTGGAGGATTATCAAAAGCGGCGGGAAAAGGAGATTCACGGACAGGAATAGGAATCGGTGCAGGGCATTGTATTCATACACTCACCTGACACATGCAAGAGGTTACTGCTTGTTATACGAGTTTATTTGCTTGTAACCGAATGTTCATAAGCACTTCGCATGGCAGGAGAAAAGCATTGCACAAGCAAGCTCCCAATCTTTATTCAATCTTAATGCGCTGCAAATGTCCCTTATCCAACCTTAAAGTCTCCGACCGTATAATATAACGATAACAGAAATAAGGAGATGCCTTTATGCCGGAAGAGAACATTCGTCGAAAACGTCGTCTTTCGTCTTTTCAAATTATCATACTTGGCTTTGCCGGGGTCATTCTGCTCGGAGCGTTGCTGCTGATGCTGCCGATCTCCACAACAGCCGGGTGTGTAACGCCATTCAATGAAACGCTGTTTACCGCGACATCTGCCGTGTGTGTGACGGGGCTTGTGGTGCAGGATACAGGCAGCTACTGGTCAACCTTTGGGCAGGCGGTCATTCTGACGCTGATCCAGATCGGAGGACTTGGCGTTGTGACTGTCGCAGCGTCGTTTGCGCTGCTGTCCGGGCGAAAAATCTCTCTGATGCAGCGCAGCACCATGAAGGATGCAATCTCAGCACCAAAGGTAGGCGGGATTGTCCGTCTTACACGCTTTATCTTGCGAGGAACGTTTCTGATTGAACTGCTGGGGGCGCTTGCCATGCTGCCGGCGTTCTGCCGGGACTATGGATGGCGCGGCGTCTGGATGGCGGTGTTTCATTCCATATCTGCTTTTTGCAACGCCGGATTTGACATTCTTGGGACAGAAAACAATCTCTATCCGTCCCTTACCGGTTACGCCGGCAGTCCGGGAATCAATATCACGATTATGCTGCTGATCGTGATCGGCGGTATCGGATTTCTGACATGGGACGATGTCTGCGAAAACAAGTGGCGGTTTCACCGCTACCGGATGCAGAGCAAGGTGATCCTTGTCACGACATTCGCACTGATCGTCCTTCCGGCATTGTTGTTCTTCTTCGTAGACTTTGATGCCCTTCCCCTTGGAGAGCGGATTCAGGCAGCTCTGTTCCAGTCGATCACACCGAGGACCGCGGGCTTCAACACAGTAACGCTGTCCGCGATGTCCGGTGCGTCGCAGGGCGTGATGATCCTTTTGATGCTCATCGGCGGTTCTCCGGGTTCTACAGCAGGCGGCATGAAAACAACGACGCTGGCGGTCTTGGTTGCCAATGCTGCTGCGACCTTCCGCCGGCGTGAGAGCGCCCGATTTTTCGGACGCAGAGTCGATTGCGGCGCCGTCAAGACCGCTGCGACAATTCTGATGATGTACCTTGCACTGTTCTTTGGCGGTGCGGCCTTTATCAGTGTATATGAGAATCTTCCGCTGTCTGCCTGCCTGTATGAAACGGCATCGGCGGTCGGGACTGTGGGATTGACACTTGGTATTACACCGCAGCTGCGCATTCCATCGCAAATGGTGCTGATCTTGCTCATGTATCTGGGCAGAGTCGGCGGTCTTACCCTCATTTATGCGGCACTTTCCAGCAAAAAAGTGAGGAATGCAAGGCTACCGCAGGAAAAAATAATGATTGGATAAGGAGCCTTTTCACATGAAAAACATTCTATTGATTGGCACAGGCCGCTTCGGACGGCATATCGCAGTACAGCTTTCTCAGCTGGGGCATCAGGTCATGGCGGTCGATACAAACGAGGAACGAATCAGTGATGTGCTGCCATATGTCACCAACGCACAAATTGGCGACAGTACAAACGCGGAGTTTCTTCGCTCTCTCGGCATCGGAAATTTTGACGTCTGCATCGTGACCATCAGCGATAATTTTCAGAACTCGCTGGAAACCACCTCGCTGCTGAAGGAGCTGGGTGCAAAGTGCGTGGTGTCGCGTGCCGAGCGTGATGTGCAGGCAAAGTTTCTGCTTCGCAACGGTGCAGACCATATAGTCTACCCGGAAAAACAGGTGGCAAAATGGGCAGCGATCCGATACACTGCCGACCATATCTTCGACTACATAGAGATCGACGAGCAGCACGCCATTTTTGAGGTGGAAGTACCAGAAGGCTGGGTCGGGAAAAGCATTGGCGAACTGAATATCCGCAGAAAGTTTGGAATCAACATTCTTGGCATCAAGCATTCGGGAAAAACCGAAGTATCAATTACACCGGATACGGTGCTGTCCGGGGAAATAACGATTTTAGCGTTGGGCGAATACAAAGCGCTGCAAAAGTGCTTCCGAATCTGAACGGACGGTGAGGGTATGTGGAAGATGTCGTTTTGATCGCTGGGACAGCGTTAATGTTTCTGTTCGGCTGGTTTTTGATGAAGCGGCTGGATCGCTTTCTGGATGAAAATCAGAAGCGAATCGAGGAAGCGCCCGAACAACAGCAGCCTGAGCCGTGCGTGCATCTGGTCGGAAATATTTCTCCTGACGAACTTGAGGAAACGCTTTCCCGGTTTCGCAGCAGTCATGCCCATGTAGAAATCGTGATCTATGATTCAGAGCAAATTTCATTTCCAAACAACGAATCCGATTGGGCGCAGTAGAAACCTTCACATCTTGGTGCTATAATATCGTTTAAGAGGGGTGGTGAAAATGTGCAGAACAAAGGAAGCGAACTGCCAAAAGAGCATATTCTTGTGTGCCTGTCCTCGTCTCCATCCAATGAACGCATTGTACGAATGGCAGGGAAAATGGCACAGGCATTTAGC
>OKSL01000933.1_pt1 | contig 12537 bp, 6 predicted proteins | sample 1606251 | NCBI WGS metagenome assembly OKSL01 (sample SAMEA3879543, study PRJEB24766) | human gut metagenome | biome: human-associated habitat; feature: feces | place: USA | collected 1985/1987 | reverse complement strand
CACAGAAGTAATCCGCATAGCCCTTGCTCATAAAAACTGTGCTATTTAGCGCCAAAGTGGAATCATAGGTTTTGTTGTTGCCGCCGCCGGACATATTTGTGCCGGAAGCCGTGTTCCCGTAAATGGCCGCTCCGTCTTGATTGACGATCAGGGTTTCACCCGTCGGACAGGCGCCCACGCCGCCGCCAAAGCCGCCCGCGGTGTTTCCGGTGATCAGCGCATTCATGATCGACAGGTTGCCTTTTTCCTGAACGAAAATGCCGCCGCCGCCCCAGTCATTGTTGGAATTCGTTATGTTATTGGTAATGTATACCTTGTTCGTTGCCTGAATCACGCCGTTGGTGCCGCCGGCGATACGAAGACCGCCGCCCTCGCCCAGTTCGGCGCAGTTGCCGGCAATGGTTCCGCCGCTCATGGTAAAGCCGACATTGTGGCCAAAGAAGCCCGCGTAAATGCCGCCGCCTGCCAGACCGGAATAGTTGCCGGTGACATAGCCGCCGGTCATGTTCATAACGGAACTGTTCGCCAGAGCGATGCCGCCGCCGCCGTGGGTGTTGTTGACATCGTTCCGGCAGTCGTTGCAGTCGCATGCCTTATAGTTGTTGGTCACATAGCCCTCGCCGGACAGATTCAGCGTTCCGCTTTTGACGTAGATACCGCCGCCGTTGTCATGGCCACTGTTGACCCAGTTGCCCGTCACCGCACCGCCGGAGATGTTCAGCGTTCCGTTTTGAAAGAAGATACCGCCGCCGGAACTGCCACGGTTGGCCGCAATGACACCGCCCTGGATATTCACCGTTCCGTTGTCAACGTAAATACCGCCGCCGGGCGTGCCGTCACTGCCGCCGCCCACAATATAGCCGCCATTTATGTCCAGCGTTCCGCGGTCCACGGTGAATATATGTTTGCCGCCGGTGTTTTGGAGTACACCGCTCTGTAGTTCCAATGCACCCTTGACCAGAATCACCTGTTCAGAAGCCGCCTGACCCAGAATCTTTCCTGCGCCGGTGAGGGGGACGGTATGCTTTACCAGTGTTTCCGTGGTGCCGGTGCCATTGGCCGTGGATTCTGTGATGTAATACGTCAGGGTATCATTTTCCAGTGTCGCCTTATTGCCGTAGAGGCTGCCGCCGCCCGTGGTCACAGTCTCCGAAGGTGCTTGCGAGTCCACAATGGTGAGCTTCGCACCGTCGTGCACATCAAAGTACTGATTGGCCTTGCTGATTGTCAGGGTATGCCCGTTCAAATCGATGGTAGTGTTCTGCGTAATGCTCAAATTCGCGCTACTGCCGTTGTCCGCCGTCCAGGCATCGCCGGTCAGCTGAAATTCGCCGCCGTTGATGAACGCGTCCCCGATATAGCCGGACAGAGTTTGGAGGGACAGAAGCTGTACTTCATAGTAAGAGAAGTGATTCGTGTCTACCGTCACGTCGCCGTTCTCTCCGGTTTTCGCTTCCATGTCCGTGGCGGTCTGGGCATTCGTATCAATATGGTAGACCTTGGGGTAAAGCCCCTCCGTGTCAATGCCGCTGAAGGTCACGGTCACGGAGCCGGTTGGCTCGATCTCATCCTCTCCGTGCCACAGGGTGATGTCCAGCAGGTAGCTCCGCTCCGGTTCGGCCTGTTCTTCTCCCAGAATCTGATCGCGAATCGCCTGACGCTCCCCGTCCGTCACCTCGGTCACCGTTACCGTGATTTCCCTTGCCGGATAGGGCAGGGAGGCACTCTCGCCGGTGATGGTCACGGTGATGCCGTTTTCGGTCTGCGCCGTCAGGGTAAATTCCTTCGGCCCCTCCGGCAGGTTGATATAGCCCAGAATCCCGGGGTCGTCCGCCCCATAGGTCAGCAGACGCACCGCGTCCTCCGCGTCGCCTTCCATGGCGGCGAAGCCGGAATCCGTGATCTGCGCCACCAGACCCGCCCGGTCGGCTGTGCCGTCCCCGTCCCGGTCAAAGAGCACCAGATCTCCAACCGCCGGGGTGTGGGACTGTGCCGGTTCAAAGGCGTCCGCCCAGGACGTGACCCAGCCGCCGCAGTCTCTGTCCGGCGGGACGCCCTCCACCCCGGCATAATGCAGGCAGAAGGTCAGGAACATGACGTTCCAGTCGCCGTAAGGCTCCTCGCACCACGCGCCATAGCGGGTGTAGCCCTTAACCGTTTCGCCGTCCTCCGCGACAACGTAGTTTTTCGTACTCTCGGCATAGCCCAGCTGGGTTTCGGCGATGGCAAGGGTATCCTGCCGCCAATTCCCGGCCGGCGTCACCCCCGCAAAGGTCTTCTCCCATAGCTCCGCCGTCTCCACGTCCGCGTTGGGGTCTGCGTAACAGGCAAGACTGTGGGTGTGCTCCTCCGTCCCGCAGACCAGCTCCCCGTTTTCATCCCGACAGGCTTCCCCGTGGGTATGGGCGTCCTTACCGCAGAATACCGTTTCTTCCTGCTCATTCTGAGTGCAAGCTTCGCTGTGGGTGTGTTCTTCCTGTCCGCAGACCAGCTCCCAGGTGCCGTAGCACCGGGCGGTATGCACGTGCGCCGTATCGGTGCAGGTCAGCGTCCCGGTGTCCACCGGCTCCGCCACCGTCTCAAAGCAGGCGTCGGAGTGGCGGTGCTCCAGAACCTGGGTCTGTCCGCATATCAGTTTGCCGTCAGCGTCAAAGCAGTCGGGCGTGTGACGGTGGAGGACGATCTCCGGTTTCGTGCAGACCAGCACCGGCTGAGCGTCTTCCGCCGAATCCGTGGGCAGGTCACAGCTCAGAACCTGCTCCCATTCATAGCAGGCATCGGTATGGACATGCTGCCCGCAGACCAGATTGCCCCGCACCGACGTATAGCAGCCCTCCGCGTGGGTATGTTCCTCCGGCAGGGCATAGCAGTCGGCAGTGTGCCGGTGTGCCTCAATCTCGGGAAGCGGACACCAGAGATTCCCGGTTTCGTCATAGCAGCGGGAATCATGGCGGTGAACCACAAAATCGGCATACCCGCACGTCGGATTTCCGTCGGCATCATAGCAGTCCGCCGTGTGCCGGTGAATTTCCAGCGTCTTCGCGCTGCACACGGGAACCCTTTTCTCAACCGACGTCACCTGCGCATAGCAGGCGTCCGTGTGGGTGTGCTCCGGGATGTCACATTGCTTTTCCAGTGTGATAGCCGGCAGAATCAGCGCATAGGTGGTACAGAATACCACCACACCGGCAAGCACGGTCACTACCCGATGCCGGAGGCGCTTCCTTTTATGCACCTTCGTGTACTTTTCCGCATCCCGCAGAACATCATATTTCATATATCCCTTCACCATCCTTCCTATCTCAACGCGCCGAAGTCCGGCAGAGGCCAGACCCGGAATACGATCCTTCCGACGATTTGCTCATCGGAAATGCAGCCGACCGCGGTACTGCGGGAATCCACCGAGGTGGAACGGTGATCGCCCACACAGAAGTAACGGTTATCCGGCACCTGATAAGGCAACGTAATGTCACATTCTCCAAGCGCTTTTTCCGTCAGGTACGGTTCCTCCAGCAGCCTTCCGTCCACGGATACATTTCCGTTTTCGTCGATATCCACCCATTGGCCGGGGCCGGCAATACAGCGCTTCACCAGAATCTTGTTTCCCAGGTAGAACGCCACCAGGTCGCCGGGTTCAAAGCCCGAGCCCTTGACGGAGAGGACAATATCCCCCTCATTCAGCGTGGGCGTCATGGAAGACCCATAGATCTGCAGCACGGGCATCCAGATGGTAGCCACCAGCACGGCTACAGCCGCAACAACCACAAGCGTATAGACGGTGCTGCGAAGAACGCGTTTATACCGCCGTTTGTATTTTTCTCTGCCAAGCTCCGCCTCCAGCTGTTCCAGAGTCGGCGGCTCGGGAGATTTCCACGATTTCGACTTCATAACTCTCCACTTCCCGTTTCCGACATAAGACGCACGTTTTCCAGATATTGCTGCGCGGCTTTGTCCGCGGCCTCAAATACACGGTTCAGCTGCAGCGCTGCCTCCGCAAGGGAACCGGCTTTTTCAACCGCTATTCTGCGATCCCGGAGCTGCGCCTCCGCACGCTCCAGCCTGATTTTCAATTGACGGTTTTCTTCCGTCTGCGCAATCAGCATTTCCAGCAGCTCGCTCCGGCTTAACCGTCTCAGTTCCTTATCCGTCATCCGACTTCCCTCCAATCTGCGCTTACGGCTGAAAGCAGAAAAAAGCAGCGGTCATTTTCCTGCCAGTCATTCCCACAATGTAGCTAAAAGACCTGATTCCCGGTGATATACGGGAATTGGAATCGTTTCCAATCTCTTAATACAGATGATATCACGTTTAACACGTAAATGCAACCATTGATCGTCGAATATTGTGTGTCAGAATTAACGAATTTTCAGCTTTATTTTTGTTAATTATTTCCCAGCTCCGGAAATGAAACGAAGCATTCCCACCATCCATGCGCTTCTGCGCAGGAGACTCTGGAGGACGTATCGGAAATGCCTGGATTTAGAGAAGAGAAAAGGCTCACCCGCAGTGTCAGCTACTGAAAACTGCGAAAGGGAAAGCCGGGAATGAGCAGTTTTACCAAAGCAGTGATATCTTTTAAAATAATTATAGTGCGTTCTACCGAATTTGTCAATGCCCTGGAACAAGCAATATTCCCCACCCTTTCACACAAGGCGCCTCAATTTCTCTGTAATTTGACAGTATTTTCTTCGCGAGAGGATATGTCACAATCCGGAAGCTCGGTTCCTTTCCGCAAGTAAGGGAACCGTGTCCCCATTGCGGTGTTGCCCTAAGCGTGTCGGAGTTCTGCAAGCTATGTACAATAAATAAAGCAGCACGCCCTGCCAATCAAGGCAGGGCGTGCTGCTATTTTGGAGCAGGATACGGGAGTCGAACCCGCCTTCACAGCTTGGGAAGCTGTTGTACTACCGATGTACGAATCCTGCGTACAGGTGCATTATAGCAGAGCCGCATGAAAAAAGCAACCATTTTTTGTCGGAAAAGGGAATCCCGGTTGAGGAAAAGCATCAGATGTGCTATATTAGGGAAAAAGGACAGCCCGGCAAAATGCCGGGCAGAGCCGTGATTTGTAAGGAGAAGCGCTTATGGCAGAATACGAGCTGGTTTACGAGATCAAGAACCTTTGCCGCAACAACCAGATGCGGGACGTGTTCTTTGAGGATGTGGAATGCGATGACCCGGAGGAATATCTGCGGGGCCGCCTGAAGGGAAAAACCGTGGAATTTTCCACGGAAAAAGGCGCGGGCGGCAGCGTGACCATCCACGCGGTGGTGGACGGGCTGATCCAGAAGTACGTGTTCACGCCGGTGTAACAAAAATATCCACTTGCGGCCGTCGGATAAATGAGAGTTGGGCAAGTTTTCTGAAAAAAATTCGCAAATTATGGGTTGAATTTAGATGGCATATGTGATACGATAAGTTAGTACCGATATGGGCGAAGTGCGCCCGTAGGGCAATGTCACCATCCGCAGTCAAAAACGGCTCCCGAGCCATGAGTGCGCGTGGTGACGCGGCCTGTATGGACGAAATTCCGACCTGCCGGCCGCTCCTTTTCCGCTTTCGCCGGAAGGGAGAAAACGCGGGAGGGGCTGCGCTCCGAACCAGCGTTACGCAAAATCACTTTTAAGGAGAACCAGACTATGGCACCTCATACCATTGCCGTTGCCGGAAAGGGTGGTGTGGGCAAAACCACTACCTGCGGCATGATCATCGACTACCTGTGCGCAAAGAAGCGCGGCCCCGTCCTTGTGGTGGATGCCGACGCCAATTCCAACCTGAACGAAGTTCTGGGCGTGGAGGTGGAGACCTCTCTCGGCCAGATCCGGGAGGAAATGGCACAGGCAGAGCTGAAAGGCACCATTCCCAAGGGCATGACCAAGGCGGACTACGCGGAAATGAAGTTCGGCGACGCCCTGATCGAGGACGACGATTTCGACATGCTGGTCATGGGACGCACCCAGGGCAAGGGCTGCTACTGCTATGTCAACGGCGTGCTGCAATCTCAGCTTGGCAAGTATCTGCCCAACTATTCCTACGTGGTCATGGACAACGAGGCGGGGCTGGAGCATATCGCCCGGGGGACGCTTCCCCACGTGGACACCATGCTTCTGATTTCCGACTGCTCCCGCCGGGGCGTTCAGGCCGTGGCGAGAATCGCCGAAATGATCGACGAGATGGGCTTAAACCCCGGACAGATGGGCCTGATCATCAACCGCGCGCCGGACGGAAAGCTGGACGACGGCGTCCGTGCCGAGATCGAAAAGCACGGTCTCAAGCTCTTTGGCGTTCTGCCTCACGACGAGGCGGTTTACCGCTGCGACTGCGACGGCAATCCGTCCGCGAAACTCCCGGACAGCGACCCCATGAAGGTCGCGCTGCGGGGAATTATGCAGTCTATCGGCCTGTGAGCCGGTAAACCCGCAGGATGCCGGGCGGCATTCCGCGGCAGAAACACATCCATAATTGCGCGGGGCGGTTTCCGCCCCGCGTGTGGAAAAAATATCAAGGGGGATTACAAATTATGGCTTTCACTCCTAAAACGGCACCCTTCAGCGGCAAGATCAATGCCGTGACGCTGGGCACCGGTGACAAGGCAATCGTCATCGGCGGTCAGAACGTGATGCCGTTTTACACCTTCGATGCTGCCATCGAACACGCGCCCAAGATCGGTATTGAAATTTCCGATCTGGCAACACAGTGGGATGCTCCTGCTCTGAAGGAGTTCTACGCCGGCTGCACCACTATGGTCGATTTTGCGAAGAAGGCAGAGACCATGCCCGGCGCGGATTTCCTGTGCCTGCACTTCGAGTCCGCAGATCCCAACGGCGCCAACCGCTCCGTTGCCGACTGTGTGGCCGACGCCAAGGCTGTCGCCGAGGCGACCACCATGCCCATCGTGGTCATGGGCTGCAAGAACATCGAGAAGGACGGCGAGCTGTTCAGCAAGATCGCTGAGGCGCTGCAGGGCAAGAACATTCTGGTTCTGTCCGCCCGGAACGAGGACTACAAGACCGTCGGTGCTTCCGTCGCTCTGGCTTACGGCCAGAAGGTCGGCGCTGAGACCGCCGACGACATCAACCTCGCCAAGCAGCTGAACATCATGCTCAAGGGCCTCTCCATCAACCCTGAGAACATCGTCATGAACATCGGCACCGCCGCCGTGGGCTACGGCTTCGAGTACGTGGCCTCCACTCTGGACCGTGTCCGTCTGGCCGCTCTGGCGCAGTCCGATGCCGACCTGCAGATGCCCATCATGTCCCCCGTGTCTCCCGACGCCTGGGCCGTGAAGGAATCCACCGCTTCCGAAGAAGATGAGCCCGAATGGGGCAGCCGGGAAGAGCGCGCGATCGGGATGGAAGTCTCCACCGCCGCTGCCAACCTGACTGGCGGCGCTGACGCTGTCATCATGCGTCATCCTGCAGCCGTTGCCACCATCAAGAAGTTCATCACGGATCTCGTGTAATCGGAAGGAGGATACATACAATGGCTTTGAAAGGTCTTGACATTTTTAAGCTGTCTCCTAAGAAGAACTGTAAGGAGTGCGGCAGCCCCACCTGTATGGCATTCTGCATGAAGGTGGCGCAGGGTGCTGTGTCCATCGACAAGTGCCCCTACTTCTCTGACGACGCGAAGGCGATGCTCAACGAGCAGACCGCGCCTCCCATGAAGACCATCACCGTCGGCGATCACAAGCTGGGCGGCGAGACTGTCCTCTTCCGTCACGAGAAGACTCTGGTCAACAAGAACCTGTACGCAGTTTCCGTCTGCACCTGCATGTCCGCTGAGGAAGCCGACAAGAAGCTGGCCGACCTGCAGAAGGTTGACTACGAGCGTATCGGCGAGAGAATGTACGTTGAGTTCGTTTTCGTCGCCAACAAGCAGTCCGATCCCGCTGTCTACGCGGAGCTGGTCAAGAAGGCCGCTGCTACCGGCCGTGACCTGATTCTGGAGTGCTGGGATGTGGAGTGCGCCAAGGCTGCTCTGGCAGTCGCGGGCAAGAACGTCATTCTCGACGGCGCTACCCCTGACAACTACGAGGCTATGAACGCTGTCGCCAAGGAGGCCGGTGTTGTTCTGGGTGTTCACGCCGACACCATCTCCGACCTGTACGACACCGTGAAGAAGCTGGAAGCCGCCGGCAACAAGAATCTGGTGCTGGACGTCACCGGCAAGACCGCCAAGGAGACGCTGGCCAACGCCGTTCTGGTGCGCCGCACTGCCATCAAGGATGGCGACCGCAGCTTCGGCTATCCCTCCATCGTCAACGTCGCCCGTATCGCCAGCGGCGATGACCATCTGCAGACCGCCTACGCTTCCATGTTCACCGAGAAGTACGGCTCCATCATCGTCATGGAGCACATGACCTACGCCCAGGCGCTGCCTCTGTACGGCCTGCGTCAGAACATCTTCACCGATCCTCAGAAGCCCATGAAGGTGGAGAGCAAGATCTATCCGCTGAACGGCGCCGACGAGAACAGCCCCTGCGCCCTGACCGTGGACTTCGCGCTGACCTACTTCCTGGTTTCCGGCGAATTGGAGCGTTCCAACCAGCCCGTGAACCTGATCATCACCGACGCTTCCGGCATGTCCGTTCTGACTGCCTGGGCTGCCGGTAAGTTCTCCTCCTCCACCGTCAAGAAGACCTTCGAGACGCTGGACATCGAGAACAAGATCAAGAACCGCACCCTGATCATCCCCGGCAAGGTTGCCGTTATGAAGGGCGAGATTCAGGAGAAGCTGCCCGGCTGGAACGTCGTTGTCGGCCCCACCGAGGCGGTTCAGCTGCCCAAGTACATGAAGGACAAGGAATACGAGGCCGCCGCCAAGGCTGCCGCCGCCGAGAACGCCGCCAAGGCTGCCACCACCGTGGAAGTCAAGGAGCTGTCCTTCGACGAGCTGCTGGCGACCAAGGTTCCCGAGATCAAGGTCGTGGACATGGGCGTCAAGTACAAGGGCTACAACCCCGAATCCCAGACCTTCGTCACCATCGGCGAGCGTATCCACTGCATCGCGCCCTCTGTCCGCAAGGCTATGGACGAGCGTGACCCCGAGCCCATCCTGAAGCGTGCTGCCGAGCAGATCGCTGCCGGCGCCACCTATCTGGACGTCAACATCGGACCTGCTGAGAAGGACGGTCCCGAGCGCATGATGTGGGCTGTCAAGCTGCTGCAGGAGAACTTCAACAATGTTCCTCTGGCACTGGACACCGCCAACAAGCGGGCTATCGAGGCCGGTATCAAGGTTTACAACCGCACCAACGGCAAGCCCATCGTCAACTCCGCTGACGCAGGCTCCCGTATCTCCTATATCGATCTGGCTGCGGCCAACGACGCCATCTGCATCGCGCTGTGCTCTGCCGACGGCATCGCAAAGGACAACGAAGAGCGCATGATGCACTGCCATCATATGCTCGAGCGTGGTCTGTCTCTGGGCATGGAAGCGACCGATCTGTGGTTCGACCCGCTGTTCCTCGTCGTCAAGGGCATGCAGGACAAGCAGATGGACGTTCTGAACGCCATCAAGCTGTTCGCCGACGAAGGCCTCAAGTCCACCGGCGGCCTGTCCAACAACTCCAACGGCGCACCCAAGACGCTGCGTCCCATCATGGACTCCGCTCTGGTCGCCATGGCGATGATGCAGGGTCTGACCTCCGCCATCGTCAACCCCTGCGACCTGCGTCTGATGGAGACCATCAAGTCCTGCGACATCTTCAAGAACCACGTCCTCTACTCCGACTCCTACCTCGACCTCTAAGCCCGCGCCCGCAGGGCGGGCGGCCAGTGACGTTACGGAGACTGGTGGTGGTCGAACATCCTTTGGGCCCCTCGACCGGTTGTGCGGCGGTTGTCCGTGCTGAGTGAGGGAGATTAAGGATGGATTTGGCACTGGGTGGTTGACGGACTGCTTTCGAGTCTGTTGTTTAAGGTGCCGGATGACCATAAACCCTGGAAGGTCGGCATTTGGCTGGCTGAGTAGATGTGACTGACAGTTTTCCCATGCACTACATGGCTGGGAGGGAACCTCCCTCCCAGCCAGTTTGCTTTCTCTGCTTTGGAAGAATTTGCTGCATTTGAAAGCCCCGGCGTGGTGCCGGAAACCGAACTGGTATATTCAGCCTTCGGGCTTAATATATATTATCTTCAGGATTCAAAAAATTGGGAGGAATTTACATGAGCGTATTAACCGATCTCATTTATGGCGGTTCCAATGCCGTTGCGGGACTGACCGAAGGTGCCGTAAATGACGCCATTGCCAAGTACGGCGCAGACAAGGAGATTGCCTTCCCCGATACCGCATACTTTTTCCCCACCATTTACGCTGCCACCGGCGTAAAGGTCAAGACGCTGGGAGACCTGCCCGCCTGCGTGGGCGTGCTCAAGAGCCTGATCACCAATCAGGAGGATCTGGGTCAGGCGCTGAACGCCGGCCTTGCGACCGCTGTCGGCGCGGAAATTCTTGAGGGACTGAAATACGTCGACGGTGCCAACCCCTACGAAAACGAGTCCGGCATCGGCTTCGTTCCCGACCCCATCATCCGTTCTCTGGGCGTGCCGCTGGTCACCGGCGATATCCCCGGCGTGGCCGTTGTGCTGGGCAAGGCGGACAATGCCGAGGACGTTGTTAAGGTGGTCAAGGACTACCAGAGCAAGGGCATCATGACCTTCATGGTGGGCGACGTCATCGAACAGTGCGCCGAGGGCGGCGTCAAGATGGGTCTGGAGCTGCGTGTCATTCCTCTGGGACATGACGTGACCTCCGTCATCCATGTTGTTACCGTGGCCATCCGTGCCGCTCTGATTTTCGGCAACGTTCAGCCCGGCAATCTGGCCGCTCTGCTGGACTACACCAAGAACCGTGTTCCCGCCTTCGTCAATACCTTCGGCGCCATTGACTCCGTGGTGGTTTCCGCCGGTGCGGGCGCCATCGCTCTGGGCTTCCCCGTGGTCGTGGACATCGATCTGGGCGAAAATCAGGTTCCCGGCGCTCTGGAGTCTGTATGCGACCACGCCGAGACCGTGAAGAAGTCTCTGGAACTGCGGAACATTAAGATCAAGGTAAAGGAACTGCCCATCCCCGTGGCCTTCGCCGCCGCCTTCGAGGGCGAGATCATCCGCAAGGCCGACATGAAGGTCGAGTTCTGGTCCGCAAAGAACACCACCTGCGAGCTTGTTCTCATGAAGAACATGGACGAGGTCGAGGATCACAAGCTCGTCATCGACGGCCCGGATATCGATCAGGCCAAGGATCTGGCTCTGGCGACCTACGTTGAGGTGGCCGGTAAGAAGATGCAGGTGGACTTTGAGTCCGTTATCGAGCGGAAGTTCCATGCATGGTTCAACTACATGGAAGGCGTCATGCACACCGGCCAGCGCAATCAGGTCCGTATCCGTGTCAGCAACGCGGCCTACGACGCCGGTCTGCGTCTGAAGGACTTCGCCGAAGTTCTGTACGTCATGATCATGGACGAGTTTGACGCCGTTGTGGACAAGTGCCAGATCACCCTGATCACCGACGCCGCCGAGGCGGAGAAGTTCCGCGACGAGGTGGCTATGCCCCGGTACAACCAGCGTGACGACCGTCTGGCATCCATGACCGACGAGGCCGTTGACCGTTACTTCACCTGCATCATGTGCCAGTCCTTCGCCCCCGCCCACTGCTGCGTGGTCACCCCCGAGCGTCTGGGCCTGTGCGGCGCCGTGTCCTGGCTGGATGCCAAGGCCACTTACGAGCTGAACCCCAACGGTCCCTGCCAGCCCATCTTCAAGGAAGGCTGCGAGGACGAGCGCACCGGCCGCTTCCAGTCCGTCAACAAGGCGATCTCCGACGCGACCCACGGCGCTGTTGAGAACGTCACCCTGTACTCCATTCTGGAGGACCCGATGACTTCCTGCGGCTGCTTCGAGTGCATCTGCGGCATTGAGCCGATGTCCAACGGCTTCATCGTTGTGAACCGGGAATACAAGGGCATGACCCCTGCCGGTATGACCTTCGGCGAGCTGGCCTCCTGCACCGGCGGCGGCGTCCAGACCCCCGGCTACATGGGTCACGGCCGTCACTTCATCTCCTCCAAGAAGTTCATCGCTGCTGAGGGCGGCATCGAGCGCATTGTCTGGATGCCCAAGGAGCTGAAGGACGACGTTGCCGAGCGTCTGAACAAGACGGCCAAGGAACTGTACGGCATTGACAACTTCACCGACATGGTTGCCGACGAGACCGTTACTACCGACTGCGAGGAACTGCTGAACTGGCTGACCGAGAAGGGTCACCCGGTGCTGGGCATGGAGCCTCTGATGTAATGAAATTGAGGTTGCGCCCGGGAAGGAAACTTCCCGGGCGTAGTTTTTTGTGGCTTCCCCTACTGAACGAGGAGAGCCTTTGGGGGACGGATCGCCACACCAGTGCTGCGGCATTGGCTTGCAATGACACCCCCTATTGAGGAGCACATGCGTTCGGTCAGGTTATGACGCCGGAGTGATGAGCCATATCATACTGAACTCCAATTAAAATCTTTAAAAAAGATTTTAATTGCCTGAAGGG
>OKSL01000918.1_pt1 | contig 12774 bp, 6 predicted proteins | sample 1606251 | NCBI WGS metagenome assembly OKSL01 (sample SAMEA3879543, study PRJEB24766) | human gut metagenome | biome: human-associated habitat; feature: feces | place: USA | collected 1985/1987 | reverse complement strand
GGCGGACCATCACGCGCATCACCACCGTATCCTGGCAATTGGCAGGGAGGGTGAAGGCGGGCACCTGCCAGCCGCGGGTTCTCAGCTTGTCCGAAAGGTCGAAGAGGGTATAGTTCGTCTTGGCTCCGTCCTTGATGAAGAAACAGACGGCGGGAATGCCCTTTTCCGGATCGCCCGTGCAAATGAATTCGTACGGCCCGAGCTTGGAAACCTCATCTGAAATGTACTTGGCCACTTCATAGGCCTGGGTATGGATGTTGGTATACCCTTCCTTGCCCAGACGGATGAAGTCATAATACTGGCAGATGATCTGTCCGGCCGGCCGTGAGAAGTTAATGGCGAAGTTGGGGATTTCACCGCCAAGATAGTTGACGTTGAAGATCAACCCTTCAGGCAGGTCGGCGATGTCTCTCCATACCACCCAGCCCACTCCGAGCGGAGCCAGGCCGTATTTGTGGCCGGAAGCGCTGATGGACTTGACGCGGGGAATGCGGAAGTCAAAGACAATGTCCGGAGCGCAGAACGGGGCCAGGAAACCGCCGCTGGCGCCGTCCACGTGGATGTCCACACTGATGCCGGTCCTGTCTTCGTAATCGTCCAGGGCCTTGGCAATCTCCGCCGGCAGTTCATAAGCGCCCGTGTAGGTCACGCCGAACGTGGGAACCACCACGATGGTGTTTTCGTCAATCTGTTCCAGCATGCTGTCCACATCCATCTTCCATTTTCCGGGTGACATGGGGATTTCACGCATTTCAATATCCCAGTAGCGGCAGAACTTGTGCCAGCAGATCTGGACGGGCCCGCATACCAGGTTGGGCTTGTCAGTGGGTTTGCCGGCAGCTTTCTGGCGGGCTCTCCAGCGCCACAGGGCGGCCATACCCCCGAGCATGCACGCTTCACTGGAACCGATGGTGGAACAGCCGATGGGTTTTTCATCCTGGCTGGCGTTCCAAAGGTTGGCAATGATGGCAGCACAGCGCATTTCAATAGCGGCTGTCTGGGGATATTCATCCTTGTCGATCATATTCTTGTTAATACTGATATTCATCAGCATCCTGACCTGCTTTTCATCCCACGTCTGGCAGAAGGTGGCAAGGTTCTGGCGGGCATTGCCGTCCAGCATCAATTCATCGGACACCAACTGGAAGGCGTCCTCCGCACGCATGGCGTAATCCGGGAACTGATCCTTGGGCAGTAGGTTGTCTGCTTCCGGAGAGCCGAAAATGGAATTTTCTGCCCGGGCTGTATCGGGTTTTTGATTTGGATCAAACATGACGGTATCTATTGTTTCATCATTTCCGGGCCAGCCGTGAAAGACCGCCCGCATGAAGGATAGAAGCTTCTACGAACAAAAGTGTTCATATTTCTATTGTCATTCACCCCCGCATAACTTTTCTACAAAAATACAGGAACAAGCTTTATTTTATTATCCATGCGTTACTAAAAATCATTAAATTACAAAATTTGTTATATTTCCTGACCTACACTCATAAAACACCCTATGTATGACACAGGCCATATTTTCACAGATGAGGGGCCCGGACGTTTTCAGCTTCAACGGCCAAGCGGAATAATATGTTAGAAGAGCCTTGCGCATAGCATGACATCCGTTGAGAAAAAACGCGCTCAAAAGACTCTTATAGTTTCCAGACACCGGTGCCAGCGCGCGCAAAAGCCCCCACCCGGGCGCCCGGGCAAAAGACGGCTCAGGTCTGGTACCTAACAAAGAACCTTACCGCATACTAATGAAACCAAAATTTGCAGTATCCGCCATCCTTCTCCTGATGACAGCCTCCCTGGCGCAGACGGGAACAGCCCAACAGGCTGAAGACCTCTATCAGGGCACCGTTGTCACGCGCCAGGAGACGCAGGACAGCATCACTTACACCTTGAAGGAGGACCTGAGCTTTTCCGGATTCCGGACGGAAGACACCGTCTTCGCAGGCAGCGTCTTCTTCAATCAGCTGGCAGACCACACCCGGCCCGCCAGCGAGTCCGTCATGACATTTACCGGCACGGGAATGTCCATGAGCTTTGACGATTGTTCCTCCATCCACAGCGACCGCTGGGTCAATGACAACGAAGGGGGAGGCGCCATCCGCGGAGAAACGCTCACCTTCACGGACATGGGCGACCTTTCCTTCAACAACTGCAAATCCATCGTGAATGCGGATACGAATGCCGGGGGCGCCGTGAACGCAAGGGGTGACATCACCTTCTCCCACATGGGCAATATTTCCTTCACCAACAACATGCTGGGTGACGACAGCCAGCAGGGGCAAGCCCTCGGAGGGGCCCTGTTCACGTGGGGAAAGATCGACTTTGAAAATACCAAGTCCATCCTGTTCAGCGGAAACTCCACCGGACACTCGCCCACGAGCGCCCACTCCAACATCGGGGGCGCCATTTATGCAGGCGCGCATGATTCCACTTCTACGGCAACCAAGGCTTACATTCCCGCCGGGGAATATGCGCTGACGTTCCAGAACGTTACCGGAAACATGACCTTTGAAAACAATTCCGCATGGATAGCCGGCGCCATTTACGCTTATGCAGGCGCCGTAGACGGCTACGATAATACCGGAGGCGGCATGAAGATAGCCGGCGTCACCGGAGACGTGATTTTCAGGAACAACCGGGCGGACGCCGGGGAACTGGCCTCCGACTGGAACGGCAACTTCGGCGCAGTATACAGCGGCCAGGACCTGGACATCTCCAACATCGGCGGAGACCTGCGCTTTGAAGGCAACCAGGCCAGCAACAGCGCCGGGGCATTCGGCGTCAGCGGAAACTTCAACCTCAATAACATCGGCTCCATCACCTTCATCGGCAACCACGCGGACAAGACGTATGCCGTAGGCTGGATCAGCAAGGACTGGAACGTCACCAATACGGGAAACATCACCATTTCAGGAAACAGCTCGGACAATCAAATGGGAGGTGTAGCCGTCTTCGGCAATACCACGTTCAGCAACAATGGGGACATCACTGTGGAAGGAAACTCCACCAAGGGTTCCAACGGAGCCCTGCGCTTTTACGGAACGTTCAGCGTGACGGATGCAGGGAACATTTCCCTTTCCGGAAACAGCGCGGACCAGTACAACGGCGCCATTGAGGTGACCGGTAATACCTCGTTCACCCGGACCGGAAACATCTCCATGGACAATAATACGGCGGGCTGGCACTACGGCGTGGGGCAGTTCCACGGGAACCTGTCCTTTGCCAACACGGGAGACATCTCCATTTCCGGCAACAAATCCACGGACTACGGTTATGGCGCCCTCCTGGTGGATGGGAAAACATCCTTCGTCAATACGGGGAAGGTCACCATCTCCGGCAACTCGGCCAAATGGGACGTTGGAGCACTTCAGGGGGCCAACGGCCTGGAGTTCATCAACAACCGCGGCGGTGTGCTTATTGAGAACAACTCCGTTGACGGTGTTGCGGGAGCCATGCTCCTCTATTACAAGGATGCCGTCTTTTCCGCTGACCTGGGGGACATCATCGTGAAAGGCAACACGGAAAAACGCGGCGGGGCCAACCCTATTCTGAACTCCCTGGTGTTTGGAACCAACGGAAGCGCTTCCATGGACAGCGTGGTGCTCCGCGCGCAGGAAGGAAGGACGGTCACCTTCTACGACCCCTTCCGGAATGAAGGCGACGGAGCGGAGTATGACAACATTGTCTATGACTTCAACAAGTCCGAAGGAGTGGATACCACTCCTTACAACGGAACGGCTCCGGAATTCACCGGAACCATCCGCTTTTCCGGAGCGGAGGCGGACAAGCTGATCACCCAGGCCGCCGGAGAAACGGAAGCCGACTGGCAAAACCGGCTGGCGGAGTCCAAGTACTTCAATGTCAGCGGAAAAACCACCTTGTACGATGGTACCCTGATTCTGGAAGACGGTGTGACATACGGCAACAAGGACCTCACCAAAGACTCATCCTTCACTGTGAATAAGGGCGTTCTGGAAATCACGGGAAACAGTTCCGTGAACAGCAGGAACATCACCATTGAATCCGGCGTGACCCTGAGAACCGGAAGGGGCGCCGCCTTCCATGCGGACACGATCGACATCAGCAAGGGCGTCATCTTTGACTTCCGCCCCTTCATGGACGATTACAGCTCCGGCCTCAGCATTGAGCAAGCCAACAGCCACACCATGGGCGGCTCCATGGGAGTAGCGGATTCCCTGGAGGATTACGCCCACAAGAGATGGGCCGAGAAGCAGCGCTTCCTGGCCATGGCCATCGGGGAAGCGGCCATTCCCGGAACTTCCGGGGATTTTGACGACATCTATTCCACAGCCACCGGAACCAATACGGTCAACTCCCCCTATACCTACGAAGGGTACTGGACCAAGGAATGGGAAGACCTGGACGGAGACGGAATCAACGACCATCTGTACGCCGTCTGGAACCCCACCGCCGGCATTGAAGAGATTCTCCCGGAACTGGACGGGGCGGACATCGGCAACTCCATGTGGAGCTCCGCTTCCAACATGAAGTCCGTTTCCAATGCCGCTCTGGGCCAGGTGGGCATCACCCGGTTCCTGATGGGTCCGAAGAATAACTTCTGGATCAAGGGAATGGGAGACTTCACCTACCATGCCACCCGCGACGGCATTGACGGCTACGACTACAATGGCGGCGGCTATGCCGTGGGTGCGGACCGCAGGTTCACCCCGAACACCATTCTGGGCGCCGCCTTCGGCAACCTGTACGGCACCAACAAGAGCCGCAGCTGGCCCAGCGAAGTGGACCAGACCTCCTACGTTGCCCTGCTTTACGGAGCATGGAGAAAGCAGCTTGCCCCCAAGGACATGCTGACCATCAGCGGAACAGCCGGCTTCGGATGGACAACCAACAAGCTGGACTCCTATTATGACGGAGGGGCTTCCCACGGCAAATGGCAGAACAGAATGGGCTTCGCCACCCTTCAGGCCACGTGGGACCACAGCCTGAACAAGGGCTGGACGCTCTCCCCCTTCCTGGGAATCGAGTACACCCAGGTCAACCAGAATTCCTTCACGGAAACGGGATATGACGCCCGGCACTTCGACCGCGGGAATCTGAAGAACCTGAGCCTGCCCGTGGGCGTAGGCGTCAGCAAGGCCCTGCAATTCAGCAACGGCGTGCTGTGGGTGAACAGCCTGTCCGTAAGCTACGTGCCCGACGTGGTGCGTGACAACCCGGAAACCAGGGCCACGCGCCTGCTGAACGATTTCAGCTGGACCGCGAGGGGTTCCCGCCCGGACCGGAACGCCGTACGCGTCAATTACAACAGCACCGTCGTCATCAACCCCAAATGGACGGCCTACGCCGGCTATGAATTCGAAGGCAGGAGCAAGTCAACCTACCACCGGGTCAACGCCGGGGTAAGCTACGCCTTCTAAGTCGCGCATGACGGCAGCGGGCACGTTCCGCTGCCCTGCGCCCCCTGCCCAGTCAACGGGCTGCATTCCTCCGGGATTGCAGCCCGTTCGATTTTTTCCGGAAACCGGCAGCAACAAGCGTAAAGAACGCACTGGCCATTTCACCGGAAATGCACGCGTCCGTTGCTTTCCAGGAGGCAGAACAATTAAAAAAATGGACCGGCCGGCTACACCGGAAACCCCGTCATGGAATCATGCGTGGGAAGCTTCCCTTACATACAGCACATGCGGATACAGGACGGAATCCGGAGCTACTTTGGGATGGTTGAATTCCGCCGTCTTCCTCATTCCGGCACGCTGCATCACGGCCTGGGAAGGAAGATTCACACAGACGGTGAAGGAATACACCCGGTCAAGGCCCAACCTGGCAAAACCGTGCTCCAAACAAGCCCTGGCCCCTTCCGTGGCGTAGCCATGCCCCCAGGCTTCCGGCACAAGCCGCCAGCCTATTTCCACACAGGGCGTGAAGTCCGCTTTAAAATCCGCCCAATGAAAACCAAGGAGGCCGATGAGGGAGCCGGAAGATTTCAGCTCTACGGCGTACACCCCGTAACCCTTTTCATCCAGTTCCGCCCGCAGGCGGTTCCACATGGCGCGGGATTCCTCCTCCGTCATGACGGCGGGGAAGAAACGCATCACCCGGGGATTGGCGTTCATGGCCGCAAAAAAGGGCCAGTCCCTTTCCCCCCACGCCCGGAATGCCAGCCGTTCCGATTCCGGCAAGAGCAGTTTTCCTCCCGGCATGGCGCTAGTTGTACATGGAAAGTTCCGTTTCCAGCTCCGGACAGCGGTTCACGCGGAACCGTTCGTCCAGCTCCAGTATTTGACTATGGCCCAGGCTGTCCTTGATCGTGAGATTGACCTTGGAACGACCGGGGTACCTTTTCAGGATGTCCCGTATCTGCTCCAGATTTTTCCTCGTGTGGCGCAGGGGGCTGACAATGATATTCAGAGGGCCCTGGTCCCCGGCCTTGGACTTGCGCCTCCTGCCTCCCAGCGGGTCCACGCTCTGCGCGGCCACGCTCTTGGCGGAAGTGCGGTCATCCTCCCGGATGTTGGCGCGCACGGAGACGAAGACGCCCGGTTCCAGGCCGCCTTCCATTTCCAGGGCCTTTTCATAGACATCCGACCACAGCAGCACTTCAATGCTGCCGGTAAAGTCTTCCAGTGTGAGGATGGCGAATTTCCTGCCTGCCTTGCTGATCTTGGGGATGATGGAGCGCACCATGCCGGCGATCTGGTGCTTCTGCTTGAGTTCGTGCGACTCCAGCGCGTCAATGAGACCGATGCGGGTGTATTTTTCCGCATCAATGACGCCGCGCATGGAGTCCAGCGGATGGCCGCAGAAGTAGGCGCCCAACAGGTCCTTTTCATCCCCCATGCGCTGCTCCTTGGACCATTCCAGAACAGCAGGCTCATCCTTCACCCTGGGAGCTTCAAAAGTCATGTCAAACAGGGCGCCCTGCCCCAGGGCCTTGTCCTTGTGCACCTGGGATGCGCCGCTGAGGGCCAGGTCCACCCGCTCAAACAGGGCGCAGCGCGGTTCCAGCGTCCAGTCCAGCGCTCCCGCGCGAATCAGGGATTCCAGAATCTTCTTGTTGACGGATTTGGAATCCAGCCTGTTGCAGATGTCCTCCATGCTGGTGAATTCCCCGTTTCTTTCCCTTTCCTCCAAAAGAATCTGCATGGCTCCTTCCCCCACATTCTTGATGGCCGCCAGTCCGTAGCGCACGGCCAGCTTGCCGGAAGGCGTTTCCTCCGGAGTGAATTTGAGCATGGATTTGTTCACGTTGGGGGGCAGGATTTCAATGCCCATGCGGTTGGCTTCCTGAATGAACACGCCGATCTTGTCGTTGTTCGCTTCATTGGACATCAGGCCGCAGAGGAATTCCACCGGGAAGTGTGCCTTGAGGTAGGCCGTCCAGTAGGAAATGTGGCCGTAACAGGCGGAGTGGGATTTGTTAAAGCCGTACCCGGCGAATTTCTCAATCTTGTCAAAGATGGCCGTAGCCGTCTTTTCATCAATCTGGTTGGTTTTCCAGCACCCTTCCACGAAGTGGGCCTTTTCCTTGGCCATTTTTGCAGGGTCCTTCTTGCCCATGGCGCGCCTCAGCAGGTCGGCCCCGCCGAGCGTGTAGCCCGCCAGCAGCTTGGCCGCCGCCTGAACCTGTTCCTGGTAAATCATCACGCCGTAGGTCTCTCCGCTGACCTGTTCCAGCAGCGGGTGTTCATACACCACCTGGCGCAGCCCCTTCTTGACCTCGATCATTTCATCCATGAACTGCATGGCTCCCGGACGGTAAAGGGCCAGCAAGTCAATGATGTCTTCAATCTTCTGGATGCCGTAGCGCCGGCAGGTATCCACCATGCCGCCGGATTCCAGCTGGAACACGCCCATCGTGTCCCCCCTGTTCAGCAGGTCCAGCGTTTCCCGGTCATCCAAGGGCACGGAATCCAGCTTGAAGTCCGGCACGCGCCAGCGGGCGTATTCCTCCGCATCATGCATGACGGTCAGGGTTTTCAGACCCAGGAAGTCCATTTTCAAGAGACCCACTTCATAAATCGCGCTCATGTCGCACTGGGCGACGACGGCTGCATGAGGATCAGACAGGTCGTCACGGGTGAGCGCCACATGCTCGTCCAGCGGACGGTCACCAATCACGACGCCCGCCGCGTGCACGCCCACGTTGCGGATCAGCCCTTCCAAGCGCGTCGCATAACCCCAGAGCTCCGCGTATCCTTCATCGGAGGCGATCAGCTCCCGCAGTTCCTCACTGCTCTTGTAGCTGGACTGGAGGGTTACCTTGGGACCGGGTTCAATCAGCTTGGAAATGCGGTCTCCATCCGCGTAGGACATGTCCATCACGCGGGCCACGTCCCTGAGCACGGACTTGGCGCCCATGGTGCCGTACGTGATGATGTGAGACACGGCGCGCTCCCCGTATTTCTGCCGCACATAGTCAATCACCTCCGGACGGCGCGTCTGGCAGAAGTCAATGTCGATATCCGGAGGGCTGACGCGCTCCGGGTTCAGGAAACGTTCAAAGATCAGCCCGAACCGCAGGGGGTCGATGTTCGTGATCTTCATGGCATACGCCACCAGAGAACCGGCGGCGGAACCGCGGCCGGGCCCCACGGGAATGTCATGGTCCTTCGCCCAGTTGATGAAATCCGCCGTAATCAGGAAGTAGGAGGGGAATTTCAACTGGTTGATAATCCCCAGCTCATAATCCAGGCGGTCGCGGAGTTCCTTGTCCTTAGCCACGCGTTCTTTGCCGTACCGCTCCTCCAGTCCTTCATAGCATACCTTGCGCAGGTAATCCTCACGCGTGGAGCCGTCCGGAGTGCCGAATTCCGGGTATTTTTCCGTACTGGCGGAGTCCAGCTTGATGGTGACGTTGCACCGTTCCGCGATTTTCAGCGTGTTTTCCACGGCGTCCGGATAGTCCCTGAACACCTCCCTCATTTCCTCGGGGGATTTCAGGTAGACTTCCGTGGAGTAGCGCATGCGCTTGGGAGAAGCCAGCTTTTCGTTGGTGCCGATGCAGATCAGCACGTCGTGCATGTCGTGGTCCTCCTTCCGGAGGAAGTGCACGTCATTGGTAGCTAGAATGGGGGTATTGGTCTTGCGGGCGATGCGCACCAGCTCCGGCAGGCATTTTTTCTGCTCCTCCATGCCATGGTCCTGAAGCTCCACAAAAATGTTGTCGTCCCCGAAGATATCCTTCAGCGCCAGGAGGGCTTCCTCCGCCTTTTCAGGCTGGTCATTGAGCAGCCATTCGTTCAGCGGCCCGGCAAGACACGCCGTACAGCAAATAAGGCCTTCATGGAATTCCCGCAGGGTTTCCATGTCCACGCGGGGCTTGTAATAAAAACCTTCCAGATGGGACCGGGATACCAGCTTGACCAGGTTCTGCCAGCCGGTTTCATTTTCCGCCAGCAAAAGCAGGTGCGTATATTTGCGGCGCCCGGGAAGCTGTTTTTTCACGCCGATGGGCGTGGGGGAAAGGTACACCTCGCAGCCGAAGATGGGCTTCACCTCCTGCTTCTGCGGTCCTTCCGGATGTTCCTTGTTCCAGGCGGCCACGGATTTGTTAAGGCTGTTCGCCTCCATGACCAGCTCAATGGCTCCGAAGAGGTTGCCGTGGTCCGTGATGGCTACGGCCGGCATTCCCATGCGGGAACATTCGGCAATGAGGTCCTTGATATGGACTGCGCCGTCCAGCAGAGAGTATTCCGTGTGATTGTGAAGATGTACGAAGGAACCGGGCATGAATGAAACCTGTAGGCAGTGAATAAGGAGAATCAGGAGTTAACGGGGCATTCAGCCTTCATGGCTTCCACGCATTCCCGGATGAGGTCCGGCCCGCGGTAAATGAACCCTGTGTAGAGTTGCACCAGGCTGGCCCCGACCTTGATTTTCGCGACGGCGTCCGCGCCGCTCATGATGCCGCCTACGCCAATGATCGGGATGCGCCCCTTCAATTCGGAGGCGAACGCTCCAATGACTTCCGTAGACCGCGCCGTCAACGGCGCGCCGGACAGGCCGCCGGCTTCTTCACGGCGCGGGCTGGCTTCCACCCCGGCCCGGGAAAGCGTGGTGTTCGTGGCAATGAGGCCGTCCAGGCCTTCATCCAGGAAAACGCGGCTGAGTTCCGCAATTTGCTCATCCGTCACATCCGGCGCCACCTTCATGAAAATGGGCACATTGCGTCCGGTTTCCACAGCCAGGTTGGACTGCTCCGATTTCAGGGATGCCAGCAGGCGCGCGGCGGGTTCGGCCGCCTGAAGGTCGCGCAGTCCGGGCGTGTTGGGAGAAGAGAAGTTGATGGCAATGTAATCCGCCACGGGCCATGCCGCACGCAGGCAGGTCAGGTAGTCCTGGGCCGCATCTTCATTGGGCGTCACCTTGTTTTTTCCGATGTTAACTCCCAGGACGCCATGAAAACGGGTGGCGGAGCGGATGTTCTCCACTCCGGCGGCAATGCCTTCATTGTTGAATCCCATCCGGTTGATAATGGCCTGCTGGGGAATCAGGCGGAACAGGCGGGGTTTGTCATTGCCCGGCTGCGGCCGCGGCGTCAGCGTGCCTACTTCCACAAAGCCGAACCCGGCCTGGCCGAAGGCGTTCACCGTATCCGCCTCCTTGTCCATTCCGGCGGCGAGACCCACACGGTTGGGGAATTTCATCCCCAGGATTTCCACGGGGTCGGAAGGAACCTCCCCCATCAGAAGGGGCAGTACGCGCATCTTTTCTGCCAGGCGCAGCCCCCACAAGGTCACTTTGTGGGCGGTTTCCGGATTCATCTGGAACAGTACACTTTTAGCGGCGGAATATAAGGCGGGTGACACGATGCGGGGAGTGTATCACACCCTCCTTTAGGGTCAAGAATGGGAAGCGTCTTGCCGGGATGATTTTATCCGGTACAATTCCCTGCCATGAACAGGAAGGAACGCCTCTCATCCTGCCGGCTATACGGCATCGCGGATATGGGATATACCGCTGAACATCAATTAATCTCCGTTACGGAAAAATTGCTGGCGGGCGGTCTGGGCATCCTCCAGCTCAGGGCGAAAAACCATGATCCGGAACATATCGCGCGCATGGGTAGCCGGCTTGCCCCGCTGTGCCGCGAATACGGCTGTCTTTTCATCATCAACGACTATCCTGAAATTGCCCTGGGCACAGGGGCGGACGGCGTCCATCTGGGCCAGGACGACGGGGAACTGGCTCCCGTGCGGGCCATGCTGGGGGCGAACGCCATCATCACCTGCAAAAACCGCCTGCTGCTGGAGAAGCGCAGCGACTCCGACGTCTGGGGGCTGGTCGGCGGCGGCTGCAAAAAATGGGAGACCGGGCGGCAGGCCATCGTTCGGGAAGTCTATGAAGAACTGGGACTGCGCATCGCCCCGGAACGGTTCCGGAAGCTGGCGGTGTACGACAACCCCGGCCGGATCGCCGCCTTCCGGGACGGCAGCATCTGGCGCATGGTGATCGTGGTATACGCGCTGGAGCTGGAGGAGGAGCCGGAAATGCACATCAGCAGAGAATCCAAGGATCTTCGCTTTTTCAGCCGGGAGGAAATCGGGAATATTGAAATAGCGATTACCCACAGAGATATCGTGGACGACTGGTTTGTCAAGGGAGAAAGCACCCATATTTGTGAATAAACGGAAAAGAAAAAGGATTCCTTATACAATTATTGAAAAAATACTTGTATATTCACGGAAAGTATGCTAATATACAAGGTAAACGGTGCAGTATCCTAGTCGGGGTGGCCATCTTCCAGGAAGGGCCTAAAAATCCTTTGAAGGGCACATCGATGAAGTCCCTGGTGTTTGCTTGTTACGCCCAGTTTCGGGTGGATGCTGGGGGTTAAGGATTCCGGGCGCGCGCAACGGCATGACGCATACGACCCGGTTTCCGTGGAGACTTGAAGCTTGTGCGACGACGGTTGAAGCCCTTAGGCGGCTCCGATCGCGTACGAATCAGGTATGAACCTGCAAGGCGGTGCACAGAATCGTGTGCTGCGTGTAGCGTAGCCTGCCTTGCGTGGAAATGCGGGAAAAGAAGACCAGACGGCCGGTCGCTATGGCCATAGCGGCTGCTGTCATCGCTTCTGGAAACCATTTCTGCAAAAGAGGCTAAGATCATGGCTTCCCTCGTTGTGGAAAACACCTAGGCTGTCGTAAAAGGGCAGGCAGGGGATTGCAGTACGGACTAAGTGGCAATCGGGTACCCATTATCATGGCAACACTTGGGCGGATGAATGAAATGGAAACGGCCTGTGCGGCAACGGCAGGTTTCATCCGGTGAAAAACAACCCGACCTAAGCCGTAAGATTTACTCTGCCTGCCACCGTTTTTTCATTTACTATATTTCTCAGAAGGAGACTGTTTTCGTGGCGAAAACCGACCCTGAGGCTGCCAGACGGCAGCGGCATAAGACGATCCGCTGGGTCGTCACCGTTTTCCTGATTACGGTTGTGATTTCCGGCATCATTTCTCTGGTCTCGGACGAGGTGATGGACAGCAGCAGCCTTCCCGTGGCCTTTCTCATTCTGCTTGCCATCGTGATGGTGGGCATTATCTTCGATATCATCGGCATGGCGGTGGCCTCGGCGGACGAAAAGCCGTTCCATTCCATGGCCGCCCGGAAGGTGCCGGGTTCCCAGGAGGCTATCCGGCTCCTGCGCAACGCGGAGCGGGTCAGCTCCATCTGTAACGACGTGGTGGGCGATATCTGCGGCGTTGTCTCCGGCAGCGCGTCGGCGACCATTGCGGCGCTGATCCTGACGCAGGTGGACGTGGGCTGGCCGCGGGGCGTTTCGCTGGT
>OKSL01000917.1_pt1 | contig 12793 bp, 16 predicted proteins | sample 1606251 | NCBI WGS metagenome assembly OKSL01 (sample SAMEA3879543, study PRJEB24766) | human gut metagenome | biome: human-associated habitat; feature: feces | place: USA | collected 1985/1987 | reverse complement strand
GAGGCGCAATATCGGGGTAGAGCTCGCCGGTCATAACGCCGCCGTTTTGCGCAACCACCTTGCAAAGCTCGCTCATTTCTTCCGCATCGCAATACGATCCCGGCGGATATATAAGTCCGAACGATATGCCGAACGCGCCGCCGTCCATGGCCTGCTGAACAAGGACCTTCATCTGCTCTGTCTCATATGCCGTTGGCTTGCGGTTTTCAAAGCCCATTACCGCCGCGCGAATCATGCCGTGGCCAACAAGGAACGCCATGCTTGTGCCAAGCGGCTTATCAATATGGTCAAGATAGCCGCCGAATGTGAAGCGGTTTTCAACGGGGGACGGCAGCGTGCCGCCCTTGAGGGAGCTTATTATGCGAAGGGCGTCGCCTACATGCCGCGGCGAAACGGGGGCGGCGGAATCGCCGCACATGCCGGTTACCTGCGTGGTTATGCCCTGCTCCACGGCGCAGATGCATTCGGGGTATTCTTCAACTATAACGTCCTGATGGCTGTGCGCGTCTATAAAGCCGGGCGCAAGCGTGAGCCCCGAGGCATCTATAACGCTTTCGGCTTGGGCATTTATTGCCTGCGCCATGGCGGCTATTTTGCCTCCTGATATGCCTATGTCGCTATGGAAGCCTTCCGCTCCGGTACCGTCCAGCACATATGCGTTTTTTATCAGCAGATCATACATTTTTCAGTTCCTCCGTTTCAGTTCATGTCGGGCCGCTTTTCGGGCGCCATTCTGTATCCAACGCCTACCTCGGTAAATATATACTTGGGTGCGGCGGGGTTTTCCTCTATTTTGCGGCGGATGTTCGCCATGTTCACGCGCAGTATGCGGTTGTTTTCCGCGTCCGCATACGGGCCCCATATGCCGGCGATTATGGTTTGATACGTCAGCACCTTGCCGGATGCGCGGGATATCAGCGCGACTATCTGATATTCTATATTGGTCAGGCGCATATCCTCGCCGTTTTTGAATACGCGCTCAAGCTGATAATCAACCGTAAGCGGGCCGCATATGTAGCGGTATCTTCCAAGGCTTTCGCTTTCCTGACTTATATATGTGTGCCTCAATGCGGAGCGTATGCGCGCCTTTAGCTCCTTTGCGCCGAAGGGCTTGGTAACGTAATCATCCGCGCCGTAATCAAGCGCAAGCACCTTTTCATTTTCCTGTGCGCGGGCGGAAAGAATTATTATCGGGCGGCGAGTTTGGGTGCGCAGCTGCTGAATCACCTGAAGCCCGTCCATGTCCGGCAGCCCAAGATCCAGCAGGAAAAGATCCGGCGGGTCCGAACGGGCCTTGCTCAGCGCGCAGCAGGCGGCCGCTATTGCCGCAAGGGGAGAGCGAAGGTCGTGCGATATTGCGCGCTGCATAAGCTGATCCATAAAGGCTATCATGTCCGCATCGCATTCTCCCGTGCCGAAAACTATGGCTATAACGCCGCCTATGTCCTTGCCGAGGGGGACGGCGGCGTTGCGATAAGCAAAAGCACTGCCGCGGCACATGCATAATAATGCGGCAAACAGAATTCTTTTCCATATACATTCTACTACACATGGCCGCCGAAGAAAAGCAGGCGAATGCTAAGAAATGCACTAAGAAACGCCTGCCTGCCTTGACACGGGGGCTTATGTTTATTATTTTTTTATTAAAGCAAATGGATGAGCAATGAGGACACGGCCAAGCTTGTTTCCCCCACGATAAAGCAAACCAACTACTCCTTCTATTTCGGCTTTAATTTTGAACCTATGTTTGATGAGCAATATGAACCGGATAACTGGCGCATAGCCGTAAACAACGAGAACTTCCGCAAATCCATTTATCACGGCCTTGACCGCATAAGGGCGCTGCAGGTCGAATTCCCCAATAATGCCAACGACATGGTGAGCAATTCCATAACCCCCAGCGGCTTTGCACGCAATGGTGATACCCTACAGGGCCTCAGGCGGCATATACAACGGCACCAAGCTGAATCCGTTTGAAGGCACATACACCAGCTGCGGCTGGAGTTATCTGCGCTATAAGGGGCAGTATGTGTACGAGACCGCGATGAGCGGAGACATGTTCTCCTCCCAGCTGGCTTCCTGGGAAGCGGCGCGCGGAGAATGACTCAGATAAGCTTATTATCCGCCCGATAAGGGAGTGGATAATGTAGAGCCTCTAAGAATGGCCCTGCCATGCCGGCACGGCGGGGCCGTTCGCATTTTATACGGCTGCCGGTATGCTGAAGGAGGAACGCTGAATGCTCCAATACATGTGCAAACGCCTGCTCAGGTCGCTGGTAACGCTTCTCATAATCGTTGTGGTTATATTTTCTTTGCTGCGTTTAATGCCCGAGGAAGGCTACTTTGATAATTATGACAAGCTCACCCCGAGCGAAATAGAGAATAAGCTAACGCTGATGGGCCTTAGGGACCCGCTTCCCAAGCAGCTTTTTAAGTTCATGGGCGGCCTTTTGCGCGGCGACCTTGGCGTATCCAACAGATACCGCAGAAATGCCGCAATAACCGATATACTTGGGCCGAAGATAATAGTATCGCTGAAATTCGGCCTTTCTGCGGTGGCCGTCAGTTTGCCGCTGGGCATGCTGCTGGGCATATTCATGTCCCGCAAAAAGGGCGGCGCTTGGGATAAATTCGGGAATCTCTTCATTGTGTTTATTCAGGCCGTGCCAAGCGCCGTCTATTATTTGTTCATTCAGTTGTACGGCACGCGGGCGATAGGCGCAAGCATGCTTTATAACGAAAAGAATGTGCTTACCATGGTGATGCCGGTGCTGTCGCTTGCGCTGCCAAGCATTGCCAATTATGCCATGTGGCTCAGGCGCTACATGGTGGATGAATCCAACAAGGATTATATAAAGCTGGCCAAGGCTAAGGGCGTGCCGAATGCCATGATATGGCTGCGCCATGTTTTCCGCAACTCCGTAACGCCTATGGTGAACCTGATACCGGGTTCGGTACTGATGACAATATCCGGCTCCATATACGTTGAATCGCTTTATTCCATACCTGGAATGGGCGGCCTGCTTGTGGACGTTATAAAACGGCAGGACAATACAATGGTGCAGGCGCTGGTAATAATATATTCCGTAATAGGCATACTGGGCCTGATACTGGGCGATATGCTTATGGCGCTGGTGGATCCGCGTATCAGCTTTGTTAAAAAGGAGGGATCAAGGTAATGAAGCAGTTTTCTATAAAGGAAACAATAGCAAATCCGCTTGAGGACAGTTTGCTGAAAAATCTTGAATCCGCGGCGGATGAAAAGGATGACCTTTCGGCGGATGAAATAGCGGCATTGCCGGAAATTAAATTCCGCCGCGCCGAATATAGCGAAACGAACGCCGAAAAAACCGGCTATTCCAATTATTCCTATTGGCGCAGCACGTTCCGCATGTTCTGCAAAAACCGCCTTGCGGTATCGCTGCTGGCGGTGATAATCATAATGCTCGTATTCGCGTTCATCCAGCCTTATATACCCGGGCAGAAGGACGCCGTGATGATAAACAATTATCCCAAAGGCCATGCGCTTGCCGGCCAGCCTGCGTCCAACCTTAAACCATGCGCGGAATACTGGTTCGGGACCAATTCGATAGGGCAGGATCTGTGGTCAAACATTTGGAGCGGCACGCGCACATCGCTCACGATAGGCTTTTCTGTTGCCCTGCTTGAGGCGCTTATAGGCACGGTGGCGGGCGTTGTATGGGGCTATGTAAGGAAGCTTGATTTCCTGTTTACGGAAATATACAACGTTATAAGCAACATACCCACAACCATAATATTGATACTTGCCACATACGTTATGGAGCCGGGCGTGATGACCATGATAGTGGCAATGACAATAACCGGCTGGATAGGGCTTGCAAGATTCATAAGGAATCAGGTGCTTATAATAAGGGACAGGGACTTCAACCTTGCATCCCGCTGCCTTGGCACGCCAACGCGGCGCATAATAGTGAAAAATCTTTTGCCACAGATGATATCGGTTATAATGCTGCGCATGGCGTTGAGCATACCGGGGGCGATAGGCTGGGAGGTGTTCCTTACCTATATAGGCCTTGGCCTTTCGATAGAAACGCCGTCGCTGGGCAATTTGGTAAACACGGGCCGCGTGCTGATGTCCGCACCAAATTTGCAGTATCAGCTCATTTTCCCGGCGGTGGTGCTGTCCATAATAACAATATGCTTTTATCTTATCGGCAATGCGTTTTCCGATGCGGCCGATCCTAAGAACCACGTTTAAGGAGGCGATAACATGACGGATGCTGCAAACAGGGAAGTAATTCTTTCCGTTCGTGACCTAAACGTAAAATTCAGCCTGAGAGGGCAGCAGCTCAATGCCCTCAGGGGAATATCGCTGGACCTTTATAAAAGCGAAAGCCTTGCGATAGTGGGCGAGTCCGGCTCCGGCAAGAGCGTGTTCGTAAAGAATTTCAACGGCCTTCTGGATAAAAACGGCTGGATAGACAGCGGGCACATATATTATCTGCCGAAGGAAAACGCGGCGGAAGGCGAGGAAAAATACACATGGAATCTTGCCGCGCTGAAAACGGACGAGGAATGGGGCAAAATACGCGGCAAGGAAATAGCCATGGTAATGCAGGACCCCATGACCAGCCTTAACCCGCTGAAAACGATAGGTTGGCAGATAAGCGAAGCACTTATATTGAATCGCGGCATGAACCACGCTCAGGCCAAGGCGGAAACGCTGAACATACTGAAGGACGTTGGCATATCGGAGCCTGAAAGGCGTTACAAGCAGTATCCGCATGAGTTTTCGGGCGGCATGAGGCAAAGGGTGGTAATAGCAATAGCTGTTGCATGTTCGCCGGAAATACTGATATGCGATGAACCCACGACCGCGCTTGACGTTACGATACAGGCGCAGATACTTTCGCTTATAAAGGATCTGTGCCGCAAATACGGCATGACCACGATATACATTACGCATGACCTTGGCGTGGTAGCCAACGTGGCGGACAGGATAGCCGTTATGTATGCCGGCGACATAGTTGAAGTGGGTACGAGCGAAGAAGTGTTCTTCGATCCCAAGCATCCGTATACATGGGCGCTTATGTCAAGCCTTCCGCAGCTTGGCGAAAAGGGTCATGAGCTTTACTCCATCAAGGGTACGCCGCCCAAACTTTTCGGCGTGATACGCGGCGATGCATTCGCCCCGCGTAATCCGCAGGCGCTGAAGATAGACTACATGGTGCGTCCGCCGTATTTTGAGGTTTCACCCACGCATAAGGCACGCACCTGGCTGCTTGATCCGCGCGCACCAAAGATCGACCCTCCCGAATGCCTGAAGCGGCTGAAGGAGCTTGAAAATATAGAAAGCGGTGATATGGATGAGTAACGAAAACGTGGTGATAAAAACGCCGCTTCTCAGCGTGAGGAATATGGATGTCACCTTCGGCAAGGGCAAGAATGCGTTCAAGGCCGTAAACGACGTAAGCTTTGATGTATATCGCGGCGAAACGTTTGGCCTGGTTGGTGAATCAGGCTCCGGCAAAACCACGATAGGCCGCGCCATAATACGCATAAACAAGCTTTCCGCGGGCGAAGTGATATACGATGGCAAGCGTATATCAGGCCAGATAGATCACGAGACTGACCGCGAGGTGATAAAGAATATTCAAATGATATTCCAGGATCCCATGGCCAGCCTTAACGAGCGCGCAAAGGTTGACTATATCGTGAGTGAAGGACTTACCAACATAAGGCATGACCTGAGCCACGAGGAGATAGAGGAACGCGTCGCGAAGGCGCTGCTGGATGTTGGCCTGCTGCCTGAATTCGCCAGCCGCTTCCCACATGAGTTTTCCGGAGGACAGCGCCAGCGCATAGGCATAGCGCGCTGCCTTGTTATGGACCCTGAGTTTATAATAGCGGACGAGCCCATAAGCGCGCTGGATGTATCCATACGCGCACAGGTGCTGAACCTTATGAGCAAGCTGCAGCAGGAACGCGGGCTGACGTATCTCTTCATAGCGCACGATCTTAGCGTTATGCGCTTCATATGCAACAGAATAGCCGTTATACACAGGGGCGTTATAGTTGAACTTGCGGAGACGGAAGAACTGTTCAAGCATCCGCTGCATCCGTATACGCGCGTTTTGCTTTCCGCTGTGCCGGTACCAAATCCGCATGTTGAGCAGAAGAAAAAGGTGCTTGTATACGATCCGTCATGCCATAACTATTCGGCAAACGAACGGCCTATATGGACGGAGATCGCCCAGGGGCATTTTGTCCGCGGCAGCGAAAGGGAACTGACCGCTTACAGGGAAAAGCTTGAGAAGCGGTAATATAACGGAGGAATAGGAAATGTATCAGACGTCGCCAAAGTCGCAAGCCGACCTGAAATTTCATAATCTAAAGCTGGTGTTCGATCTGGTCAAACAGGAAGGGCCTATTTCGCGTGCATCGCTTGCAAAGCGCACGGGACTGAGTCCGACCAGCATGACGCGCATAGTTAACGTATTAAAGCGCATAGGGCTTATATCCGAACATTCCGTCGCGCAGGCGGGCGTTGCGGGCAGGCCGAGCACGCTGCTTGAAATATGCGCCGATGCGGCGTATTGCCTGTGCGTTGACGCTATGCCGAACGTAAGCAAGGTAACGCTTGTTGATATGGCGACCAAGCAGGCGGTATACCGTGAACTGGTAACCGTCAGTGGCACATCGTTTGAAACCGTTGCGGATGAGTTGAATGCAATGCTTGGCGAAATGTGCCGCGATGCAGGCATAACGAGGAACAGGATAGCGTGCTGCGGCATGAGCATATCTGGCCACGTTTTAAGGAATGGCTACATAGCAGCATCGAGCCAGATGCAGTGGGCGGACATAGACGGCGTAGGAATACTTGAAAGGGCGCTGGACATGCCGGCAATAGTTGAGAACGACTGCAAGGCGGCATTGCTTGGCGAACAATATCTGCTTTCCTGTGCGGGCGAAAGCACGGCAAATATGGCGTATGTTAAGTTTGGCTGGGCAGGCGTTGGCAGCGCGGCAATGGTGGACGGTATGCTGCTGCGCGGCAGCCGTAACGCCGCGGGCGAAATCGGCCATTTTAATTCGCAGCTTGAAGGCCTTTCGGGGGATAAGTGCGAATTCAAAGGCTGCTTTGAACATACGATAAGCGAATCCGCCGTAATAGAGCATGCGCGGTCAATAAATCCAGCATGCGCATCACTTGCGGGCGTAAATGAAGCCATTGCAAACGGAGATGAGCGGATAATTAAGCTGATGAACGACATATGTGAATATATAGCCATAGCCGTGAGTGACATTTCCTGCGCATATAATTCGGATAGGATAATACTTAGCGGCAACATAATAACCAACCTTGCCGACTGCTATCAAAATGTGCTGCGTTATGTTGAAAGGCGGCTTACGCGTTCCGTGCAGCCTAATTTGCAGGTATGCTTATCCAAAATGGGCACGAATGCAAGCCTGTACGGCATGAGCTGCCTGGCAGTAGAAGAAACGATAAAGCGCCTTTTGAGCAACGATACGGGATTTTAACATATGAAACTGATTGAGACAAAGAATTACGATGAACTTAGCCGCGTGGCTGCTGATATGCTGATAAGCGAAATAAAGGCAAAGCCTAACTGCGTGCTGGGCCTGGCAACGGGCAGCACGCCCATAGGCACTTATGATAAGCTTATTGAAGCATATAAGTCCAATGAGGTATCCTTTGCCAAAGTAAAGAGCATAAACCTTGACGAATACGTTGGCATAAGCTGGTCGAACACGGAAAGCTACAGATATTTTATGAATGAGCATCTGTTTGACCATGTGGATATAGACAAGACGAATACGCATGTGCCAAACGGCTTGGCAGGAGATCTTGACGAAGAATGTGCGCGCTATGATGCGCTGTATGACCGGATTGGTCCCGCTGATATACAGGTGCTTGGCATTGGCCTGAACGGGCACATTGGCTTCAATGAACCCGGCACTTCGCTCAGCGCGCCAACGCACATAGTTAAGCTAAGCGACAGTACACGCCAAGCAAACAGCCGAAATTTCACATCGCTTGACGCCGTACCGTATAAAGCGATAACGCTTGGCATGGCCGGAATAATGAAGGCGAAGAAGATAGTGCTGCTGGCATCGGGTCCGGCAAAGCGGGACGCGATAGAAAAAACCGTGTTTGGCGAAGTTGACCCGCATGTCCCTGCAAGTTTTTTGCAGCTGCATCCGGACGTTACGATAATTTGTGATTTTGCATTGACAAATAAAAAGGAGTAATCATATGAAAAAAGAGAAGCGCATATTGAGCATAGGCGCCCATCCGGACGATGCGGATACCTATTGCGGCGGCCTGCTTTCCAAACTGCGCGACAAGGGCTGGCAGGTGCGTTTGCTTTCCGTTACGGATGGAAGTGTGGGCACATATCACGCCGAAGTAACAAGGGAAGAACTCAAACTTCAGCGCCGCAGCGAGGCTGCCGCGAGCGGAAGGCTGCTTGGCGGCCGTTACGATGTGCTGGATTACCCGGACGGGCAGCTTCAGGTTACCCTTGAAGCGCGTGAGCACCTTATCCGCTATATTCGCACGTTTGCGCCGGACGTTATACTGACCAACCGCACCAATGACTACCATGCGGACCATAGGAACGTCTCCCTGCTGGTTCAGGATGCGTCTTTCCTGCTTACGGTGCCCAAAATTTGCCCGGATACACCGTATCTTGAGGATACTCCGGCCATACTTTTCTGGGGCGATGATTTCATGAAGCCCTATCCGCATCAGCCGGACATTATTGTGCCGCTGGCGGATGAAAGAATGGATCTGAAGGTTAAGCTTGCAAGCTGCCACGAATGCCAGTATTTTGACTGGATGTATTGGCCGCACCACACTGAGCGTATAGACTGGCCGCGCGAAAAGCAGGTGGCCATGCTGAGCGAGCGTTACCATGCAGGCAGCCAGGCCGAGGCTGACCGTCTGCGCGGCAAGCTTACCGAGCTTTACGGCGTTGAATCGGCCGCAAAGATCCGCAACGTTGAAACCTATGAGATAAGCGAATACAGCGGACCAATAGACAAGGAATTCCTGACAATAGCAAAAAGCGCAGAATAACCCTCTCCTTGTGTAACGCGCGGAAGCCGCCGAGAAATTGGCGGCTTTTTGTGCAATAATAACGTCGATTCTTCGCAAAACACGGCTTGACTAAATTGTCTGCTTGGGCTATATTCATCGTAAATACAAAATGATTGAGGCGTAATATGAGCAAAAAGTTAGTTGCATATTTTTCAGCCAGCGGAGTTACCGCATCCCTTGCCAAGAATTTAGCGGCGGCGATAGGTGCGGATCTTTTTGAAATAGAGCCCGTGATCAGATATGCCAAGGCAGATCTTGACTGGACGAACAAAAAGTCCAGAAGTTCGGTTGAAATGAACGATAAGTCGTCCCGCCCCGCTGTGGCAAAAAAGCTTGGCAACATGAGTGAATACGATGAAGTATTCGTGGGATTCCCCATATGGTGGTACATCGCACCCACTATAGTGAATACCTTCCTTGAAGGTTACGACCTTGCGGGCAAGACAATAATTCCGTTTGCCACATCAGGCGGCAGCGGCATGGGTGAAACCAATGAATACCTTGCAAACAGCTGCAAGAGTGCAAAGCTTGTTGAGGGCAAGGTTCTCCGCCGCAATGCCTGCGCAGATGAACTGAAAAAGTGGGCGGATGAAGTTGTGAAATAATGATTGCAGCGCCGAATCGATCAAATGGCTGATGCGGCGCTGTGTTTTGTCGGGGGGATAGATGACATACGAAAAGTCGTTTGATACCATAGATGAGTTTGTAGACAATATCAGCAGAGGCGGGGAGGTAGAGCTTGAATACAATGGAAAACTCTACTTTGCCGGAATGATAGGCGAAAATAAATGGACTGCATGTGAGCAACACAATGATGAATCGAGCAAAGAATATGTATCGGCGGAAGAAGTATGCTCATATCCGATAGAAGATAAAACTATCGGAGAGGTGATTACCAAGGCAAAGATAACGTTTAGGTGCTTTGAGTGAGCATGTAGCTAAAGTGAATTGATAAGCATTCCAAGCATATAAGGAAGGCGTGGGATAGGACATGTACCAAATACTAAAGCAGGCTTATGAACATGGAAAAGTGATTTCGGTATATATAAACGAAAACGACCCAACAAGGTGCAATGTGGGTTATGTTGCCGCATTAAATGAAAATGAAGTCGCAATGTATATGCTCGATGAAGATGGTGATTTTGAAATACTGTCGGTGCATGGCATTGATAAAATTTTTAGAATCGATGCCGATGGGGAGTATGAGGACAAACTCATTAAAGCCAATAAATTGATAGCTGATAAACCTCCCGAGTTTATATACGAAGGAGGGAACATGATAAAGGCAGTTTGTGAATACGCTAAAAAGTATGATTACCCGATATGGATCGCATTCAAAGGCAATAATGAAATAGGCCCATGGGGAAAGGCAATGAATGTGACAGATGATATGATAACAATAACGCGACTTGGCGATCCAAAGCCTTGCAATGTAAGCTATATCCTAACACGACAGATTGATTACATCGCATGCGAATATAAGGAATATCATGAAGATGAAGAATAAATGAATGTGAAGGGTCAAATTTGATTATTTGACCCTTCAGTATGCTGTCTACTTCAACTTCTGCACGCCGTTTACATCTATCATGGTGTCTCCGGTAAGGAGCAGTTCGCTCACCGTCACAAACTCATAGCCTTGCTCCTGTGCGGTTTTAATGAGCGTAGGCAGGTATTCCTTTATCTTGTAGCCATTGTTGTGGCAAAGTATTATGCAGCCCGGATGCAGCTTGGGTATCACGGTATCGAGTATCGTCTTTGCGCTGCGTTCTTCTTTCCAATCTATGGTATCACTGGTGGATACCGGATGGAACAAGGCAAAAAGTGCCGAAAAATTGACGATTTTTGATTGCTAAAAAGACGGTAGTTATAAAAATAACAAAGTACAAATGTTCAAATAGGATTAACTTAGCCAAAATTAAGAATATCAGACTATGATAAGAATAAGTATGTTTATTTTCTTTGCTTAAAAGGTTGAGACATTTTATAAAGTATGATAAAATAAGACAACAAAAAGCATGATATATGCTTTTTACGCCGAATGGACTATTGTGCAAAATGCACAAATAAACATACTTTGCCATATGAGAGCATTCGGCACATAGACCGACCGCTTGGCTCGACGCGCCATTGCACGCGGGCAGTAAGCCGCCGGAAAATAGAAAGCGAGCAGCTGTAGTTCATGACTACGGTTGCCGAAGGCATATCTAAACAAGCCTTCATGATGTGAACCCACAGAACAAACAGAACTTCCATTGACCTGCGGAATGAGTGCCGCGGGCTTTTGCAGCGCTTATAGGAGCTTTTAATGCTGACGGACGAACAATGCAGTATAATCAACAGGCACTTGACGGAGAATGTTGAGCGGCGCAAGGTGGCGGCGTATCTCTGCCTGAATATGGGTCTGCTGCTTGGCGAGGTCACCGCACTGCGCCGTCAGGATATAGATATTGGTGCAGGCGTGCTGCATATACGCAACGTTGCAGGGCGCGGGGAAGGCGGAACGGCATCTGACCCCGTTGGATGCGCCGCGCGATTTACCTATGCCACAGATCGTTAAGCAGTTTCTTGCAGAGAATATCAGCCTATATCATAGCGATGACAGTTTCATCATGAGCGGTGAAGAAACATTGCCTCCGTTCAGGCTTATGCAAGTGCTACTCAGCACTATGAACGAAAGGTATCATATTGCGGACAAGCTTTCATCTATGGAGCTTCGCTATGCGTTCATAAGGCAAAAGCTTGAAGCAGGCGTGGATATGTACAGCCTTTGTACATATCTCGGGCAGAACAAGCGTCCGGACGTGATAGTAAAGCGTTTTGCACAGTACTGCCGCGCTGATTTAGCATCCGTTGTGTGCTCAAAAACAGAGGGCGTGGAACAGCCGCAGAATGCGCCGAAGCATATGAACCTGCTGATACTCGGCGCAGGCGGGCAAGGGCAGGTAGTACGCGAAACAGCCGAAGCGATAGGCGTGTTTGAGAAGATAGCGTTCCTTGATGATAACACGGATCTTCCGGGCGTGCTGGACACGCTTGGCAACTGCAAAAAGCATCTTAATGAATATCCGATGGCGTTCGTGGCGATAGGCAACAATGCGCTGCGCCGCAAGTTGACGGAGCAGTTACAGGCGGCAGGCTTTATCGTGCCCGTGCTGAAGCACCCCACGGCGACAATAAGCCCAGCCGTTGAGGCCGGCGCAGGAACGATTTTTGAAGCGAAAACCATAGTCAGCCCCGCGGTGAAGATAGGAAAAGGCGTCATACTCGCCAGCGCATCGATAGTTGAGCATGGCGCGGTGATTGGCGATTACAGCCACGTTTAAGCCGGAACGATAATCCGCAAAGGCGCGGTCGTGAAGGCGGGGGTGAGGGTGAATAACGTAAATGCTAATGAGATAGACGAAAGCCATTTCAGGGAAGGAGAAAGAAATGGGTAGACGACTTTTGCTTGCCAGCCCGCATATGTCGGACGAAGGATTTGAGCTTGAATACGTTCACGATGCATTCAATAAGAACTGGATAGCACCGCTGGGGGAAAACGTGAACGGCTTTGAAGCCGATATGGCGCAATATATTGGTGCGGAGCATACAGTTGCGCTGTCGGCGGGTACGGCGGCAATACATCTGGCAATGATAATGCTTGGCATCAGCGCAGGTGATACCGTGTTTTGTCAAAGCCTTACG